>Ga0163152_10000856_pt1 | contig 50383 bp, 45 predicted proteins | sample OliLakLV19MP8IB2_FD_148635 | JGI IMG/M metagenome (GOLD analysis project Ga0163152, IMG submission 148635) | Freshwater microbial mat bacterial communities from Lake Vanda, McMurdo Dry Valleys, Antarctica - Oligotrophic Lake LV.19.MP8.IB-2 | ecosystem: Environmental > Aquatic > Freshwater >... | reverse complement strand
GGGCGTCCCAGAAGATGAAATGCTCAAACTTGCCAAAAAGATCGGCGACGGCGAATGGCTTGAAACTTTACCAGACGGCCTGCACACCGAAGTCGGCGAGCGCGGAAATAGACTCTCGATGGGGCAACGTCAGCTTGTGGCGTTGATGCGCGTTCTCGTTCAAAACCCCGCCATCTTTATTTTGGACGAAGCCACCGCCAGCATTGACCCGTTCACTGAATGGCAGATCCAGCAGGCTTTGAATCTCATCCTAAAGAACACAACCAGCATTCTGATCGCGCATCGCCTGTCCACGGTCAAAGCGGCCGATAGAATTGTCGTCATGCAAAAAGGCGCCATTATCGAAGAAGGCAGTCACGATGGGTTGTTAAAACAAAATGGGCATTACGCCGAGTTGTACAATACTTATTTCAGGCATCAGAGCCTTTCGTATGTGGAGCAAGTAAAAGAAATGGTGGGCAAATAAAAAAAACGGGCGCATGATCATGCGCCCGTTTTTTGTGCCAATCCTATTTAGCTTACAAGACAGGTCTTGAAGGCGGTTCAAGTAATCTTGCCAATTCCTTTGCTCCCTCGCTGTCTGTCACTGCCAGCACTTCATCACCTTCTTCGAGCGCGGCGGTGCCGCGCGGCAGGGTGATCTGTCCATGCCGGATAATGGCGGCAATCACACATTGATCGGGCAGACCCAGGTCTTTGATCTGTACGCCAACCGCCTTCGCGCCTGGGGGAACTTTTTCCTCCACCACCGAATAATGGCCACGGCGAAGCTTAAGCAAGGTCATCATATCGCCGAGCGACATTTCTTCCTGGATAAGGTGGGCCATTACTTCAGCTTGATTAATGGTCTCATCCACGTGGAAGCCATCATCAAACAACCATGCATTACGCGGATTATTAATACGCGCGATGGTCCGTTTGACATTGAATATGGTGCGCGCCAGATAGCACAAAACCAGGTTGGCGGCATCGTCATTTGTGCAAGCCACCATTACGTTTGCCTTGCTCAAACCGGCCAGCTTCAGCACATTTGGGTCTGTGGCAACGCCTTCATAGATCACTTCAGTAGGGATCTCATGATGAAGAAGTTCTAGCAGTTCACGTCTATGCTCGACCAAACGCACTTGATAGTTTTGATTGATCAACTGAGAAGCGAGTTGGGCGCCGGTCCTTCCGCCGCCAGCTATGAATACAAACATATTAAGCCTCCATTCCTTCCTGTAAGTGCCCACGCAATGCTGTTACACCTTCCAATGTGGCGCTTACGGTAAGAACGTCGCCGCTTTTGAGCTTCGCTCCCGGAGATGGCAATTCTGCGCGGCCCGCACGTGTGAGCGCAGCAACTACTATCCCCCTGCATCCATCCAAAAGATCAGAAATGGCGCTTCCATCCCATTTTGTTGGAATGAACATTTCATATAGTTCAACCTCGCCATTCCCCGCAGAGAATACTGCACGGAAAGACGGATCGATAAGCAATTCCTGCAAACGCTCCGCACCCCAGGCTGTGGAGCTGACGATCTGCAATCCAAATGCCTCAAGCATTTCGCGCATAGCCGGGTCATAATTGCGGACAAGAACCTGTTTAACCTGCGGATAATGCACGCGGACTGTATGGCCAATAACGGCATTCATTGTGTCTGAATTGGTCACAACAGCAATGCCATCGGCTTTGTCCATTCCGGCGCGCTCAAATGTGTCAGCCGCAAGCGCTTCCCCTTCAACCGTGCGTCCGCGAAAATCCGGGTGGAGGCGATTGAAAGATTTCTGGTCGTTATCCACGACCACCACGTGATGCCCATTCTTGAATAATCGGAAGGAGAGTTCTGCTCCGACTCTTCCGCAGCCTACAACAATAAAATTCATATTAATAACTCCTTAGTGTCCGCCATCTTCTTCATGCACGTGATAAGGCACATTTGTGATCACAATGCCATGTTGATTTTTAAGCTGTTCACGTAGAATATTTGCGGTATTCGTGTGCAGCGCGCCACTCAGGCGGTTTTCCGAAACGAATTCAGGTACTACAATCGTGATCGTTTCGCCCGGCTGACGTTTGGCCGCAATCTCAGAAATATATCCCAATATCGGTTCAATGAAGAGACGATAAGGTGAATCCAGCAAAACCATTCGCACACCATCACCCCAGGTTTCCCACTTTGCGCGGACTTTTTCAGCATCTGCCGGTTCGATCACCACATGTACAGCTGTCACATCATCTGACAACATGCGTGCATAACGAAGCGCTGCGAGCGTCCCCTGGTGTACGCCGCTGACCGGCATGATCACGCGATGACGCGTGGTATGAGGTGGAATCACGCCAAAATTATCAAGGGAAAGTTTTTTGGCAAGATTATTGTAATGGCGGTGGATCAACCAGAGGGTCGCAACCAGAATGGGAATAAGCACCAATACAACATATGCGCCATCGTGGAATTTTGTCACTGCAAAGACCAGCATGACGATCGCGGTACAGAGCGCACCAAAGCCATTTGTAACCATTTTCAACTTCCAAAGGGGATCAAATCTAAGAATTGAGCCGCGTTCCTTGATTTCCTGGCTGGGTTTAAGATGACCACTTTTCCACCAGCGTAATGCCATGCCAAACTGAGAGAAAGTAAATGAAAGGAACACACCGATCGCATATAACGGAATGAGACGCGTGACGCTGGCCTGGAAGATTACAATCAATATGGCAGCGATAACCGCCAGAGCAACAATCCCGCGCGAGTATACCAGGCGACTCCCACGATAGGTCAGTTGACGCGGCAAAAATCCATCCTTTGCCATGAGGGCGCTTAAACGGGGAAAACCAGCAAAAGCTGTGTTGGCAGCGAGCAACAAAATAACCGTGGTTGCCATGATTACAGCGATATAAAAGAAACCCTGTCCGTTAAATACCGTACGCACCAATTGAGAAATGACTGTTTCAAATTCAGACGGCACAGCGTCAATTTGAACCGTAAGAAAGGATATTCCCAAAAACAAACTTGCCAAAATAACGGCCATCCAGATCAATGTGATACCTGCATTTTTACTGCGTGGTTCTTTGAATGCAGTAATCCCATTGGAGATCGCCTCGATTCCTGTCAAAGCCGCCGTACCGCTGGAAAACGCGTGCAAGATCAAAAACGGCGTTACCACTGCCAGCGCGCCATGTATCTCAACAAGCTCGGGTGGATCGATCACAGCGCCGAGAGACCCGCTAAGATACTTTATCACCCCTATTCCTACAGTAAGGAACATGACGATAATAAAGAAAAAACTGGGAATGGCGATCGCAGCGCCAGATTCCTTCACACCGCGTAAATTGACCACGGTAACAAACATCACAGCCATTACTGCAATATATACACGATATTCATAAACCTGTGGAAAAGCCGAGACGATCTGCGCCACACCGGAAGATATGGATACTGAAACAGTCAGGATGTAATCCATTAATAGTGAAGAGGCTGCAATCAATGCCGACAACTCGCTAATGTTGTCACGCGCTACAATATAAGCGCCTCCGCCGTCAGGATATGCATGAATGATCTGCTCGTAGGAAATGGAGACAATCGCAAGTAAAAGGACAATCGCAATGGAAATCGGGACTACGTAACCAAATGCCTGAGTGCCTGCTACTGCTAAAATCACCAGGATTTCCTGGGTGGCATAAGCGTTGGACGAAAGAGCATCAGAAGCGAAGACGGCAAGGCCAACCCTTTTACCGATCGTCTCGTGCGCAGCATCTGCTGTGGATAATGGCCGCCCAATCAGCCAGGAGCTCAGGCTTTTTTGGGGCTTATAATCCGTGGTACGTTCAATTATGGATGTTTGTGTTTGTGAATTATTATCGTGATTTGTCATAAAAACCAGTTATGGGCAAAATACATACCCTCCGCCTGTTGCAAGGGCAAGGCGTGATTATAGTACAAATCCATTTTTATGTGGATTTGGATTCTTTCGGTTGTGTAAGGGGGATCTGCAAATAAAATGTACTGCCCTTGCCCACCACACTCTCCACCCACACGCGGCCGCCATGATTGGTTGCGATGGAGTGAACGATGGCAAGCCCCAGGCCGGAGCCGGGCTGGGCGCGCGCTTCACGTTGTTTGCCGCGATAGAACTTCTCGAACAGGCGCGGCAGATCTTCCGGCGAGATGCCAAGACCGGAATCTTCAATTGCAAAAATTAAATAACCGGGCTGCGAAAGAGTACGAATCACCACGCGCCCGCCATCAGACGTGTACTTGATCGCATTCTCCACGAGGTTATAGACCGCTTGATGCAAAAGAGCCTCGTCTGCTTCCACCGCATGGGGCATATCTTTGGGAAGTTCCACACTTAGATCAATATTCTTGTGCGCCGCTTGCAATTGCAAGGCACTGGTTGCACGCTCGATAATATCCAGCACGGTCACATATTCAACTTGAAGGCCGACACCGATCTCGATTCGACCCAGGTCCAATAAATTGTTCACCAGGCGGGACATATTCTCCACACCGGAGATGATCTTCCTGACATACCCTTGCTGCTGCTCATTCAACTCACCGACCATCTCAAGCATGGTGGCATAACCGCGCATAAGAGTCAGCGGGGACCGCAGGTCGTGACTCACCGTAGCCACGAATTCTGATTTCATCGTATCCAATTCTTTGAAATGAGTCACATCCCGCATGATACATACGCGCCCGATCTGTCGTCCTTCCACCATTACCGAAGAGGCCGTGGCAAGATAGGTGCGCTTATCTGCCAGCACGATCTCCGTGGATTGATTTTCAGTGGTGGTGCTTTGCAGCAATGCCAGCAAAGATCTGATTTTTATAACCTTCTCGGTTTTCATGCCAATGTCAGTATTCTTCTTTTCGTTTTGACCCAAGGCTATCGCAGCTGCGCGATTGGTCAGCAATAGGCGGTTCCGATGATCGGTGACCAGCACCGGGTCCGGCGTGGAGTTGAGAATGGCCTCCAATTGCCGGCGTGAGGCTTCCACATTGAGGAACAAGTGCGCGTTTGCAACTGCCAATGCAGCCTGACCCGTCAACGTAGTCACAAAGCGAATATCCGCGTCAGAGAACATGCGCGGCTGTTCAAACCCTGCCCACACCACACCGAAATAACGATTCTCATGCCGCAATCCCACGGCCAGTAATGCCAATGGCTGCGGCAGGGATGGATCAAGATCCAATTCGCGTGAACGGGTGAGATTAGGTAAAACGATCTTTTCCTGGTTCTGCGCCAACGCAAGGATCTGATCATCGAGGTGGGCATATATATCGTGTCTGGCGCCCACTGCAAAACGTGAGGGTAATTCCACAAAAGTATCCGGCAAAATACTGGGCGCGAGCACTACGCTGACCGAATTGGCGCCTGTTGCAAGAATTGCATCCAGCACCGGCTTGACCGCATCCTGCATTTCCAAACTCGAAGCCACACCCTGACTCACACGCAAGAGACTGTTGAGCTCTTCAAGGCGCGCCTGCAAACTGAAACGCATTTGTTCAAAAGCCTGGCGCAATTGACCGACCTCATCCGCGCCTTCCATTTGTTGAAGTGGATGATCAAAGTTGCCCTGTGCGATACGTTTGGCTTCGACAGCGAGACCCTGCAAAGAACCGGTCACCACGCGCAAACCCACCCGCAAAGAAATCATTGCCACCAATGCGAGGACAATGATCATTAACGAAAGCGGCGCGGCAATGTTCAATGCGAGCTGCTGTGCCTGTTGAGCAGGGACGGTCAACACAACCGCCCATGGACGGCCGATCACCGGCTGGTAATAAACCAATTGCCGCGTGCCATCTGTTGCAGTGTCATCATAGAAAAGCGGTTCCGGCCCGCGCCGGCCGTCATATGTGGTTACAAGTTGGGTTGTATCCGAATGGTAGATGATACGGCCGTCCTCATCCAATAAAAAGCCGGTGCCACCAAGGTTTTTCATATTGTTGATACTTTCAACCAACGGCAGGGTAAGCGGATTCGTTTCAAGCGTGGTACGTCCGATCAATACACGCTGTACCTGACCGGAAGCATCAAAAATACCCACAAGAAATGACACGCGGGCAGACTCAGTTACCGATAAAGGCGGGATGGAATATATTTGTGTAAGCACACCGCTTGAGGCCAGAGTCAACCCGGTTTGTTCAGATGGATGCAATTTAAAATCCGCGCTTGCATCCGCAGGATAACCCGCCAGCAGATCCTGGGTACGGGCATCCAGCACAAAAAATTGATCAAAATAAGGCACAGCCTGGATGCGCAGCCCAATTATGGATGTCAATTCATTGCCTGTGGCTTCCAACAGGCGCGGTTCAGCAGCCAACTGCACAGCCAGGTTCTGGCCCGTCTCAAGGAAGAAAGGTACACTCTGCGCAGCGGATTCACCTGCGCTGGAAAGACGGTCTGCCAGCATTCCGCGCGCGGCACGGCCGGCCACCACCCAATCGCCGACCAGCAAAGTTAATAGTAAAAGAGAGGTAAATGTGCCCGCCGCAAAGAGAAAGCGCGCCTCAAGGCTCTTCTCACCCGGTGATGGCTGCAAAGGTTGTTTACCGCCCCACACAGCGGGGAATGACATGGAAATGATCTGAGCTACAATGCCAGCCGCCAACATTTCACCGCCAAAAGCAAGCGTTACAACGACGGCGTTGCTTAATGCAAAATCCAAACGTGCTGTTGCAGGTGCAGAGATGTCAACACCCCATTGCGTGAACAACGCGCTGATCACATAGAACAATAAATGGAATGGGATCAGCAGTATCGCGCCTACCAATGGCTGGCGCAACAATTTATAGGATGTCGTACGATATCTCTGGCGTGTATTGATGGAAAACCACATGCCCATGAAGGCAAGTTCAAGCACCGAAAAAAGTGAGTATGTATCCCACGTGCCGCGTAAAAGTCCGGCGATCGCTCCAAGCACAGCCGCGCCCAACGGCCCCAACAAACCGCCGCCCAACAGCCAGGGAATGGCGGAAAAAATCATCAGCGCAGAACCAGGCGCATTGGCCGGCACACCGGGTGGAGGCCGGGTTGAAGCGGAGGAAAGTCTTAATCCAATAAATAAATTGGCCAATACAACCAGGATAATAAATGCAATAAAAAATCCCCACTCGCGCCCCTTCCACGCGGGCTGATAAATACGCCAACGAAACAGCGCATACACAAGCACGCTCAACAGGAGCGCCCACACAACCCAGCCTTCAATCGTGGGTAGTGCCAGAAAAGCAACACCTGTAAAAAGTGCAAAAATAAAATCCATCTTCTTAATTATAGCCCGAAACAGAAGAAACCCAACTCATAATTGGGAGTATGTGCCGCGATATTTTTCCGGCAGCAGGTCCGCCAACGCCTGCATGATCTGATGTGTACCTTGAGTCACCGTTTCATGCCGATCCTTCGACACGCTCAGGACACCGCCCGATTCCTGCTCATCCAGCTTGAACATTTCCCCCACTTTGACATGCACACTCGCGCGTCGAAATCTTTTCATATGACCATATACATTTTCGTTTTCAGTGCCGGTGATGGCAATCGGTAAAACCGCCGCGCCCGATTTATATGCAAGAAAAGCTGCGCCATCCGTGCCCTCTTCCAACGCGCCGGTGAGGGAATATCTTCCCTCGGGCGCAATCACAACAATACGACCCTCCGCGAAACCTTTCAGAGCTGCCCGCAGGGCGCGTGTATCAGCCCTACCACGATGCAGCCAGATAACCCCATACCAATCCATTAATTTTCCAAGAACGGGAACATCATATAATTCGATCTTGCCAAGCGCATCGGGAGGAAATGGCAGCGCCGAGATCAGCGCGGGAACATCTGCATCGCCAATATGATTGATGACCACCAGCACAGGGCCTGTGCGCGGAAATTTTTCCATCCCCTCGGATGTAACCTTCAGACAAATTTTTGCAACAAGTTTCATCAGGCCATGTGAAAAAGCGCGAAAAGCAACGCGTGAGCGGGTCATCTTTGGCAGGCGCACCAACTCAGGCCGCCATATTTCGCTTACAGGTTTGGGGAGAGGATCAGTCATGGATAATCATAGTAATGTAATTGTGAATTGTCCTGTGATGACACCCGCGCCGCACGCGCACGCGCGGTGAGCAATCCTTCGTAAGTATAAGGCTGCTTCGTCGGGAAAAGCACCCTTCTCGCAACGACATGATCTTTATGTGACAATCGCCTGGCCTGCATAGACGCCGTGATATTCCCCAGGCAAAAGCCCGGCAATATAACGCATGACGAGATCGGCATTTTTCTGGCGTGCTTCCCTGCGTTCCGCGCCTTTTTGTGTCATGGGAGGAAAGATGATGGGCTTGCCAATACGCATTTCAAGCTGGGGTTTTTCACCGCGTTGCGCACGCTGCCAGAAATCATCGGTGGTGCCGACCAGGCCAACAGGAATAACAGGAACCTGCGCATGTTCAATAATGTAACCAACTCCCGGCATGGCACGTTTCATGGCTGGTTCATGTGAACGCCCGCCCTCGGGGGCGATGACCAAAGGGCGGCCCAGTTTCAAGATCGCTAAAATCTTGTCGAGCAGCACACGGTCATAATCGCCGCGATGGACGGGGATGACACCATACATCGAAAGGAGTGTGCCGATTCCTTTTTTCTCGAAGACATCTGCCGCGCCGATGACTTCAGATTCTTCAGGCCAGAAACACACTACAAGCGGCGGGTCAAAGATGGAAATATGATTCATGGCGATGACATAAGGCTTGCCAAGAGGAACATTCTCTTTTCCCGCAACTTTTACGCGCCCCATGATGCGAAATATCATGCCAATGCCAAACCGCAAGTAGACGCGATTTAGTTGTATATGAAACGGAACATGATAGGGTTTCATCTAAATACCTGTTAAGTAATTTAAAAAATCCCGTCATTGCGAGGGCGCTCTTGCTCCTGCCTGAAGCAATCTCCTCGCCGTGTTGGGGATTGCTTTGCCGCCGAATTACAAAAGCGGCGGCTCGCAATGACGGAGTCTTATTTACATAATTTCAATACATCATCAAAGACTTGATCAGCATCGATTTTATCCGAGTCAATGATGACAGCATCTTCAGCGGGGCGTAACGGCGCAACGGCGCGGGTGGAATCAATATGGTCACGCTCGACTACTTTCTTGAGGATCTCGTCGTAATCGGCTTTATCAGCGCGCGCGATCATCTCGTCATATCTTCGTTTGGCACGTTCCTCTGCGCTCGCGTCCAAATAGATCTTCAGGTCTGCTTCGGGTAAAACGACGGTGCCAATATCGCGGCCAACCATCACCACCCTGCCGCGCAAACCGATGCGGCGCTGCTGTTCGGACAATGCCTTACGCACTCCCGCATATGCAGAGACAACGGATACGTTCGCATCCACTTCGTCGCCGCGCATATCCCAGGTGACATCTTTTTTACCAATGATCACATCACAGGCACGGCCATCGTCCTTCGATGGAGGCCGAATATCGATTTGCGCTTTTTGCGCCAGTTCAACGATGACAGACTCATCACGCAGGTTCATGTCGCGTTGAAGCGCGATCCATGTAATGGCGCGGTACATTACACCGGTATCAAAGAAAAGATAACCGAGCGTGTCAGCGAGTCTTCGTCCAAGCGTGGATTTGCCCGATGCAGCAGGACCGTCGAGTGCGATAGTGGAGGGGGGAGTGTTTTTTGACATCTTTTTATGATCCGCAACAATATATGGGGGATTTTTATTTTCTTAAGTGTGGCGGCAGCTGCACTGCCGTCAGCAGTACAACTGCTGATGGAACTAGGGGGTTGATTCGGGCGCAGAGTCTATAAAAAGATCATCACGCGCCCACAGAATAATGGTTTCACCATCTTGCGGCATGTCACGCAAAGCAATCCAACGGATCCAATCAGTGGATAAGGTTTCATTCCACATAGGGGTTTGCCGCCAGGCGAAATCCTGCCCTCGGTAGGCTGAGACAAGCACCGGGTCAGTTTGAAAGGGGGTGACGACAAAATACGGTGAGCTGGATATATCCAATGATTCAACGACTTTCACATCGTGCTCACGTAATGTCCATTCAAGCGCGGGAGAATTAATGCCAGCGATGATCACGGGGGCGGAGAAGTCATCGCCCATACCCCATTCAGAGAGATCGCGTACAGTGGATTCCAACAAATCCGCCTGCATGGGAATGGATGGTGACCACCACAATTCCGGGTGATTCAATCCGCGCAATCCTGCCGAGCCGAGTGTGCCGCCAAAGCCAAGCACGCCCAGCGCAAGCGCCAATCCCCATACTCCGCCGAGGCGCGCAATACGAAGAGACCAGCCTGCCGCTACCAGCAGAAGGCTCATAATAAGCAGAAATAATGCGCCGATCAAAAGCCAGAAGCGCATCAGGTATTCGCGAGATTCTCGAGGGATCCACACCAGGCCTGCAAAATCGAGCCAGGCAAAGACCCATATAAATGCGGTCAGGAAAATAACGCCGCCCACTTCCTTTCGTTCGTCGGGAAAAATATCCATATTGCGAACGAGTTCCAATGCAGCCAGCGCGCACAGCGGAATGATCGTCCAGGCCAGGTCGGCAACCTGATGAGAGGGAACGAAAACGGCAAGTAATAGTGAGACGAGAAACCATATACTTAACGGAATGATGCGGCGACTCCCTTTTCGCCAGCCGCGAATGATGGCAAGCAATGCAAGCAAAAAGATAAGTGGTTGATAGACAAGGATCGAGATAAATAATCTGCTTGCGGGAACACCGGAAGGAACTAACCAGGTATTGATAAATGCAGGGATGGATGCCAAGGCGGCGCTGATCCCATTGGGAGCGATGAAGAAGAGTGTGCCTGCGGTGATGAAGGTAGTAATGAAGGAGGGCAGGGCTGAACGAAAAAAAGTTCGATAATCGGTAACTGGTAATTGGTAATCTGTGGTTGTTGAATCAGCGGCGATGGTTTCAAGTTCGGGATCAGATTTTGATGAGCGAGGAAGTCGTATTTGACTGATCGCCCATGTGATCCCGAGGCCGAGCAAGCCAGCCCAGATGGAGGGTCCGCTGAGGAGGGCGAATGCGGCGAAGATACCCGCGAGATTCGGTTTATTTTTTGAAAAGAATCCCCATGCAAAGATCAGGAATATGATCGCGAGAATCGGACTCGCAGCCTGGCGGGATAGGGAGGTAAGGCCCGGGTCTAAAGCGATGAAGAAGGCAAGGATCAGGCTCGGGCGGGGTTTGATTCGGTCAAATAAAAGAGGGGCGAATACGAGCAGACTACCTGCAAGTGCGGGAATCAGACGCGCCAGAAAATCAGTCCCACCGCCGTAGAGGAAAAATAAGATCGAGGTTGAGAGAATGTAAAAGGGATGCGGGCTGAGCGCGGGCTTGAGACCCTGCGAGATGTGAAGGGCCTGCAGTGCGGGCGCGGCTTCGACATCTGTGAGAGGCATTGCGCCGAGCTGGATGAGGCGCAAACCGAGGGCGAGAAGAAAGGCCAGCATGTACAGCCAGCCTTCATGTTTAAAATGTCGGTACGTCATGGGCGCAATTGTAATCCATCCAGGATAATCAAGGCACTTCGTAAATGACCACGCTTCCCTGTTGGAAGATGGTTTTTAAATTCGTTTGGAATTTCTCTTCATTCACATTCATGGATGAGCGCTCGGCATTACCGATAAAAATATAGCGGATATTATATTTCTCAATAATCAGCTGCGCTTCCTCCCAGCGGACCGTAGTGTACAGCTTTGTCATATCGTCGCTGCGGGAGCCTTGCGGTTCGAAGCCGCCGCGCCATTGGGATTCGTGAAAACGCCAGCCTAATACATTTTGCAGCCCGGTATAAGTTGCAATCCGCGAAAGAGACGGCTGATACGAATCTCCGACTGCCTCCGCAAGTACGCCATCAGGCAGGGTGCGCAGGAATTCGATGGCGGCGGCTTCCTCAGGGTTTTCACGTTTGACGCGGTCAAAGTCATCGAGAGTGAAACCATATGGCGGTTTGAAATTGTTTGTTTTGGTAAGCAGGCCGAAGACGGGATATAGCAAGCCTGAAAAAATAACGAGACCGATCATCACACGGAAGATAATATTTGCTGCACCGCGCAGATTTTGAAGCAGATATGCAATCGCAAATGCTGCGGCAAGACTCCACAACATCCATGCTTGATAATAGAATTTGAAAACCGTGTTGATGCGATAGCCGAATTGATCACGCAGATAGACAAAGTCTGGAACAAGAACGAGAATGGCGCCGAGAGCGAGGAGGATGAGGACAAAAACGTGGGAAGAGCGAGGGGCCAGTGATCGGTAATCAGTGGAGGTTTCAGTCGGTATGTAATTCGTGATGCGTGATGCGTAATAAGGAAAAAGATGGGCAAGGGTTGGAATGAAGACTGCCAATAATGTAATGAGGCTGCCGATATGACTTAATCGGCGCAATAGGGTTGCGCTAAAGAATTGTCCCGCGCTCATGGCTGATTCAGTTAGAAGGCGTTGGACGGCTTCAGGGGCAACAAATGTGGCAGCCCAGCCAAGGAGTAATGAAAAAATCCAGAGGAAGAATACAAAGCCGAGGCCAAGCGAGAAGCCAAGTTTCCAATTGGGTTTAATTCTGGAAACGGATGATGAGGCATCCGTCTGTGCAGCAGCAAGCTGCTGCACTCCAGAGGAGATATGAATAAGATATGCAAAGATGGGGATCAGAAGCGTACCCCACATCACCCACAAATGGACTCCGCGAGTGGGATACATAAAATTAGGCAGGAGACCGCCCGCTTGAGATGAGAATCCCAGGTAGAACGGAAGGTACAAAACGATGGAAAGAATGCCCAATGGCAGACCGAGCAGGATCAGATCTTCGATACGGTCCCAGCGCCAGCCATCTTCGTTGGCACGCCAGAAAACATAGGAAGCGACGATCAAAGTGGCTGCAACGAGGATGTCCCATGTGTTGAGGAAAGCCAGTCCGCCAATGACCAGGGCAGAAAATAAAAAGCCCGGGTAATTGATATGTAAGCGCGCGCCCCAGGGCAAATTGATCCTGCCGCGCCAGCCGCCAAGGAAGAGATTCAATGCCACGGCAATTGCCAGCAAACTAAACGGAATCGCCAGCACATGCGGATGCAAATCACCGAGCAGGAAGGAGAAGAAGGGAAATTCATCGATCACTTCCAACGGCCTCTTCATCATATCGTAATCCTGCAAGACGCGCGAAGAACGCCACCACCACAGATAGCGATCAAGCGGTGGTAAGTGAAATGGAATTGCAGGCACCTGCGAGAGTTCCTTCATATCAAGCCATGTCCAGAAGCGGCTGGAATATTCACCTGTTATGGGATTCGGTTTCCAAAACAATCCGCTTTGATGAAAAATTTCAAGCAATGCGCCAAAGTTGGAAACTAATAATAGAAAGAGAGGAGCGAGGAGGGCATGGTGCGCGATGCGTGGTGCGTATTTGGTGGTCGAGTAGGCGATGCTTTTCGCCGTATCGAGACCCGTGTTGCGTATTTGGTGGTCGAGTAGGCGATGCTTTTCGCCGTATCGAGACCCGTGTTGCGTGGTTCCTGTTGCGTGGTTTGTGTTGCTTACGGAAAGCAGATTATATAAAATGCCATAGGCACCCACTGCGCCGAGCGCAAAGATGAGCGAGGTCATTAAGTTGTGAGCCATGCTGCCCGGAATACCTGAGATGCGCGCGAGCATGGCGGTCATCACATAGCCGAAGTAATAATATGAAATGGCATAACCAGAAAGCCACGGGTCCTGCGGGGGAAATGCGGGTGACCTCAAAATGCCGTTGATGAAAGCCAATTCCATCGGCTTCTCGGTACTGGTTAACTCCGGGTTGGCAGAGCGGACAAAAGCGAGGAAGGCGAATGCGATTAAGAATAAAATTTCAGTGGTGATGATGAGAGATGTGTTGGACTTCAAGAAATTTACGATTTGCGATTTGCGATTTACGATTCCCGATTGGTGGTCGAGTAGCTCCGAATGCTCTTCCCTAGCACCGCCCGCCAGGGTAGGTGTGAAGGGCGTATCGAGGCCACGATTGACGACTGCCCATGTACTTAATGCAATGAGGATGACGAGAGCGAGTAATATTCCGCCCAAATCATTTTGCGCAATGCCAAATGATGCGAACAGCCAGAAAACATAACTCCATATCAACAAGCCTGCAGCGCGGGATAAGGTATAACCTCGATCAGCCAATGCAGGAAATAGATAATACGCCAGCGGAAATGTCAGCCAGCCGAGCAGGGTGATGAAAATGTACCAGACAAAAAAGGCAGTCATCAGTATCCAGTAATCAGTTATCAGTTATCAGTATCAGTGAAGGGAGGGTGAATGTCCCCGAAGCAGGATCAGGCATAAAGTCCAGAACAGATGCGACTGCTGTTAAGTTGATCGGTCCAAAGATATGAGGGAATAGATCGGATTCGGAAACGCCCGGGGCGGGACCTGCGGCAGCAGGCGCTTCCCACTTAAGCTCGGGCTTGAGTTTTGTTTCATCGAGTTTTAACAACACGAGATCATTGCGTCCGCGATAAAAAGCATTCGCCACATGAATGACTTGTTTTTCAGTGGAGCAATGAATGAAGCCTTCCGTGTTCAAACTTGGCGCAATGTATTCGCCGCGTGTTTGCGCCTCCGCCCATTCGGCGCGGGATGTGATATGCAGGATCATGGCAGGACCTCGTAGATGGTTGTGTTTTTATCGTGATAAACAACATTCCAATATTTACCATTGAATTGCTCGAACTTGACGAGGCCATCCGGGATGCCTGCGAGGGGGGGATAAACATTGCGCTCAAGCTGGCCGACAATAATATATTTAACCTGATACTTCTTTAAAAAATTGCGGGCCAATACGATATCGGTTGTTGTATAGAATACGCCAATTTCATCCACACGCTGCTGGACAGCTATGGATGCAACTCCGCGCTGCTGGCGTTGATGGAAGTTCCAGCCAACCACGCCGGGCAGACCCGTGTAAATGGTCATACGCGTACACCAGCGATATTCGGTGCAGTTGGCTTCCACGATCACCGGCGAACCTTCCACATTATCCTGCAGCCAGCGGATGGCATTGTAATCCTCGCTCAACTCCATCGTCTGCCCATCCCAATGCTGGGAATATTTCATATAGGTCATGCTATCCAGCGTATGCGGAGCGACAGGATTCATGCGGTCGCTGATCTTATCCGTCGTGGCTGTAAGTGTGAAAAGAAAAGCGCCTGCCAGCAAGGCATATAACCCAACCTGATAAGTCGTACGCCAACGCAAGCGCCAAAATGGAAATACATTCAATAACCAGCCAAAGGCCGCGGCGGCGCTGACGGCAAGCAAAATCCATGCCTGTAAATATAATTTAAAGACCGTGTTCATGCGGCCAATATCGCCCACCAACACAACAACTTCCACCGCGAGGGTGAGTACGAGCGCAGTGCCAACCATCAACAAAACGGCGCGTTTGATATCAGGCATGTTCGGACGCAGGATCAAAATTCCCGCCCAGGCTGCCAGAGGCAAAGCCACCAACCCGGCGCGCACGCCGTCCACAGCGGCGAATGCCATTAAGGCAACAACAAATGCAATTCCTATTTCAATGATCAATGCGTACTCACGCAGTTTATTTAGATGTGACACAGGCGTGGACGCCATCCATTCGCGCGTTTCCCATGCCAGCCATGCGACAATGATAAAGAGGAACAAACCCCATTGCGTGAGATAGGATGAAATTGGCGTATGCGAACCGCGCCACGGGTCCACGGCACCGTAACTTTGGCCGTACCAATGTGTAAATGGTAAATATAGAAGCGAACCAAGAATATATAAAAAGGCAACTGCGCTTAGTGCAACAATAGCACGTCCAAGCCAATCTGGTATATTGAATCGACCTTTCCATTCAAAGTTACAGTACAACGTATACGCCAGGGCCAGCGCAGCGAGAGGGAAGTATGTGTACAAGTCCCATGTATTCGTTGGTCGGAGTGCGCCAACCATCAACGCGCCGATGCCAAATGCAGCGACCCATTCCGAGCGGCTCATTTGCGCGCGCGATTTTATGAATGATATTGCCCACGCAATAATGAACAACGTGATCGGCATTACGATCATATGCGCGTGCATGTCGCTATACAGGAAAGTAAATAACGGGAATTCCGTAATCGGCTCCACATCATTCGGAGCAGGGATCACACGGCTTGGAAACCAATACCAGTCGCCTCGGCCAATTGGCAACTGCGCGCCGCCAAAGGTGAGGAACAATCCTTTTAGCGCCCAGCCCCATTTTTGAATGAAGGTCGCATCCACGGGCACAATGCCGACGGGGGCGGCCACTCGCATAAATCCGCTGAACAGCAAACGGATGGTGCCGAGGTTGCCCAGTAAAACAGTCATCATCGAAGCGGCGAGACCAGAGACCAGGCGACCATCGACCGTGGACGGTTGACCATCTTCATTCGTTCTTCCGTTGTCCAATAAATTCCATCCAACCGCAAATGCGCCGATTGCGATCAATGCGAACCATGTCGGCAAAATAAAATTGTATGCAATCGAAGGCACAATGCCGAGTAGTTTCACTGGCGTGCCCACCAGCACAAAACCATAATAGTAATAATTGATATAACCGCCCGCATACCACGGGTCATACGGCGGGAAACTGGTGCTCTTCAAAACCGCATTGAAATACGAAAAGTCCATTGGCCGCTCGCCGCCTTTGGATGGATGCCAAAGGTCAGAGTTGCCAAGCCGAATCAACAGGTCGATCAGGAAGAAGGCGAGAAATAGAATCTCCACCATCACGAAGAATCTGCGGTTTGCATTCCAATCCTCTTTGAACTGGTCTCTGCGCATCACCCACAAGCTGATACCTGCCACAGCGACAACGGCAAATGCCACGCTGATGGAGACCCGTGTATAGGGTATCCCCACCGAACCGCCCATCCAGGAGATCCATGCAAGCAAAACCAATCCCACAATACGGCTCAGCGGATATGAATACTGGCGAATTCCCGGTAAAGCCAAACGCGCGATCGGGTAGGCAAAGAGTCCCAGCACGAAGACGAACATATACCAAATGACCACGCCTACGATTGGATATTTATTTTGTATCCAATCGTAATCAAACAACTGTGACCATGTCCCGCCTGTACGCTGCGCCGCAAGGCGCGTATCGGGCAGCATCAGGTCCTTGTAATCGCTGGCCTGCTTCGGCATGAGATGAACGACGTTCGTCAGATCCGCTGTGCTGAGCAATGTGGATACTTCAGTTAAGTTAAAGTCTTTCGTCTTTTGAAAGATCAATACTTTGGGATGGTCATAGAACGTGAAGGCTTCTTCCGCAGACTGGTCGTTAATGACCAATGAACCAAATGTTGGATATGATTCAAAAACTTCCACCAGTTCAAATCCCAGGTTGCCTTTATATTGTCCGGGCTGCGCAACGCGATAACACTCGATAATATTCTCGTCCGCCGGGCAGCCGAGCAGTTCGCGGTAATACAAGGTGGTAAGTGGATATCTTTCCGGTAAACGCGTGATCTGCGCATACTGGTGATTGGTTGGGATAATGATGTAGTCTGCCGAGTTAAGGGTTTCAACAAAACGGTTGAGTTTATCAACGTTGTCATCCCAATAAACTTGCAGGATCAAGTCGCCGCGATACATACCGCCAAAGGGATCGTAGCCGTCAATGCGGAAGGGCAGCCCCCAATCGTAATCTGTCTCATTGGCAAGCGCTGAACCCGTTAAGACAAGCCCGCTCCCCAGGGTTTCTATCTTCAAGTTATAAGACTCGCCTTTTACGACCGGGACCGCGTGATCCAACGAAAAAGAGACTGAAGGCCCGCGCAGGTCATCAGTTGAAATGGAATCCGCCACTTCCGAAGCGCTCGCTAGAACAGTATCCGGGGCCGCAGTTGAAGACAGAGTCAGGGTAACGGTCGCGGGGGAAGCGTCCGCAGCCATTGCGTGACCCAGTACGATCTCAGAGACCTTTCCGTTCTGATTGGGAACAAACGCAAGCATGAAGGGCGTGCCTGGCTGAATTACCAAATCAGCGGGGACATTCAAAGGCTGACTATAGCCACCATCATCTGTTGTTTCAATATGAATGTTTACAGGCCCTGGGACATTTTGGAAGATCCAACGCGAGGCAGCCATGCGCGTCTCATCGCGCAGGTAAATACTTTGAAAAGCAAAAGCCCAAATGACGGTGAGAGCCAGAACGATTGTGCCAACCAAAGCAGCGACGATAGACATAGGACGACTGACCATGGTCTGCTGTCCATTGTCCATTGTCTTTTTCAACTTCGGCAATTCAAACAAAAACCACGCTGCCATCATGCACAACAGCGGATAGACCGGCAGTTGATAACGCATGGTGGGATTAAACTGAAGCGATTGCCATGCAAAGTAAAAGGCTGTCCAACCCCATAATAATAAATGTTTATATTCACCTTTAATAATGCGCCAACCCATCAACAGGAAACCCGCCCATGCAAGAATGCCGAGAGGAAGTCCCAGCCCCCAAACGGTTAAGTTGGTGAATGAATACAAATGCGAGCGCCGCGCCCATTGCAGATTCCATGGCAGGTCAGCCTCCCCGGAGGCTTGCACACGCTGTTCACTGATATTCGCAACCCACTGCGGATTAAGTCCCAACCCGTCAAATGCATAAGGCTGAAAGACGCGGAAGGAAATAATCGTTGCCAGGCCGCCTGCGATTAAAAACAAAGCGGTCAGTAACCAGTAATCAGTTTTTAGTTTCCTGTTTTTATTGTACAGGAAATAACGAACAAGAAATGCGCCGGGGAGTAACAGCGCCAGCGCAGCCGCATTGATCTTGGATGCCATCGCCATGCCCAGCGCAAGTCCAAACCCGATGCTGAGCCAGAAAAGAGCATGGGGAAAAACATATGATCTGGTATTCGCAATTTGTCCTTCGGAATTCTCCAGTTCTTCCAATCCCTGATCCCCAACTCCTGATCCCTGATCCTCAACGATCCCAACCGCAAACAAGATCGCCAAAAACATAAATAAATTTGTAAATAGATCTGATGTAAAAAAATGAGATTGCTGGATCTGCATGACCGTAAATGCAGAAAATGTCGCGGCAAACAATCCTATGCGGCGTCCGTAAAGTTTTGAAACAAACAGGTACAAAATAAAGATGGTGAACAGATCGGCCAGGGCGGAGAATTGCCGGGCAAAAAGCTTGGAAACGCCAATGTCATCATTGCCGGTCATTTCCATGGCATACCGCACCAGGGTCATCGGCAGATTGCCGTAAACAAAAAAAGAATACCCGCGGTTATATGGATTCAGCGTTGATGTCGTCGTATCGAAATATTCACGAAGACCCAGCCAATGCTTTTGTTCAGCAGGACATGCATCCACCGAAGTGGCGGGGTCGTCACAAGCCTGCGCGCGTAAATTATCCAACACGCCGGTCAGGAATAATTCATCTGGATGCTGGTGATAACCTTCCCCCCAATTCACACCCGTCAAACGCAAATATCCCGCCAACAGCAGGACAAGGATGAAAAGCAGATCATAAAACCACGCGCGTTTTTGGCTCATAAGTTATTTATGTCATTGCGAGCGCACTTTGCGACACTTGCGCCGCACTGCGCTTGTTGCAGTGCAGTGAGCAATCTCCTCATTGTTAGAGATTGCTTCGTCGCGACACCTGCCCTGGCGGGCGGTGCCAGGGAGAGCAAGAGCGCTCCTCGCAATGACGATGTTCTCCATGAGATTATCTCTCAACCATAAAAATCATAAAATCCTTGTTTTCGTACGTTGAAGTATAGCGGGTCAGAACGCCATTCGGATAGAGTTCTTTAAGAGCTTTCTCAGTTTCCAAATCTTCACGCCAAAAGATGAACATCTTCGGAACAGGCACGCTCAATGATTCAGAAAGATGATCGGGAAACAGGGCAAAATCACGGTCGGGAATGCCCGCCCAAACACCGGGCAGACGCGTATCCACCCAATGCGGATAGGGCACGATCCAGACCGTGTCGGTCTCTCCATATTTATCACGGAAGTCACTGATCACCATGCCCATTTCAGATGTGTTCCAGGCAGTCGCCCTAAAATTCCTGTCAAATTTATTAAAGACAATATCGTAGTTCTGATAAGCGGATGCGGCAAACAGAACCCCGGTCATGGCGTAGGCGATGAAAACCCGTTTCTTTTCGGACCCCAAGCCTGCCACCAAACCTTCAAGCGCCAGCGCGCTGACGAGGATCACCATCACCGATGCGCCGCCTGCGCGATTCAACGCGGGGTTTTCGTCAGGATAAGCCAGTGAAAGAACCGACGGCATGATCAAAACTGGAATGGAAACCAGCAGAAACAGGTCACGCCAATCCCGTTGACGCACATAACGCGCGACCAACAAGACGAGGCCGATCACAAACAACGCACCTGTCACCACATCCAACGCCGGACGGTTTGGCATGGAATTCACCCAGATATTGCCGTCATTCCAGTTGAACATCAGCAAGCCATGGGATAAATTCGAGAGGAATATCTGCCATGCGGGGCCGGGCAGGGCAGTTTCCACTGAAGTTAAACGGGTAAAGGCGCGTGCGCCAAAAATAGCAGGATTCGCGATCCAATAACGCAGGAGAGGCAAAAAGACAAAGAGAGAGGTCACGACAATAATGACGAGCCACCCTAACGCTTGTTGACTGGTCGCTTTCGATCTATTGTGCAATATATAAATAATGAAGGCGATCACCACAAGAATGGGCACGATCCGGAACGGACTATACCCATGCAAGCCGAGTCCGAGGAAAAGGCCGGAGAGCAGGAAATCGTTTCGGTTTCGAGTACGCAGGCCTCGGATCAGATAAAAAAGCGTGGGCGCGGCGAAGAGCGGATAAAGCGGAAAGCGAAGTCCAACACGCGAGATCACATTCGGCCAGTAGGCGATCCCAAAAAGAAATAACGCGAACAACCCCGCGCGCGCGCCGCCAAATTCTTTTCCAAGCAAATAAATATAGGGGAGTGTAAAAATGCCGAGCAGAGCTGTGCCAAGTTTCAGACTTAAGTAGGATAAGCCCGTGCCAAAGACATTGGCAACCAGCAGAGTCCAATACATTTGAATGGCTTCCCGGCCTGTGTTGCGCGGGAAGAAAATACTATATTCACCCAGTGAGATGTCGTATACATCCAGGATTTTTTCAGCATGATCGCTGAATGGCTCGGATGGAATGGATGCTGTTTTATAAAGCCGAAAGAAGAGCGAGGCCGCAAACACCGTGATGATAAGCGCGTTCCAAAGTATTTTTTTTCTTCGCTCGTCAGAACTTATTCGTTTTTCAGCTTTTGGTATTTTTATCCAAAGCGCATAAAAGAGACAACCGAGCGCCAATGCCCAAAGTGTGAGGTTGGTGATCGTAAACACATAAGATTCACCAACTTCAAAACGCCAGAATGCGAGGGAAGCAAAGATAATCGAAAGAATAAATGGGATCAGGCGTGTGGTGAGATTATCGGGCGTATGTTTGAAAACAGGCAGGGCGGGCAAATGCCATTCATCTTTGCTGTATGCCCAGATCACCAGGCCCACTGCAAACACATACAACGCAATAGCGATGTTTGCCTGTCGGTTTGGCGGCTCCAATATGAACTGCGCGCTCAGGGCGAGGAAAAGCGCCAGCATGGAACGCCACGGAAAATATGAAGCGCGCGCAGGCTCTTCAGGTCTTTGTTCTCCCACAGGGACATGATGAGCGACATCAATGACAAGTGTACGATTAAGCTCATCACGCCGGCGCGCATCCCATAAGGAACGAATGAAATTAAAGAAGGACGACCAGTCTTTTGTGACGGATTTATACAGGTCAAGAACAGTGGGTTCCTGTTGAGACTCTTTATCTTGCAATTCTGGAATTGAAAATTGGGGTTCGTTGCTCATTCAACAATGCTCTTTATTTCTTTTTTGCTATCACCAAAATGCTCTCGCCCCATGTTCTGGGCAAAAATACAAAACCTGTAATGGCCTGCAAACCGCCAAGTGAGCCGAATAATAACTTCTGAATCTGTTTTGGAACATAACGAATGTATGGCACATCCCAGAAGCCGTCTGAGAACACTTTTAGTGGACTGAAGCCCGCGTTCCTGATCAATTCAAGCCATTCCTGCGGCTGTTTTAGCGAGATGTGTGTCGGGTCTTGATACCCGATCCATTTTTCACCCTTCCACGGCTTGAGCAGCGATCCAAGATTCGGTGTGGCGAGGATCAGGTAGCCGTCTTTTGCAGTGACACGTCCGATCTCATTGATCGCTTTTTCAGGATTCGGTAAATGCTCCACGATATGCTTAATGATCACAACGTTAAAGATGCCGTCTTCAAAGGGGAGTTCCTGCGCAGAGGCAGTTTGCAATGACGATTTATTTACAACGGATTTGGATTCTTTGACCGCCCAGTGATTCAGATCGATGCCGACCGTTTCAAACGTATCTTCAAGCTGGGCCACCAAATGCCCCATGCCTGACCCCACCTCCAGCAGACGCGCTCCGCGTGTGCCATATCGCCTTGCCAGCATGGCAAAGAAGCGGTTAGACCACCAATACATACTGTATTTGGCAAAGGTGATATTGGCGTAGGTGTGGGTGGAAAAATATTTTTCGTCGAAAGACATGGGGAAAGATCAGTAATTAGTAATCAGTTTCCTGCTTATTTCTTGCGGGCAATGTAAAAAGTAAATGTCCCATTCTCGACTGGTTCCGGCGAGGCATATTTCTTGACATATTTTTCAGTCAAAGCCAGGTTCCATTTTGTGCGGGCGATAATCCATTTTCCGGTGAGCAGTCGCGCCACAACAGATGGGATGCCAAAATAGTGTCCCCATTCTAACACGCGCATGGACTCGGGTGAAAAATAATTCCACGAGCGTTCGAGCATTAACCCTGCGCGTTCGAGGCGCGCCTGCCAGACATCGGATTCATCTGCATGAGAAACACGTGAAATTTTTCTGAACCATTCGGTATAGCCTTTCCCCAGCGCCTTTGAAATGGACAATTCACTTAAGTATCTTGTGTTCGGCACACAGAAATAAAATGGCGCATCGGGTTTCAGCACGCGCGCCGTCTCTGCAAGGACAGCATCTATGTGCGGAATATGTTCCAGCACCGAGTTGCTGAATCCGCTGGCGAAATGATTGGAAGGAAAGGGCGAGAGCGCGCCATCAGCTTCCACCAATGATTTATAAGCGCCGAATTTCCTGGCTTCGTGAATGGGTCCATGCCAGGGGTCGAGACCCACATCCAGTTTCTGATCAAAGGTCAGGGAAGCGAAATGACCGTCACCACAGCCCACGTCATATACAGGAGATGGAAGAGGCAGGTCTTGATAATAGGAAGATTCGATTGCACGCAGGAAGGCGCGAAAGTAAGGCAGGTCGCGGAGTTGTAAATAGAGGAAATCTTTTTGCAAGCCCATCTATTTAATCTCTTCGGAAGGTTTGATGATCCAATATGCCAGCGCCCCAATTAATGGAACAGCACAAATAATAAGAACCCATATTCCAAGAGGTGTGCCACTTAATTTTTTCTTTCTAAGATCCAGTAGCGCAATGATTGGGAATCCAATCATTATAATTGCAGGAATCAACTGTATTAAAAGCAAGCCAGTATTAATACCGAGCCCGTCCATGTTTTATTTCCTTTTCTTCATCAGTTTTTCAAATAGTTTTTCATATTCCTGCGCGATTGAGTCAGGATCGTATGCCTGCTTGATGGCTTCGATATCTCCCTCATATTTTTCGGGTTCATCCAACACATCCAAAATTGCGTTGGCGAGGCTTTCTGCATTTCCAATTTCAGAAACTTTTCCCATTCCATGCATCCTGACCGGCTGGCGCACCCCGGGCAAAGCCGAGGGAACAGATGGCACACCGTTTATCATCGCCTCGATCTGCACAAGACCAAACGCTTCGGTTGAATTAAGCGAAGGCACGGTCAACACATTTAGGTTGGGATATAACGCTGCCATTTGCACAGGGTCAAGATTGCCTAAAAATCTCCAGTGGCCTTTGGCTTGATAATCAAGGATGCGCGGGATGAGGCGGTCATAATATTCATCTTCGCCCATTACCTGACGATATTGTCCCGCAAACAAAACCTGCGCCTTCGGATATTTTTCCAGGATGGCTGGCAGCGCGTCCAAAAGAACTTCGACTCCTTTTTCTGCGGCGAAACGGGCAGCCATCCCAATGACTGGATTCCGCTCCGGGATTCGATTTATCAATGCAAAGGCAGAAACATCGTCAGGCGCAGGGTCAGGCAATTCGACGGGCGGCAGGATCGGGGTCAGTTTTGATGCGTAGCGAGAGAGGAAGGATGAGTGATCGGCGTAGTCCTGTGTGTACGTCACAATATGATTCGCTAAAAGTCCCGCCATGTTATTTTGAAATTTAACAACGAGATTCACAAAGCGATTGAATATGCCGGGCGGCAGGTGCAGGTCACAGTGATAGGTGAGCACGGCGGGCTTGCGAAAGAGGCGCGCGCGCAAAGCAACGCCGGGCGCATCGAATTGCGGCAGATGCATTTGAACAACATCATGCTGCGCGACGAGTTTGGTGGCGACCAATCCGAAAGTTGGCGCGATCACACCCTTGCTGACTCGCGCCGCAACAGGCACACGGATGACGTTGACACCATCCATCGTCTCTTCCAGCGGAAGGGATGGATCGTATTGCGTGGTCATCACGGTCACCTGATGTCCGCGTTTGACAAAGGCGCGCGCAAGACGTTCGGCGTAAATGGTGAGACCCGAGGTATGCGGGCGATAGTAGGTGAGAACAGTTAATATTTTCATAACGCGGGAAGATTATACACCACGAAAAACAGTACTTTATACGGGGTGAATTAAAGAAACACTGTGGTTTAATCAGTTATGTTTTTGGCAAATTAGAGAGTTGAAAGATTCTATTACTTTAGTGGAGACGGCAAATGAAACTTTTCAACAAGACATTCATACTGATGGTCTTATTTACATTGAGCGCGTGTGCCGCTCAAGAATCTGTTCCAACTGAACCCGCAGCCACAGCCACTCCAATCCCAACCGAGGTACCCATGTCAGAAGCCATTCTCAATTCAGTACTAACTATAAAGGAAGCAGACAACCTCCCATTGAAAGACCCTTACGGGGTGGCCGTTGATTCTGAAGGTAATATTTATATTTCCGATTCGGGAAATTCTCGCATCTTAAAGTTAGACTCAGCAGGCAATCTGCTGGCTTCCTGGAATAAAAAAGGAAGCGGCGATGGTGAATTCAATTCCATGGGATTCGGCGGACTGGCTGTGGATAAACAAAACAATGTTTTTGTTGTTGATAATGGCAATCACCGTATTCAAAAATTCGATGGCAGCGGAAAGTTCATCCTTGCCTGGGGAACCGAAGGAACGGATGAAAGTCAGTTTGTGCGTGCTATTGGCACTACCGTGGACAAGGATGGGAATGTTTATGTCACCGACGATGGCAATCCATTCGTGCAAAAATTTGATAACGATGGGAATTTCTTAATGAGATTCGGCGGGGACGGGAAGGATAACGGTCAGTTCAGCCATGCAACGGGCATTGCAGTGGATGATAACGGCAATATCTTTGTCGCGGATTATGAGAACAAAAAAGTGCAGAAGTTTGACCCGCAGGGGCAATTCATCAGGACCTGGAATATGGGAGATGACATCGGCGCAAAAGGGACCCCCGAAGGCATTGCCATCGATTCACAGGGACGTGTTTATATCAGCGATTATGCCGCGGGACGGATGCAAGTCTTTAGCAATGACGGCGAAATGCTTTGGGCATGGGGAAACCAAAACCTGGCCAGCGGTCATTTTTCACGCCCAACCAGTATTGCTCTGGATAATAAGGGAAGAATATATATTGTGAATCAAGCTGGTAATTCGGTGGATGTATATCGGTTGCCGTAACCAGTAAATATTACAACACCTTTACGATTGATTAGCCGCCATAAGGCTTGTTCACTTCCTGTAATTTTGTTTTCAACTCATCGAGCATCTCACTTGTGATGTCTTTTTCCAACTGGGACAGATCGTTCATTTCTTCCGGGTCAGCTTCCACATCAAATAATTTTACGAGATCTTTCCCCTCAAGCTCAGAATAACCAAAGTAATAATGCAGTTTATAACGCCCCTTAACAATTGTGATGGATGCCTGGGAAAGAGGTTCTGTACTTTCAGCATTATACGAACGGACAGCATAGATATTTCTATTTGAGGATGAATACGGCTGTTGATACGGCGGAAGCAGGGTTCCTTCATTCCATTGCGGCTCTTGATAACCCGATAAATGGGCAAGTGTCGGCAAAAGGTCAACAGCGCTGGTTGACTCGTAAATATCCCTGCGATTGGTTCCCCCCGGCTCAAATATTAATAAAGGGATGCGAATCAAAGGTTCGTAAAGCGAATCAGTAACATGCCCGGCAACACCGCGCTCAAACATCTCGCCGTGGTCGGAGGTTAGCACGATGACGGTATTATCCAATTGACCTGTATTTTCAAGCAGGTCAAACATCCTGCCAAATTCCCGGTCCACGTAAAGAATAAACTCATCATAATATTGCCGCAGTACGCTGGCATCGTCATTTTGATCCTTTGCGAAAACATCCAAAGGTTTATCGATAGACTGATAGCCGTCATTGCGAAAATGCCCGAGAAATTCCCTTTGTGTTCTATAGGGGTCATGCGGGGGCAGGAAATGAAAATAACCAAACACCGGCCCGGGCGTCGAATTGATTCGATCCACGGCCCAATCCACTGCATGTTCAAGCAAAAATCCCCCATCGGCGCGCGCAGTAGGCAATCCCCTGGGGAATTGAAGCCTATATTCAGCCGTATATTTTTCTTCCAGGGATGATATCAACCTGGAAAGAAACAACGAATAGGCATAACCTTCCTGCTGGATCTTAATATTCCGAACCCAGCTAACTGAAGTAATATCGCGATCGTTCGGAAACGCTTTTTGCAGCAGCCTGTCCGATGAAAACAAGGTCAATTGTTCACGCGGAATCCATTCATCAATATGCTCTTTAAATTGATCAAAGAATGTATTTACCCATTCATTGTGAGAATAAGCGATACGATAATGATCTTTGAAGACAGTAAATATATTCCGATCCACATAGGCGTCTGAAACAGTACTGTTGGGCATCAAAGCACGGTGCGTCCACGGCAATGTTCCTGTTAAGAGGGATGCGGTTCCGGAAGTAGTGTAATTACTGTTCGCATAATGGTTGTGATAAACCGTGGCTCGCTCCGCAAGCCTTGCCATATTCGGTGTGGTTTCCCTAGCATATCCATATAAGGATATGTTATATGCGGAAAAAGCATCAAAGACGACCACGATCACATTTTTTTTGTCGGATTGCGAAACAAAGGATTTGTGCAACTTTGGAGCAAGCAATCCAAGTGGAAGCATTCCGGCAAGCTTAAGAAAGTCTCTCCGATTAATATCTATCTTCATGCCGTTCTCATCAAACGTTTCTAATGATCAAAACTATAAGGGCGATAAGGTCAAAAAACAGGTAAAGGCTGGTTAATAAGGAAAGCCTGTCAATCCCATCAAGAATATTTCTTAATATCTTTTCGCTTCTGTAAATCATCAAGATGGGCAATACCACTGATGGGATTGTAAAAGCCAGCGCAATGGCATATATATTCCTGAGAGGGTGAGCGGATTCAACCAGAGATCTTATAAGCCAATCCGGAATATTCCAACTTAACAACGCATACAACTGTGGAAACATGGCCCAAAGTGCAAGGATGAGAGTCAACACGCTCATAATCGCCAGCCGTTTGTCCTTTCCCCATCCCACAGGCACTAACATCCCGGATAACAGCGCAAACAGGAAAAATATAATGCTCTCAAAAAAAGCGAATATCATTCCATAGGAAACCACTCCGATTGCGTCCCAAAAATTTGTGCGTTCAGCCACCCAGGATATGTCGCGAAAAGCCAGCAGCAGAGTCCACAAATGAAGTGGAAAAGCGCAAATAAGAAAAAGTGACCATAAACTCTGTTTGGAGTAATATTTGTTCATAAGATATTATTATATCTCCAATGTTACAAACGGAAATTTTGGCTCTTGATGAGTTGCCGTGAATTAATCATAATATTGGTTGTCTCTGGCATTTACGGTTTTGACAACCCCTCAAGTAAAATTGGTAGTGACACAAAGTAAATGACGTGGAGCGGGATGGCATCCCGCATACTCTTGGTTTGGCGGGATGGCATCCCGCATACTCTTGGTTTGGTGAGATGGCATCCCGCATACTCTTGGTTTGGTAGGATGCCATCCCGCATACTCTTGGTTTGGCGGGATAACATCCCGCCCTACGCAGATCATCATATATTTTGAACCACCGCCGTAAAATTCACTGAGCAGTTACGAAAAGATAATAATTATGTTTATCGCGTCTATGCCACAGCGGATGAGGAGAATTTTGCATCTCAGCGCGTTTTGGAAAAAGCGGGCATGCAGCGCGAGGGACTGCTGCGAAAGTTTATTGTCCACCCGAATATCAGCGATGAGCCGAGAGACAGTTATATTTATGCGATTGTGAAATGACACATCAATTTTAAATAATAAAAACAGGCTTGCCACATCACCTGAGAAATGCTAAACTGAAGTTGTGAAATTTGAGATCATTGACGAAATTCAAGAAATTGAAATCATCGCCATTGGCTTCGGTATTCGTAATCTGGATCAACCATGACTAACAAAAATCATTTCGTTATTTGCATTGACAACACAGACTATGAAGCATCTTTAATCGTGCGGAAAATGTATGAAGTCATTCCCGACCCACAGGCGGAAAAGGATGATCTGCTTCGCGTGATCGATGAAAGCGGCGAGGATTATCTATTCCATTCCAGTCACTTTATTTCCATCGAACTTCCCGCCGAAGTGGAACGCGCATTGGTCGCGGCTTAAACCACCTGTCTTAGCTTCTACTTTACCGAAAGTCCGATTATCAAAGCGCGGATGGGATAAAATCCACCCTCGCTTTTTTTACTGCTCACTGAATACTGATAACTGTTCGCTAATCACTTCTCACTGGAAAACATGTCCCTCATCACTGTAAGTTCTCTCTCCAAATCATACGGCCCTACTGATATTTTTAGCGGGGTATCTTTCACTGTGTCCAAGGGCGCGCGCATGGCCATTGTGGGTCCCAACGGAATCGGCAAGACCACGCTCATGCGAATCCTCGTCGGCGCAGACGAAGCCACCTCGGGGACAGTATCCCGCTCACGCGGAGTCCGAATCGGGTATCTATCGCAAGAGGCAGATTTCCAAATGACAGGAACGATCTGGTCGGCATGCGAAGCCGTTTTTGAGCATTTCAAAACAGAGCAGGAAGAATTGCATCGCCTTGAAGGGTTGATGTCTGACCCTGACCAACTCGAAGAGGTGATGGAACGCTACGGCAAGCTGCAGGAGGATTTTGAGCGGCGCGGCGGCTATACCTACACAACAAAAATTCGTCAAGTATTAACAGGCTTGGGATTCAGCGAAGCCGATTACCAACTCGATTTGGATCATCTCTCCGGCGGACAGCGCACACGCGGATTTCTTGCGCGCCTCCTGCTCGAAGACCCAGACCTGCTCCTGCTCGATGAACCCACCAACCACCTCGACATTGCCGCCGTCGAATGGCTCGAAGGATATTTGAGTCAATGGGAAGGCGCGGCCATTATTATTTCACATGACCGTTTCTTTTTGGACAAAGCCAGCAACGCAATTTTGGAAATGTTTCCCGGCGCAACGGAAACATATCGCGGAAATTACAGCGCATATTTAAAACAACGTGTTGAACGCATGGCACGCCGTCAGGAAGTTTTCGACAGCGAAAAAGAAAAACTGCAAAAGGAAATGGAATACATCCGCAAAAATGTGGCGGGGCAAAATGTATTGCAAGCCAAAGGCAAGCTCAAACGTTTGTCGCGCATTATTCAAGCCATCGAACAGATCGGCATGGAAGCCGCGCTCAAACAAAAATGGAGCGAGACCGCAACCGAAGTTTCCGTCACCATGTCCATCCTCGGCGTGGACGAAGCTGGCCGCCGCATCAACGCATTGCAGTCGCCTGTGCGCCAACTTCCCAATTTACATTTGCGCCTCGCGCAGGCTGGGCGCTCCGGCGATATGGTCATCCGTACGGAAAATCTCGAAGTTGGATTTTCAGATAAATTTTTATTCCGTTCGCCCAATATTGATTTACGACGCGGCGACTGTGCCGCATTGATCGGACCGAACGGCGCGGGCAAATCGACTTTCCTCAAAACGATCCTCGGTCAGATCCCGCCGTTAGCGGGTGAGGTGACTCTGGGAGAGAGTCTGCACATTGGGTATTTCGCCCAGGCCCACGAAAGCCTCGACCCGAGGAAAAGCGTCATCGATGAGATCATTGGCGTGACGAACTGGCTTCCGCAAAAAGCGCGCGAATATCTCGGCAAATACCTATTCTCCGGTGACGATGCCTTCAAGATGGTTTCCATGCTCTCCGGCGGTGAACGCGGACGTCTCGCATTGGCCAAGCTCGCTTTGCAGGATACAAATTTATTATTGCTCGACGAACCCACCAACCATTTGGATATCCCCTCGCAGGAAATCCTCGAAGCCGTGCTGGATGATTACGAAGGCACGATATTACTCGTCACCCATGACCGTTATCTCGTAGATGCCATCGCCACTCAAATCTGGGAAATTGACATGGACGAATCACATCTGATCATCTTCAAAGGCATCTACTCTCAATTAAAGGAAGAACGCGAGAAAGACATCGCCCGCCGCGCCGCCGCACAAGCGGAGCGCGAAGAGGCTGAGTCTCATAAAAAAGATGCGCCGAAGGCAAAGTCTGCAAGTACGAAGGAAGATAGAAAAAAGAACGCGAAGAAGCAGGAAATTGAAAACAAGATCGCCGCGCTTGAAGCAGAGCTAAGCGAGATCAGCACCACGCTGGCAAATCCGCCCAGAGATGCAGGTGAAGTGATTCGATTAGCGAAGGAATATGACCGCGTCCAAAAAGAAATGGATGTGAAACTGGCAGAGTGGGAAGGGTTGCAGATAAGTTAACAAAAAACTTCCGATGTCAGAAACATCGGAAGTTTTTGCTTTTGGTATTCTGCAGCCCATTTGTTGCGCGCACTCCTATCTTACTTAATTTTACAGTATAGGCACGCCCATCCCCTCAATATCTGATAATGTAGCTATGTTATATTCTCTTTTACATCAAGGATAGCACCGGCAAGCATTGAAATGTATTTATTAATAACGATTAAATGGTATACATATCATCCAATTGATTTTATATATGAGTTGAATAATTGAGAGAGGAGCATTGCATGTCCAAGCGTGTAAAATTCGATTTTGAAATTGACTTCACCAACGGTGGGATTTAGGGATAGAATTTCCATTTGAAATAAGGAGAGCATCAGATGACTATTTCATTTAATGGTAAGACTTACAACAGCCTTGAAGAAATGCCCGCCGATCAACGCGCGGCTTATGAACAGGTGATGTCTTTTATGAAAGACGAAAACAATAACGGCATTCCCGATATGTTCGAGGGCGATGTAATTCAAAAGATGATGGGAATGGCGAGTACGCGCGTCGTGGTCAACGGGCAGGAGGTGCTGGGGATGGAGTCCATGTCACCTGAGGCACGTGCCAAATTTGACAAGGCCATGGCGAAATTGAGTCAGCTTGGGATTCTCCCGCAAGGGACGCAGGCAATGCAGGGATTTCAAACTCAATCTGGAACTCCATTGCAATCCACGCCGCAAATTGCTTCGAGAGAACCCGCATTTGCGCAATCGCCTTCCTTTATGCAATCATCTCAATCAGCTATTTCAGAAGACTCTATGTCGCGCACCGGCATTATCATCGCCGCCATCGTTATGTTTTTATTGTGTGCTCTACTAGTAGCCGCGGCATTTCTTTTCCTTTACCTTAGCCGTTAGCGCAACATGAAACTGATCCTGATCTATACCCTCATTGCGGGCGTGGTCTCCGCCATCGCCGCGCCATTCCCGGGCACATCCCTGCTTTTAACGGCGCTGGAAGTTTATATGATCGTGCATCTTGCCAAGGTCAATGAATATCAATTGGGCTTCAAGGAAATCGGATATTCAGCTGCGGTAATTTATGGACTTTCCACATTACTTAAAGACACGGCGCTTGAAATTCTCACCTTCGTACCGGTGATCGGCTGGGGAGCAGAAGTGATTGTGGCAACCTTGTTTGTTTTCTTTTTGGGGATGCTGGTAACTCTGTATTTTCGTAAATAACCTTTACGGCACAGGCGGGACCTTGAGCAGGTAGCCGACCAAATAACCTGCCAGCGCGCTGACGGTTCCGATCACGGCCATTTCGAGTCCACTGCGCATGGGTTTGCCAACCGTGACTCGAGCTTTGTATGCGCCAATGGCAAACAATACCAACGCGGTCACCAGCACCGATAACCACATACTTGTGGAAACAGACAAAAATACAAATGGGGATAACGGCACAACTGAACCGATGATTGCCGAAAGGCCAACAACAAAAGCAGCACGCACCGCAGTTTTACGGTCTATCGGCGCGAGCTGATGTTCCTCCGCCATCATCACCGCCACCCAAACATCTTGATTCGCGGTAATCGTCTCCACAATGCGGTCAAGCAATTCCCCTTTAAATCCCTTGCTTTCATAAATATCGCGAATCTCTTTTATTTCAAGATTCGGCGCTTGTATAAGATGACGATACTCGCGCTCCCGTTCGCTTTGATACAAGTCGGCATCGGCTAATGTGGTGGTGTACGCCACTGCGCCCATCGAAATGGATTCTGCAAAGGTCGTGGCGAGGCCTGCAACCAGAACAATGCGTGCGTCATGGGTTGCCGCAGCGATGCCCAGAACAACGCCGAGGACGTTGACCAGCCCATCCTGGGCACCCAGGATAAAGTCCGAAAGACCCGAGGCCCGTTTGTGCGGGTCGGTCTTGGTGTGATGCAAAACTTCATTAATGATCTGGTCGTACGTGATAGGGTCCATATTAACATCATACCCACTTGCAATGTCCCTGATAATGGACAAATGTCACAAATTATTCAAAGCGTGGTTTTAAGGTTACATTGGACTAACCAATGGGGCATTGTAACCCAAAGTTTTTATCCTTATGATTATCCATTATCATTGTCGTAAAGGAGAGATCTTATGAATAAGCGTATTTTACTTGCAAGCCTCGTTTTGATTCTAGCCATCCTGGCATGTAACCTGCCCTCTGGCGATGTAACACCCACGCCCAATGTACCAACTTTTACAGATACTCCGGCCGTCCCATTGGATACACCCGTTCCAACTTTCACATCCCTGCCAACAAACACGCCGCTCCCATTATTGACTCCAACACCAACCATTCCCATCGCATCGCCGCTTGATAAAGGTGTTAATTGTCGTTTTGGCCCGGGAACAGAATGGGCAACCATTGGTGGATTGCTTGTGGGTCAAACCGCAACCATTCAGGGTAAAAACGGAGATTCATCCTGGTGGTATGTGACGGCGCCTGACACCGGCAAACCTTGTTGGGTAGCTGCCAGTGTAACTCTTACCGCAGGAAATCTGGCCAACCTCCCGATAGTTAATCCCTCGCAAGCGCAGGTAACAAGCGTCAGCCTGAAACTCAACCCGAAGGAAATCAGCCTGCCGGGCTGTATCGGACCGGTTCAACCGATCACGATCAAAGGGACAATTGAGACGAATGGCCCGGCCAAGGTTAAATATTATTTCAAGACCGAGCAGGGCGGTGATCTGTCCATAGAAGATCTCAAATTCGATTTTGCTGACACAAAAACCGTCGAAACTTCATATACACCACCCCCGGGTCCGGAAGGAACATACTGGGTACGCCTGATCATCATCGGCCCCAACGAAAAGACTGCAGAAGAAACGTATAAGATCGTTTGTCCGTAATTAACTGTCTGTAAAAAAAGGTCGTCGCCAATTCAATAAGCGACGACCTTTTTTTATTCCAGGTTGTGCAAGAGAAATATATCAAAACTATATAAAAGTGTAATCGTTCGAATGAATTATTGAATTCATGAATTTTGGCTATATCTGCTCTTCATCATGCGTATCTATATGCCCTGGCTTTTCCCTGCCCAATTCCAATGACCGTTGATACGCGGCCCAGACCGCGCGTGAGATGGCAGTGCGGAAGCCTGCCTTCTCCAAATAATATAATGCCTCGGCTGAAGTCCCGCCTGGGGATGTGACTTGATTTCGCAGGGTGGCAGGATGTCTGCTGGCGCCTTGATAGTACGATGCCGAACCTTTGATTGTTTGCAAAACCAGCTGCTCGGCAATGCGGCGCGGGAATCCCATGTGGACGCCTGCGTCGATCAAGGCTTCGGTGAAGAGGAAAACATACGCAGGGCCAGAGCCTGAGAGAGCAGTAGCCATATCCAAATAGGATTCATCTTCCACAAAAACTTCCTCGCCCATGGCGCTGAGAATAGACCGCGCCATCTTTTGTTGTTCATCGCTTACATCTTTTGAAGCCGCCCAAACCGTGATGCCTTCGCCGATCTGTCCCGGAGTATTCGGCATCGAACGCACAATGGATTTATGTTTCAAGCCGGTACCGATCTTCTTTATGGTCGCGCCTGCAATAATGGACAATACCAACGCGCCCGGACGAATGCCTTTGAGTCCCTTCATCACTTCGCTAAGTCTCTGTGGTTTGACGGAAAGCACCACCACGTCCGCTTCATGCACGGCTGACACATTGTCTGTGGTGGTTTTGATCCCATATTTCTTGTGCAATTCCTGGCCGCGTTCTTCGCGTGGACCGGATGCAATGATATTCTTGGGGCTGGCAAGTTTCTGGCGTAACAACCCTGCGATCATGGCTTCTGCCATTACGCCGGGACCGATGAATGCGATTTTTTTATTGAGCATGAAAGTTCTCCAAGTTATTCTTGGTCTCGATACGGCGAAAAAGCACCGCCTACTCGACCACCAGTAGATTTATGTTCCTTGTGGTGGTCGAGTAGCTCCGAATGCTCTTTGAGGGGCGTATCGAGACCACGGTGATTCAAAATATAGGTACAGGCTTTGCCTTCCAATTCTCCGCCAGTACAAGCGCCTCTTTGGCTATGGAATACATTTTCTCTTGAAATTCTTTTGAGTATTGATATTTTACTGCGGCTTCTGTGAATTCATCTTCATCGATCAACTCAGCGGCTTTGGGAGGATACTTTGAAACATCCAACTCGTGATCTTTGAAACTCATCATTCCATTTTCAAATTCTGGCGGAGAAGCAACATTGATATAAATATGTAGCAGGCTGCCATTGGTTTCAAAAACCTCGATCAGGTTATAGAATTTATCGAACCAGTAATAGGATCTCAAATGATGACGGATCGGATAATCCTCGCCTTTGATATTGAACACAGACGAACCAGCGGGGGATATTGTGACAATCGAGTCTGCGTCAACAGACTCGATCATGGTGTGCCAGCTTCGATAAACAGTTCCATCCGTTTTGCAGGCGCAGACGTGGATTGTGTCGCCGATTTTCATCATGAACAATTTTACCCCAGCGATTTTACCTTTATATAAAAATTATCCTACTGGAAATATCCCAACGCCAGCCTCAACCGTTCACCTGTATCATCCGGCGAATCTTTAGGAATGGATTGGATCGCAGCCTGTGCTTCGACAACGGAGTAACCCAACGCGGTCAACGCGGCGAGGACTTCGCTATCGGCATCGGACATCGCGGCAAGTTTGGAAAGCCCATCTCCGGGCTTGAGTTTATCTTTAAGATGAAGCGCCATTTTTTGCGCGGTCTTTTTGCCCACACCTGGCACGCGGCTTAATACATCGGGTTCTTCAGCGAAGACTGCGCGCTGAATGGCATCCAGTGTCATTGTAGATAGAACGGACAAAGCAACTTTCGGGCCAACTCCGTCCACGCCGAGCAGGATGTTGAAGAGTTCACGGTCACCCTGGGATTCAAATCCGTAGAGGATCAACGCATCTTCACGCACGACAAGATGAGTGAACAAGAATATCATTTCACCGGCTTTGGCCTGTGCTCGCAGAGGCGCAGGGACAAAGACTCTCAGTCCCACGCCGCCGACTTCGACGATGAGGGCAGTATCTTCTATTTGGGAGATTTCTCCACGCAGGGTTGCTATCATGGTTATGGGAAATAACGGTAGATGTCTTTTCGGTGCAGGAACCGAATAAAATAAACAGTATTATTTTCAATTTTTAATCCAATACGATAATCGCCAAGTCGAATTCGATAATACACATCACTGCCGCTTAATTTTTTCGTGTTATCAAGTTCGGTAATATTTGCAGATGATTCAACCTTTTCAATCAACTCTCTTATTTGACCTTGTAATTGCTTCTCTTTTATCTTTTTCAAATCTTTTACGAAACTGCTCTTAAATTCAACCTTCACCCCGCACCTCCAAGAGCGCGCAGGACTTCGGCTTTACTTACAATTTCACTATCTTCCCCTTCGCGTATGGCATGTACCATGAGTATATCTTCGAGCGCCTCGGAAAATAGTTCATAAAAATCATCGCGGCGTTCAGTTAGAAGTTCAAGCATGGCCTGTTTGAAAAGATCTTTAATGCGGGTATCGTCTGTAGAAGTGGACATGGTAAATCTCCTGCCTGTATTATATCCCTATCTTCAATTCTATTTGGAAGGCATTGCCATGGGTTCTTTACTCATAACGCTTGGTATTTAAGTGTGTGATCGCAATTGCAAGCGCATCGGCGGCGTCATCGGGCTTTGGAATTTTTTCCAACTGTAATAATGCGCGCACCATGTCCTGCACTTGTCTTTTATCTGCTCCGCCGTAACCAGCGACGGCTTGTTTGACTTCATTGGGAGTGTATTCAAAAGGTTCGATGCCTGCTTTTTGGATGCAGAGCATGACCACGCCGCGTGCCTGTCCCACCGCGAGGGCGGTTTTGACATTGCTTTGAAAGAATAATTTTTCGACAGCGGCGGTATCGGGTTTGTGTTTTTTTAGCAGGGCATTGAGCTGGTCAAATAACATCTCGAGGCGGGCGGCTGCGGTTGCGTCTTTTGGGGTGGAGATAATGCCGAAGGAAACAGCGACCAGATCCCCGTTGGGCATGAGGCGCACGAGTCCGTATCCAGTAGTAGCAGTGCCGGGATCAATTCCGAGGGCGAGGGTCATATTATTAAAAGAATAACCGCGAAGTGCGCCAAGTCCGCTAAGAAGTTCTTAAAAATCTTTGCGTTCTTCGCGTGCTGCGCGGTTAAAAAAAATTATGCAGCTTCGAGAGCAGCCAATGCTTCGTCTGAAACTTTGACGTTGTGGAAAACATCCTGCACATCGTCAAGCTCTTCGATGGAGTCAACCATCTTCATGAATTTCAAAGTCGACTCGACATCGAGTTCGATTTCCTGCTTGGGCACCATACGCAAGCCCGCTTCCTGCGGATGGACATGCACCTGATGTAAAGAGTCGGCAATGGTCTTGAACAATTCCACGGGGCCATAAATCTCGATCGTGTCGCCGCCGTCCACTACATCGTCCGCGCCGGCAACGATGCCGAGTTCGAATGATTTATCAAAAGAAAATTCGCTGGAGGGAAAGGCAAAATAAGATTTGCGGTCAAACTGCCAGGCCACCGCGCCGGGTTCCGCCATGTTGCCGCCAGATTTGGTGAAGGCATGACGCATATCTGGCACCGTGCGGTTGCGATTATCGGTGACGCAGGTCACCATCAGCGCCGAGCCGTGCGGGCCGTAACCTTCGAAGGTGATCTCTTCAAATACCGTGCCGTCTTTATCCTCACCGGCGCCGCGTTTGATGGCGCGTTCGATATTATCCTTGGGCATGTTTTCCGCGCGGGCTTTATCTATTGCAAGACGTAATCGAAAATTGGAATCAACATCGCTTCCGCCTTCGCGGGCTGAGATCACAATCTCACGGGCAAGCCGTGTAAAAATTGCGCCGCGTTTTGCATCGGCGACGCCTTTTTTGCGTTTGATGGTGGACCACTTTGAATGACCTGACATGGGGACTCCTTACAAGATCTCTATTTCAAAAAAAATTATACCACCCGCTGATGGGGACTACACAAAAAATCCAACACCCATCGCGCGCGGCCCTGCATGGACAACAATGGCGGGAGGCAATTCATAGATGGGGATTTGGGGAACGCTGACCCGTAACATTAACTCTGTGACGAGAGACTCCGCCTCTTTCTCCGCTTCAACTTGCAGCATACACAAATAAGCGGACTCTCCGCCTTTGCATTGCTCCTCTACAACTTCCACGAGCCGCGCCAGCGCACGTTTTCTTGTCCGCTGTTGTTCAAAAGATTCGACTTGTCCATTTTTTACTTGCAAAATTGGTTTGATCTCCAATAACTCAGCCAGCAGACGTTTCGCCCCGCCAATGCGTCCGCCTTTGGCTAAATATTCGAGGGTATCTACGAGGAAGTAAAGTCGCCCGCGTGGGATCATATCGTTAAGTTTTGCCACGATCTCATCTGCGCATTCTCCAGCCTTGGCCATATCATCCGCCAGGAGGACAAGCGAGCCGAGGTTGCAGGAGGCAGTCAGCGTATCCACCACGCGGATATCCACATTTGGGAATTCCAATGCGGCAGTCTGCGCCGAGCGGACAGTGCCACTCAATTTGCCGGCAGGTGCAACAACGACCACACTTTCACCCATTTCCTGTGCTTGTTTGAAAATTGGGAAATATAACGGCGGTTCAGGTGCGGCGGTTTTCGGCAGCGTTCTGGAAGCCTTAAGTTTTTGCAGGAATGTGGCGATATCCATCTCTTTGTCATCATGAAATGCATCCTCCCCGAAGATGACAACTTGTGGAATTACAGGAATGCCGCGTTGTGCAAGCAGATCATGCGGAAGTCCGCAGGTGGTATCGGCAACAATGATGGTCATGTTTTTATTGTAGCCTGTGGACGATTTATTATTAACTGTCAAATGAACTGAAATTTTTATTACAAAGCGCGCCGCCATATTCCGTCATTACGAGGCGGCGATTTTCCGCCGAAGCAATCTCCAACATATGGAAGTGCGATTTTTCCTGCAGAAATCGATCCCGAAATTTTCCATTTCGCTCGGCATGTTTGAATTGACCAGACTCTCGCTCACTGACTCAGCCATTCACTATCCTGACAACTTACTAACTAGTAAGTAAAATATCTGCAATGGTTAAGATCGAAAATTCCAAACGGACAATCTTAAATCTGGCCGAATCCTTGTTGCAGGATAAAGGCTTCAACGGCTTTAGTTATGCTCACATCTCATCGGAACTGGGTGTGAAGAATGCCGCCATCCATTATCACTTCCCCACAAAAGAGGAACTGGGATGCGCCGTGATCAAACGTTATCGTGACCGCTTTCAATTGTGGATCAACAATGCGCGCGTAAAAGATTTGCCTCCCGAAGAAAAACTGGATTGGTTCTTTGGCATTTATACCAATATGAGGGCAGATAAAGGCAAGGTCTGCCTGGTGGGGTCAATGGAAGCGGAGTTCAATTCGATTCCCAAAGACTTGCAGCTCGAAGTGGAGGGCCTGCATAAGGAATTGCTAAAATGGCTTGAAGGGACTTTGAGCGAGGGAAGAGACACGGGTGTTTTCAAGTTCAATGGCGAACCTGCCAATAAGGCGGCATTGATCCTCTCCAGCGTACAGGGTGCTCTGCAAATGGCGCGCGCGCTGGGAACAAAAAAGTTTCGTGACGTAGTTGAGCAACATAAACTGGATCTGCTCGCCTAATTTTTTTTGCAGTCAAAACTTACCAGGTAGTAAGTAAATATTTTAATGAGGAGAACCAATGACAACTATGGAAACAACCAGCAAACATCAGGGAATCATAAAGAAAGCCTATCAGGCATTTTTCAGCCCGGGCAAATATGAAGTGAAATCAGCGGGCGAAGCCATTATTGCCCGCGGAAATAATTATCGTATTCCCTTCGAAGGCGGCGAGTTGGCCGTCACAACCTGGGGAGACAGCGGTCCTGCTGTTTTGTTGATGCATGGCTGGGGCGGCGCGCGCGCACAAATGACAGGATTTGTAGACCCGTTATTAGATGCTGGTTATCGCGTGGTCGCTTATGACCAGCCTGCGCAGGGCGAGTCAGATGGGAAGATGACCAATGTCCTCGAGATTGCACCAACTTTGGATTTGGTCATGAAGCGTGAAGAAAAATTCGATGCGATTATCGCGCACTCATTTGGAACGATCATCACCTCATATGCTCTGGTCAAGCGGAATTTTCCGCCTCCATCCAAACTGGTATATTTCGGCGCTTTCAACCGGCTTTTGGAATCCCTGCCGCGTTTTCAAGTTCTGGCAAATTTTCCAGATGAGATCATTGATGGATTACAGGATATGATCTACGAAAATTTTGGAGGAGACGTGTTGGATGCAATTGTCAATGAGAGTCTTGTGGAACAGATCCATATCCCCACTTTAATGTTCCATGACCGGTCAGATAATGTGACGCCGGTGGAGGATAGCCGCGCCATTGCGAACACCTGGATGGAAGCGCAATATATTGAAACAAACGGCTTGGGCCATCGCGGCGCATTGCAATCCGCGGAGATCCATGAGCAGGTCGTAAAGTTCTTGAAAAGTTAAGATTCTTTGGTATTCGATGGGGTTACTTTTTCTCACCACAGAGAAAACCTATTAAAATCTCCGTGCGCTCTGTGGTAAAACGGGTTTTTTTACCGCACTTAATCCTAACTCGGACAAGCCGAAACCAAAAAGGATTCAACCACAAAGGCAACAAAGGAACACAAAGGAAAACCTAAAAAAACCTTCGTGACCCTTTGTGACCCTTCGTGGTTCAAAAAATTTTGTACAAAAAGCAAGCATTTAACTTCTAAGTTCCTAAAGAGCCAAAGTTAATTCAGCGTGATAAACAAAATGAGAAAAACCTGGCGCGGAAAAATAAAGGAAAAACTTTGTTATCAGCTTTTCCAAAATTCGGAAGTTAATCCCAACGCTGAAAAGATCTCCTGCGCTTGTTCCATTGACCTGCCGTGATAGTCAACGGATAGGCGGTTGTGATACCAATGCCGGGATAACTCCCAAACTTCAACTACAGATAGAACTGCGCCGCGCGCAGCCTTTTTTGAATCAAGCCATTGAGCCAAATCTCCTTCCGACCGGAAGAAGAGCATATTCGTTTAGGTGTAAACCAGATCGTCATACCAAGCTGAAAATGGGACCAGGAAATGCACCAGCGCATCAGAGGATGATACTTTCCCATCTTTAATGATTAGCTGAATTGACTGCCCGCTTTGGGAACAAGTGGCTTCGATCTTTGCATCGGAATGCAATGCGGCGGGAATACCGAGCCAGTCTCAGGCGCAGTTGGCAAAATAAGTTTTATCGTTGGCTTGGACTTTGAATGGAGTCTCTACTGCTGAAAATGGATTCGCCATGAGGATATTATGCGTGCCAGAGCTGAGAAAAAAAGCATGGCGTTGATTAAGCTCCTCGCAGACAGAAACAGCTTCCTCGTTCGTCAGATCGAAGCGCGCGGCGGTGTCCTCCACGGATGGAGGTCGAGCCGTCTCTTAAAAGTGGTCGTATACAAAAGCGCGAATTTCCCAAAGATTATCCGTCATGTGAGTCTCCGGAGAATCATATACTTATACACACATAAAATACAACTTCCCGCAGACCAATGGTCTTTGGGAAGTTTTGAAAATCGGAAAAAATTATTTTTCAGGAACTACGGGAGGAGGCGGAGTCTCTTTTGGCTTGTTGCTATTCTTCTTGATCTCTTTTTGTCGTTCTTTTTCAGCCTTCTTCTTTTTCTTGTCCAATTCTTTTTTACGTTTCTCGTATTGATAGTTCACTGCTGGCATGGGCTTCTCCTTCTGGTTTATGATTCCTATAAACGGGGGATTTCACAAAAATCTGTTTATCATTATAGCACCCATATAAGTGGATAAAACGCAGAACCCTTCATGATCGAACAATCGGATCGGGTCTTACGCAGCCGTTGGCAGGCCCGTCACATTCGAGTGTGGTGAACACTTCAACCTGGATCAGCCACCCGCCATTCTCGGCGCGCTGCCATTTTGCTGAATACACACCTGAAGCATTGACGATCCCATTCTCCGCGCTGTAACTGCCTGACCAATCTCCAAGTTCTTCTGCCAAGCCCCAATTCTCATTGACTCGAATTTCTCTGGATGTGCGGCGATAAATCACTTTGGGATCTTTCTCAAATACGGATGCCCAGCGAAGCGGTTCTTCATCTGCCCCGTGGAACTGGTCACTGCGACCCGTGACGATGTGATACTCTGGGGCAAGGAATTTTCCAATTGTTTCAGCATTATGATTCGCGATCGCATCGTTAAATCGTTCGCGAATGACTCGAATTTCATTTTTAGAGTTTTTCAAGATTATCTTCCCTGACATTAATTATCTGTGATGTGACGTACTTCACCGCTCACTGATATGCTCTCACCGGTCTTTGAAGTGTATTGCACTGATAAACGAGATGGCATTCCCATATCTTCCCCCTGTAATATCGTAAATGATTTTTTGCCCTGCCAATTAATATCCCGTAAATAGCCTGCCAAAGCAGCCGCAGCCGCGCCTGTTGCGGGATCTTCATAGACTCCGCCGGGTGCAAAGGCGTTTCGAGAATGGAAGAGTTCATCCGATTCACACCATAGCAGACTGATCGTGACCAGATCTTCCTCTGCCATTAAGGATTTGATAACCTCAAATTGATAACTCATGTCTGCGAGTGTTTTGCGATCTTTCACCACCAAAACAAGGTGCTTCGCGCCGGCAAAAGCAACCCGAACTGGAAAATCAGGATCAAAGTTGGCTTTTTCCAAATTGAAAGCCGCAAGGACTTTATCCACATATTCCCTCGGTGCATTTTCAGACCAGGTCTCAGGCGATTGAAGCGTTGCTGTAATAATGTCGTCTTGAGATTTTTCCGCACTGACACTGATCTCACTCGCATTCAAAAATAATTTGTATGAGCCTTCGCCAAAACGTTCGCCCAACGCCGCACCAAGCGCAATGGTGGCATGGCCGCAAAAAGGAACTTCCATCTCTGGCGCAAAATAACGGACTCTCCAACCGTCGCCTTGTTTCACAAGAAAAGCGGTTTCGGAATACCCAACTTCTTTTGCCACTTTAAGCATTTCCTCGGCTGTGGGCATTGAGTCGTTAAATACAACGCCGGCTGGGTTGCCGCCTTCGCCTTGATATGAGAATGCCGCGATTTTTAATAGGTTCATGTTGCTCCTCTATAAGTAATCGATAAATATAAAAGATACTTCCTGCATTATAGACATGTTTCTGCTTAAAGCAACAGACCGCGGTCAAGCGGTCTGATATATCTCCCATACTTGATTTTTATGGTTATCTAAAGCCGTATGGTAATTGCTCCTGAAACTTATCAATATCTTTTGGAATAATGAACAGCCTTTCCATTCTTTTTGTAAACCCCTTTGGATTTTTAGGTATCAACAGCAAGCCATCTTTTCCATACGGCACACGCGCGAAACAGCCCCAGCCTTTATCTTTTTGAAATGCACATCTTTCGATGCGGCTGATCTCATCGAATCTCAGGAACGGACGATAATCAAGATGCCCCGGCGCAAAGTGGACCGCGATTCCGCTGGCGGTGATTACGTATGTGGTGGGTGCGCCGAAAAATAAATAATTCCGATAAAAAAGTGAAAATCCAACAATGAGAATAAAAAGCTGCACGGCGGGCAGTCGAACTTGTTTGCTCAAGAAATAGGAAACCAATCCCGCAGCGATAAACAAAATCGTAATGTTCTGCACCGCCCGTTGAATTGGAACAGGCGGACGGTCAACATGGAACTTGCCATCATTGCGAGCGTATTCGTTACGCAGGCTGGAGATCCATGCCGAGTATTGCCATTGCAGTATGGAAAACCCGATCAATACAACCAACAGAAAAATAACTGTAAAGTTTGGCGGCCATGTCCAAAGCGCAATAAACACAATCCACGCATACGGGAATTGTTTGATATACAAACGCGGAATGCCAAGAATGAATCGGTTAAGCAATGATTTCATAGCTTAATTATACAAGCAAAAAAATAATCAGGCCGCATCTATAAGACACGACCTGATTAACACTGATTATTGATTACTACTTACTGATTACCAATTACCAATTACCGCCTTCACTAACTCAATCCAGCTTCCCTGTCACCATCGCCATCTTGACTTCGCCAATGGCCTTTGTGATCTTAATATCACGCGGACAGGCTTCCGTGCAGTTATAGGCCGTGTGACAGCGCGCTGTGCCATCTGTTTCGCTCAGAACATGCAGGCGTTGTGATGCGCCTTCATCGCGGCTGTCAAAGATAAAGCGATGAGCCGTGACAATGGCAGCGGGGCCATAATACTCACCATTCGCCCAATACGACGGGCAGGAAGTGGTACAAGCCGCGCATAAAATACACTTGGTTGATTCGTCGAAACGTGCGCGTTGTTCAGGAGATTGCAAACGTTCCTTGCCATCGGCGGGGAGCGGAGAATCATTGATCAGATACGGCAGCATCTTCTTGTAGTTATCAAAGAATGGCTCCATATCCACGATCAAATCTTTCTTGACTTTCAGACCCAGCATAGGTTCCACCGTGATATTCGCGCCCACATCGCGCACCAATGTTTTGCACGCCAGATGATTGCGACCATTAATGCGCATTGCATCCGAGCCGCACACGCCATGCGCGCACGAACGGCGGAATGCCAGCGAGCCATCGGTTTTGCCTTTCACCAATTCAAGCACATCCAGCACGCGGTCATTCTCATCGCCTTCCACCACATACGTTTCATAATGGCCGCGCGTGTCTTTCTCGGGATCGTAACGGAAGATTTTGATTGTGATTTCCATTAATTTATCTCCAAAGACCCTAAAGGTCTTAAAGACCTTTAGGGTCTACATACTAATAAACTCTCGCCTTGGGTTGATGTTTGGTAATGACCACTGGTTTATACCCGATCTCAAGTTTGCCCTTTTTGTTCCATACCAATGTATGCTTCAACCAGTTTTTATCATCACGGTCAGGGAAATCTTCGCGTGAATGTCCGCCGCGAGACTCTTTGCGATTCAACGCGCTCAACGCGACCACTTCTGCAATATCAAGCAGGTTGCCGAGTTCCCACGCGTTCAACAATTCTGTGTTGAAAATTTTTCCTGTGTCGCTCACCGTAATATCTTTAAATCGATTCTTCAACTCACGCACTTTTTCCAACGCAGACTGCATATCTTTTTCATTTCGATAAATGCCGACGTCTGCAAACATGACCTTCTTCATCTCGTTGGACAGGTCGTATACGTTCTCTTTACCTGACCCCTTTCGCAGCGCATCAAATTCGGACCGTGAAGCTGATTCAGCCTTCTCGGGCAGTTTCTCAAACTCAGCAGTCTTCGCGTACTCCGCAGCTTTGAGTCCTGCATGCTTGCCGAAGACAACCAGGTCAAGCAGTGAGTTCGTGCCGAGTCGATTCGCACCATGCACAGAGACACAGGCACATTCTCCCACCGCGAACAAACCAGGGAAAGTTGTGCCGTTGTCATCAATGACCACTTCGCCAAATTTATTGGTCGGGATGCCGCCCATCGCGTAATGCGCCGTCGGTTGGATCGGCATCATCTGCGTCACAGGATCAACGCCCAGATACACGCGGCAGAAATCCACAATGTCGGGAATCTTTGTCAGAACCGTGTCACCAGTGATCAGCAGGGGAGAACCGTCGGGGTTGGTACGTCCATCTTCCGCGGCAAATTTATTAACCGTCTCAGGGCGAATATCCAAATAAACAAAGTTCTTGCCGCCAATACCGCGGCCTGCTTTAATTTCAGTGTAGATCGCGCGCGAAACGACATCGCGTGAAGCGAGGTCTTTGACAGTGGGCGCATATTTGGGCATAAAACGTTCGCCCTTGTCGTTGATGAGCACCGCGCCTTCGCCGCGCGCGCCTTCTGTAATGAGAATGCCGAGTTTATAAATACCCGTGGGATGGAATTGGAAGAACTCCATATCCTCCAGCGGAATGCCGTGACGGAAAAGAATCGCGGGACCATCCCCCGTGTAAGCATACGCATTGGATGTCACTTCGAAGATACGACCATAGCCGCCCGTGGCAAAAATAACCGCTTTCGCGTGAATGGTATGCAGCTCGCCCGTGGATAACTCAACCGCTACCACGCCTGCCGCCTTGCCGTTGACCATGATGAAATCCAGCACTTGATACTCGTCGAAGAAATTAACTTTGTTCTTCAAACACTGTTGATACAAGGTTTGCAAGATCATGTGGCCCGTGCGGTCTGCGGCGTGCGCGGCTCTGCGTACGGGTTTGCCAGTTTCGTTGTTGGTGTGCCCGCCAAACGGTCGCTGTGAGATGCGCCCTTCGGGGGTACGGTCAAAGGGCAGACCCATGTGTTCGAGTTCGAGCACCGCATTGATCGCTTCATTTGTCATGAACTCGATTGCATCCTGATCGCCCAAATAATCTGACCCTTTGACGGTGTCGTACATATGCCATTCGGGTTTGTCTTCTTCGTAGTTGCCCAGCGCGGCAGAAATACCGCCCTGCGCCGCGCCCGTGTGCGAGCGCGTGGGATACATCTTGCTGATTACCGCAGTCTTCGCGGTCTTGGATGCGTACAACCCCGCCATGAGCCCCGCGCCGCCGCCGCCGACTACGACCACATCAAACTGATGAACTTTTGCCATGAATTACTCCTGAAAAAATTAACCACGAAGGGTCACAACACTTGCGCCGCACTGCGTTTGGCGCAGTGCAGGTGAGGTACACAAAGGTTTTAAGGTTTTCCTTTGTGACCCTTCGTTCCTTTGTGGTTAAAAAAATTATGCTGTCCAAATAACATATAACCCGATGGGGGCGACGATAAAGAAGCCGAGCATGTTAAGGATGCGGATCCATTTTCGCTGCGAAGCCTTCGCAAAGTAATCATCCAAAATGACGATGACACCATGCATCCCATGTGATGAGGCAGTTAGGAACATTCCAGTGGCAACCAGACGCCAGAATGTCGACACCCACGGAGCGATATCTGCTACGTTTGTATATTCCACATGCCCGGGGTTGGTCATCAACGCCCAGCGTAATACTTCGATAAAACTCATTTGATTTAGGGCGCCCATTACGAGAGCACCCACCACGCCTACAAGGATAAAGCCATACATGGCTAATGCGGTCAGACGTGTGAACAGCCACATGAAAGTTTCAAAACTCATACCGCGCTTTGAAAGCGGAAGGGTTCGTGATTTTACCTGATCCATCAAAGCCTCCCGATCGCTGTGGTGATGATGGTGACCACGGCAAAACTGTACAACACAATGAAGATAATCCACTCGATCATAATGGCCTTGCGATGATGAAGGATCAAGGCGGGGAACAAGTCCAGGATCGTAATGCGCATGCCGTTGATGGCATGGAAAAGCACACAGAAAATAAAGAATATCTGGAAGAACGGGCTGATATAAATATCATTGATGATGTCGCCGATCTGCCAGCCTCTTCCTTCTACAAATGTAGCAAGGATATGCAATGTAATAAAAATTGCCATCCCCATCCCGCCAATGCGATGCAGGATGTAGGTCAGGTACGGCCCCTGTCCCTTATACTGCAGCCCCGTCTTCAGGCTTACGTTCCTATTCAAGCCCATTGAAATCTCCTGGATGAATTAATTTTGTTTGTAATTTCAAGCACAAGAAGCTATTTTACCCTTGTAAGAGATGAAATGCCAGTTTTTACTTTTAAGCAGGCATAACTGATAATTCTGACTAGTGCAACTCTCGTCTTTGATGTGGAATTGGTTTCGGTGAATTAAATGGACAACCCCCGTATTGGATGGCTGTTTTTTTGGAATAAATTTTTTCGTAAAAAGATGAAAAATCACCAATTTGGATTTCATTGTAGGTTTTTTAGGACTTTAGGGTTAGCGATAATTGTCATGGAATGGACGGATGGATAGTCCGTGTGATAGATATCTGTGTTGTATAATCTTGCTATTCATAAATTGGAGAGAACATGATCTCAAAAGCACAAGAGAAGTTGAAGGAAGAATTTAGTCAAAAGCTAAATGGATTTGTTTCCAGCCTAAAAGGACATATATCTACCCGAGATAATCAGTGGATGATTAAAGGCTTTATTGATGTTTTTAAGAACATCTACACCATTTCTGCAGATACAAAAATTGTCTCCAAAATTCTTGAAATTCATCTTTTTCCAAAACTCCTTGAGTTTGCCCATAAAAATAAATATCGTATTGTGCTTGCCGAGCAACAAAACTATTATCCTGATTTATCCTTTGTCTACAGCAAGGACGAAAGCATAAAATTCGCGCTTGACCTAAAGACAACATATCGTCTGCCTGATAACTTTGAGTTTTGCAATGGGTTCACGCTTGGCTCACACGGTGAATACTTTATTAACCGTCTGAGTAGCAAAAATATTCAGTTTCCCTACGAAGAATACCTTGGACATTTCTGCCTTGGAATAATTTATTCCCGTTCTGCTTCACAACACCTTGACGAAACCAGAACATATAATTTGACTCAATTAAAATCCATTGTTTCTGTAATCGGAGATTTTCAATTCTTCGTACGCGAAAAATGGGAAATTGCTGGCGATTATCAGGGTAGTTCCAATACAGCAAATATTGGAAGCATCATGAAAATCAGCGATATTCTAGATGGAAATGGCGTTTTCAAAAACCTGGGCGAACAATGGTTTGACGATTACTGGATAAATTACGGAAAAATCCAAATGGCCATGCCTGATGGCAATGTTAAGAAAATCACATCGTTGAAAAACTATTTAATCTATCGTGGACAAGATCCTGAACTTGCAAACCCGATGATACGCAAGCCTGCACGCAAGAAGAGGCAGGTGGCAAAATGACAGTAAAAGTCCCGCCAATAAAATGCCAGGGGATCAAAACGAAATTAGCTGAGTGGATCAAAGATCATTCCACTTATGAAAATAATGGTACATGGATAGAGCCTTTCATGGGCTCAGGTGTAGTTGGGTTTAATGTTGCTCCACGCCGCGCCGTATTTGCAGATGTGAATCCGCATATTGTCAATTTTTACAATGCCATTAAGAATGGAAAAATTACAGCAGGGACTGCCAAGGAGTTTCTTGAACAGGAAGGAGCTCTTTTAAAAAAACATGGTGAAAGTCATTACTATGCGGTGCGCGAAAGATTTAATAAAGAATTTGATCCATTTGATATGCTATTTTTGAATCGCTCCTGCTTCAATGGAGTGATGAGATTTAATAAAAAAGGCTTTTACAATGTTCCCTTTGGACACAAGCCCGAGCGATTTGCCAAATCATATATTACAAAAATTACTAATCAAATTAAATATGTTTCACAGGCAACCAGCCAGTTTGATTGGACATTTGTGTGCTCGGATTTTCGAGAGATAATCTCCGCCGTGTCAGAGGATGATTTTATCTATTGCGACCCACCCTATATTGGCAGACATGTAGATTACTACAATTCATGGGGTGAGATGGAAGAGCAGGAGCTATACAACCTTATGCTAGCAACGCCTGCAAAATTTATCCTTTCGACATGGCATAGTAATAAGTATCGAAGCAATCCCGCCATCGAAAAATATGCTTATCATTTTACAATCATAACCCGTGAACATTTTTATCATGTTGGTGCAAGCGAAGCTAATCGCAACCCAATGCTTGAAGCTATAGTGCTTAATTACAATCCTTTGACGCCTATTGATAAGCAAATGGAAAAGCAATTGGCTTTACTTGAAAAGAAACGAAAAGAAGAATATATATTGTATTCTACCCCACCAGTATAAATACACGAGCCGCTATAAAAAGAGCGCGGCTTGTTTATTTATTGTATCTTCTCTTTCACTTTTCCACTGTTCTCGGCGGTGGAGCGAATTCTTCAACCGCCTTTACAATGTCAGCCAAGGGCATCACTTTAGCGAGCGATGATTTCTTCTTTCCAAAACCGATGCTATCCAAAACCAAAGTACGCTTCAACAATTGGATCGCGAAGGCAGGGTCAACGCCTTTGGGGCAGGCTTGCGAACACGCACCCGCCAAATGACATTGATACGGCCCGTGGAAAATATCGATGGCTTCGAGGCGTTCGTGTAAGCCGCAGTCGCGGTTGTCGGCGGTGTAACGATAGGCCTGGGTTAATGCTTGAGGTCCGAGGAAGAACGGATCCGTTGCTACGGTCGGGCAGGCCGCGAGACATAATCCGCATTTGATGCAATGCGTGAACTGACTGGTCGACTCGCGTTCATCTGGTGTTTGTATG
>Ga0163152_10000853_pt1 | contig 50436 bp, 41 predicted proteins | sample OliLakLV19MP8IB2_FD_148635 | JGI IMG/M metagenome (GOLD analysis project Ga0163152, IMG submission 148635) | Freshwater microbial mat bacterial communities from Lake Vanda, McMurdo Dry Valleys, Antarctica - Oligotrophic Lake LV.19.MP8.IB-2 | ecosystem: Environmental > Aquatic > Freshwater >... | reverse complement strand
GGCCTTGAGCGCCGTGCTCACGGTCCCCTCGGGCACGGCGCTCAAGGCCTCACTCAGCCGGGAATTGCGAAGTGACCGGGCGCAGGTCGGCGAGCCGATCACGCTGACGGTCGTCGACGCCGTGTCGGTGAACGGCACCATGGTCATTCCGGCCGGCGCCACGATCCAGGGCGAGGTGATTCAGGCCAAGGCCTCTGGCAAGGTTAGCGGCCAGGGGGAACTCCGCCTGGCTTTCAAGTCAGTCGTTGACGCCTCCGGCAACTCCCGCCCGATCGCGGCCGAGACGTTTTACGCCGAGGCCGAAAGCGGCACCGACACCGATGTGGCCCGCGTCGCGGGCGGGGCCGCTGCCGGAGCGATCATCGGCGGCCTGCTCGGCGGCAAGAAAGGCGCCGGGGTCGGCGGTTTGATCGGCGCGGCAGCCGGCACCGGCACGGTCCTCGCGACCTCCGGCCCACAGGTCAAGCTGGCCGCCGGTCAGTTGTTCGAGGTGAAGCTGATCGAACCACTGGAGATCCCGAACTAGACCACAGGGAGCCACGACGCCCCGGGGCCCGAGCCGCTACTATCGCCCCACATGACATCGACCACGACGATTCGGGCCCCCGGGTTGGGTGGCCGCTCCATTCGACATCTTGGGGCGGCCGTCTGGCGCGGCATCCACCGGCATGACCTGAGCAGCATGGCCGCGGCGGTGGCCTATCATTCCATCTTCAGTTTTTTTGCCGGCTTCTTCTTCCTGGCCTGCCTGGCCACCCAGTTCGGTCGGAGCCAGGAGAACCTCGAATGGATGCTTTCCGCCCTTCGAAACATCCTGCCGCCCCAGGGAATTCGCCTTGCCGAGGAGAACCTGGGTCGATTTTTGCGGCCAGTCTCCAGGGAAGCACTGCCGGTGGCACTGGTCCTGTCGCTCTGGACCGCCTCCAACGTGGTCGAAATCGTGATGCGTGGGCTGAACCGCATCTACTCTGTCACGGAAACGCGCCCCTGGTGGCGCACGCGCATCGGTGCTCTCATCCTGACGGCGCTGGCTTCCTTCTTTTTCATCATTGCGTTCAACCTCACGCTCTTTGAGCAGGAGGCGGTGGCCGGCCTCGACCGGCTGCTTCAATATCGAACCGTCATCCCGGAGTTGCTGCATTTTCTTCAATGGCCGCTGATCTTGCTGTGGTCGATCGGCGCGGCGGCTCTGATCTATTTCCTGGCGCCGAATTTTTCGCGCACGCAACGCCGAATCGTTCTTCCCGGCGCAATGTTCTTCGCGATCCTCTGGTTCATCCTGAACCAGGGGTTCACCGGTTACCTGGCTAACTTCGGCGACTTCGACCGCATCTATGGCCCGCTCGGGACGGCGATGGCGGTTCTGCTCTGGGTATATCTGTCGAGCCTGATACTTCTGATCGGCGGCGAAATCAACGCGGAGGTCAGTCGTCTGCTGCCCCGCAAGTCACACAAGCCCCGCGGGGTCGGTGCGGACTGACAGATGAGCACCACGCCGACGATCCTACTGGTCGAAGATGACGCCCGTATCGCCGGCGTAACTCGAAAAAATCTGGAAGCGGCCGGCTTTCGCTGCCTTCATGCCGCCGATGGCCCCGGTGCGCTGCGTGAGGTCGAGCGTGCCTCTCCCGACCTGATCGTCCTCGATGTGATGCTGCCGGGGCTGGATGGGCTCGAGGTCACCCGGCGCATCCGCAAGACGAGCCGGGTGCCCATCTTGATGCTGACCGCCCGTGATACAGAGGCGGACAAGGTGTTGGGTCTGGAAGTCGGGGCGGACGATTATCTCACCAAGCCATTCAGCATCCGGGAAATGATCGCCCGGATCCGCGCCCTCCTGCGCCGGACGACGCCCGACAGCAACGCCGCCATACTGGTGCGGGGCGGCCTGACCATCGATCCGGGCGAGCGGATCGTGACGATCGGCGGTCAGCGTCCCGACCTGACGGCACTGGAGTTTGACCTGCTTGAGTACCTGGCGCGGCACCCGCGGCGAGTCTTCACCCGCGAGGCCCTGATGAACCAGGTCTGGGGAGAGGATCGCGTGGTGGATGCTCGCTCGATCGACAGCCTGATCAGCCGGTTGCGCAAGAAGCTTGGCGCGATACCCGGCGGGTCGAACTGCATCAACACGGTCTGGGGGGCCGGCTATCGCTTCCTCGAACCGGGGAATGGCGCTCCGTGAAAGCGACGAGCCTTTTCTGGAAACTGACCGGGACGCTGCTCCTCGTCCTTCTGGCGGCCGTGGTGCTTCACTCGGTGCTCATCGTCCTCTTCTTCGATCCGCTGGTGGAAAGATGGAGTCGCGAGCGGGCGCGGAGCACGGTCGCCGGCCTGGTCCGGGATCTGGAGCAACTATCCTCCGGCGCGCCGCCGGATTCGTTGGCCGCCCTGCTGCGTGCGGCCGGCACCGACCCGGGTGGCCTTCGTTATGTCTTCGTGCCGGATTCGGGTGCCGCAGTGTTCGGTGGGCCGATTCCCCGCGGAATTCGTCGGGGGCTTGCTCGACACCTTGACCATGGCTTTCCCTTGCCTGACCCGCCGGAGCCCGACGCCATCCGCCTGCCGCGCAACGCGGCCGCGAGGCGGCGGGAACACCCGGGCATGCGTATTCTGGTCCGGCAGCCCGTGACACTGGCGGGCCAGCGAACCGGAGAACTGATGGCCGTGGGCCCGAGGCCGGCGATCCCGTTCTGGCCGGGGGCGCTCTCGCGGCGAGCGCTGCTGCTCTTTCCCCTGACGTTGACCGTGGCGGCGGCGGGCGGCCTGCTCATCTTTCGGATGATCGCGCGACGGCTCAAGGCTCTTGAGGACCTGGCCAGCCGGGTGGCCGCCGGCCGATTTGACGCTCGTGTCACGGACACCGGATCCGACGAAATCGGCCGGCTGGGTGCCCGACTGAACCAGATGACCGAGCGGCTGGAAACGGCACGACATGATCAGGAGGCCGGTGACGAGGCGCGTCGCCAACTTCTGACCGACATTTCGCATGAACTGGCCACACCGTTGACGGCCATCCGGATGCAGGCCGAGACCATGCTCGATTCATCGGTGGCCCTGACCTCCGAGGAGCGGGTCGGCTATCTCCGGGGGGTTCTTGAAGAGTCGGATCGGATGAACCGGCTCATCCAGGACCTGCTGGACCTGGCCCGACTCGAGGCCGGCGCTGCGACGCTCGAAATCGAAGCGCTGGACGCGTCATCCCTGGCGCGCCATATCGTCGAGCGGTTCCGGCCCCGCTACGAGGCACTTGGTTTGCAACTCCACTGGGATGGCTCCGACCAGGCGACGGTGGTATCGGCCGATGGCCGGCGGCTGGAACAGGTGATCGAGAATCTCCTGATGAATGGACTGCGACACGTCTCGGCCGGCGGGACGGTGCGCGTTTCAGTGCACGGTGCGGCCGGCAGCACCGCGTCACCGGACGTCACCTCGGCCGGTGAGCCACCCAAGGGGTGCCTCATCGTGGTGGCTGACGACGGCCCTGGCCTTCCCGCGGGAGAGCGGGAACGTATCTTCGACCGCTTCTACCGGGCCGATACATCCCGCTCGACGCCGGGAAGTGGTCTCGGGCTGGCCATCGTCCGCGAGATCGTGAACCGCCTGGGCGGCACCATTCGCGCTGACGCAGCCGGCAACGGCACGGCCTTCATCGTGGAACTCCATCTCGCACAATAAGTTGACCGGAAGCCACACTTTCCCGACTTCCTGCCACATCTCTACCAAACCTCGGGCGTACAACTATTTGAGCCGAGCCACGGAGTCGTTCCGCGGGACGGCGTTATGGAAGGAGTCGATACATATGACAAGAGCACATTGTTTTCCGGCTGGTTGGCATCGCTCACACCTGGTCCTGGCGTTGGGAGCTGTCGGCCTCCTGGCGATCAGTTTCACCGCCGGAGGCTGCGGTGGTGAGGACTTGGCTGGCGCGGGGCTGATCGCCTCCGAAGAGACGCTCGGTGCCGATTTTGCCGTCGACGTGCCGGCGTTGGCCGAGTTGAATTCGCGACTCAATCTGTCGACCGAACAAAGTGGGAAAATGGAGAGGATCCTCGCCGATTGGCGTGATGATGCCGCCAATCGGATGGCGAAGCATGCGGGACGCCGCGCCGGGCACCGCGCCGGACACAAGGACGGTCACGGTATGGCCCGTCCGATGGACACGCCGGGATTTGATCACCTGGTGGATGCGGCAGCCGTTCTGAACAATGACCAGCTGGACAATTTCGCGACCTACATCGAAGAGCGGCGCGCGGCGCGCCGTGCGGACCAAAAGGCGCATCGCGGCACGGATGACGCATCATCCATGCGCCCGATGGCCAAACGACTTGCCGGTCACCTGGGTGTTTCGACCGAGGAGATGAAGCAGATCGGAGTGATTCATCGCGAAGCAGCCGGCCGGATGCGGGACCTGCACACCGGTTATGCCGAAGGGAAGCTGAGCGACGAAGAGCTTCGCGATGGTTTGCGGGCGATTCGACTGGACACGGAAGGCCGGATGAAGAGCGCCCTTGGCGAGGATATCTTCAATCGCCTGCACGAACGCCGGGATGAAATGAAGGAAAAGGCGCTCGATCGACGCGCCGAGAATCTCGATCGGCGCATGGCAAGGCAAGCAGATCGCCTCGGTCGTGCCCTTCGACTCGACGAGGCGGGCGGGGCCCGGCTGGCTTCCGCAATCGAACAGACAGAGCCGGCCCGCCGTCAGCTCATCGAACAGATGGCGAACGACGGGATGGCACCGGAAGACGTCCTGTACCAGGGGATTCAGATCGAGAAGAACGCAAGAACGGCTATTCGTGCCGTGCTGTCACCGGATGAGGTCGTTCGATTCGATAGCCTGCGGCGGCTGTTGCCGGCGGGTCTGGGCGTTCGCGGTGCGGGTTTCGGTCACGGCGGGCACGGCTCCCATCACGGCCACGACTGACAATTCCAAAAACTCAGGCACCGCCGAGACGGGCCGCGGCAAGCTTCTGGACATCCTTGCCGTCGACCCGGGCACCGTGTGCGGCAAGGACGGCTTTCATGACCTTGCCAATGTCCCTGGTGCTCACGGCGCCCGTCTCGGCGATGGCCTGAACAACGATGGCTTCCAGCTCCGCACCACCCATGGTTGCTGGCACGTACTTTTTCAGAATGAGAGCCTCGGTGGCTTCCTTGTCGGCCAGATCGTCCCGCCCGGCATTTCGGTACTGCGTCACCGAGTCCTCGCGACTCTTGATGCCTTTCTTGATGACGGCCACGACCTCATCGTCGGTCAGCTCGCGCATCTTCTCGACCTTGCCATACTTGCAATCCGAGATGGCCATCCGGAGGACGGATGTCTTCAGGGCATCACGTTCGCGCATTGAGTTCTTCATGTCTTCCGTCAGCGTTTCGAGCAGGCTCATGGCATCTCCAGGAGGAAGTGATTGGCAGGAGACCCTAGAATAGCCGAGGCCCCGGGGCTGTGGTAGGCTTTCCGCCCTATGAAACGCCAACTGCATCGGGCCACTTTCGAAATTACCGTCGGCGACCTGACGGAGCGTGAGGAAGACGCCATCGTCAATCCCGCCAACTCCGGGCTCGTGCTCAAGTCGGGCGTGTCCGTCCTGATCCGCCAGAAGGGCGGCAAGATGATCCAGCTCGAGTGCAACCGGAAGGCCCCCGTGCCGACCGGCGACGCGGTCATCACCAGCGGTGGCGAGCTCAAGGCGCTGCATGTCATCCACGCGGTCGGGCCACGCTGGGGTGAAGGGGACGAAGACGAAAAACTCCGATCGACCATTTACCGAATTCTCCGTGTGGCCGACCAGAACGGCCTTCGGAGTCTGGCCATGCCGGCCATTTCGGCCGGCGAGTCTGGATTCCCGCCCCGACGGGCCGCCGAGATCATTCTCGACACGATTATCCGGTATCTCAACAATCAGTCGAGCCTGACCAGGGTGGTCATCGTTCTCGCTGACGAGACGATGCAGGCGCTTTTTGTCGAGGTGGCTGAAGGAATGGAAGCCGCCGGCGTGCTGCCGACCCGGCCGCTGCCGCCGGGCGAACTAGGCCTGGTCGAACACCCGGGACGATAGGCCTCCTACCTTACGGCCACCCGGAAGCGGACCCTGGCCCACGGGTTGCCCCCCGCCGCCGCATTCATCGAACCCAGGAAGCTTATTCGCAGGTGGGTGACCGACTCGTCGAAACCTTCGATATCCGGAGATGGCGTGTACGTGAACGTGGCTCCGCCATCGTTCGAAAACGCCACATTGTCCACCGGGCTGGCCAGGCTGATGAAGATGTACACCAGCCCGCTGACCGGTGAACCGTCCGTGAAGGCAACCGGGCCCGAACCGATTCCACCCAGATTGCCCACGTAGAGCCGGGTCGTGGCCGGCAACGGATCGGTGATCGTGACCGTGTTGGCATCTGCGCTTCCAGTCCCTTCGTTCTCGATGCGAATGGTGTAGTCCACGCGGGCATCCGGTATGGCCTTGGCCGTGGCACTGACACCGGCCACCGGATCGTAAATCGTCTGCGAGCTCTTGGTGACCAACAGTTTGGGAAGCTGGGTGATGGCCACGGTGTCGGTCACGATGTTGGTCCGGTTTGGATTGAAGCCGGACCGTGCAGTGGAAACAATCGTCGCGGTTCCGGTGGCACCCCCGGCCACGGTGTAACGGATCAGAACCCAGAGGGTATCGCCCGGCGCCATCGTGCCGGTGTCTACCGCGGACCCGCCGCCGGTGTTGACGAGGGCCAGGTCGCCGGCCGTCCAGGTGCCGCTTCGATCGACATCCCGCAGGAAAGTCATGGTCGGCGAATGGGCGCCCGAAGGCGTTCCCGCCGTCAGGTCGAAGAGGTCGTTACCATTTCCGAGGTTCGCGACCCGATGGGCGGCGTGGACGACCGATCCGGCCGTCGTCACGAGGCTTCGATCGGGAAAGAAGTCCAGTTGGGCATACTGCGTCGTGGCCGCGCCACCGCCGCATCCGGCCATGTTGTCGTCCACCTGGTCCGGGAAGGATGCGGCCCCCGGATTGGAATTGGTGCTGGACACGTGGAACGTGAAGGCCGAACCGGGGGCGACGCCAAGGCCGGGCGCTCCCGGCGCATCGGCCCAGGACACGCGCCACTCCATGGAGACGCCATCCAGCGATCCCCAGTTTCCCGAGTAGTGGGGTTGACCGGCTGACGGAAGGTCGGGAACCCTTCCCGGAAGGGTGTAACCATCGGCAAAGCCGTTCGTGTCGACCATTGGATCACCGGCGGGAGCGCTGGCCACATAGTGACCCAGGTACAGCTCGACGTTGCGGTTGGAGCCCTTCCAGCCGGCGACGATGACCCGCTCACCGGTTTCCATGAAACCGTCGTTATCCAGATCCGCGTAATAGATGAAGCGTTGCACGTTGGTGGAGCTGGCGGCCCTCACGGTCTGGGTCTGAACATGGGTGCCGTTCCATGTGTAGGTGAACTGACTCAGATCGCGCCCGGTCGACTGGACTGGCGCGTCGCGATCCGGCTGGGGTGGCACATTGGGCGTGGCGCCATCACAGGACGTGTTGTCCGTGTCTAGCAGAACCGTGGCCCAGTCGACCATGCTGCCATCGATCACGATGTTTGTATGCGTGGTAAAAAATCCGTCGCCGTAGCCGCAAACACACACGGCAATGGCCGAACCAACGCCAAAAAACAGCCAGGCGGCCAGCAGCGCAACGCCGGTTCCCCGCGGCTTCATGGAGTTCCCCCGTTCCGCCGTAGTTTCGAATGGCCACCGAAGCCGAGGCGGGTCAGCGCATCGGTGACAAGGATGGCGCTCAGTCGCAGGTAGGGACCGTGACTCGTTACCGCGGACCCGCTGAAGTCCTCGTCCTCGAACCCGGTGATGTTGTAGCCGCCCTGCAACCAGACGCCGCGGGCCAGAATGTACCCGGCTGAAACGCCGGCATGGTAATCCCGGAGGCCGGGTGTCCAGCTGTGTCGGACTCCACCGGACAGGCCAACATCCAGGTTATCCGCAATATCCCGGCGGAGATCGAGCCCCCAGAGGTCGGTATATCCGGAAAGAATCCGGCCCATCACGGTCTGTTCGATGTACTTGCCGCCGTACTGAACGGTTGCCTGGAGATGTGACCCGATCGAACGATTGATGTGAAGGTTGTCGATGAGGCGCCACTCGCGGATTTCGGAGCTTCCGCCCGACTCATCGAGCACGACCAGATCAAGACGATTGAGTGCCACCCAGGGGGAATCGTCCGGCCGAATGGCCAGGCTGGCACGAAGGTCGGCGCGAGTCCGTTCCACCGGGCCGCGCGTCAGGAAGAGCCGACCACCGAAGGCCACGCCGAGTGCCTCGCGGGGCTGAATGAGAAAACTCGGGGCAAATGTCCAGCGCCTCTCGCCCCTGGAATTGAAATACTCGGCACGCCCGTTCCACTGCCATTTGTCCCCGTGGCGGGCCGCGCCTACGGAAGCGGATACGAAGTCGGCCACGCCGGACGACGCGGGAGAAGCGGCCGGGTTGACCCGGAGGCTCTCGGGCGTGCCGATCGTGCGGCTATGATCCAGTCCAGCATCCATGAACCAGCGATCCGAAAGGCGCCACTTCTGGTGCAGGCCCAGGTTGGCGAAGAGTCGGCTTCCCTCCTCCGTGCCGCGGCGACTGAGCGAGGTGGCCACTTCCCCACCGCTCCACGGTTCCGAAGTAAGGCCCACACGGGTGGCACGGGTGTCGACCGAGGGTCCGTTGGTGAATTCCTGGGCCACGATCAGGCTCAGATTTCGCATGACGCGCCAGTCGGCACCGAGGAGGGTTCGGGTCGGGTAGTCGACATTGGCACCTCGATCACCAATCGATTGGTGATGATCGGCCTTGAGGCTCAGTCGGCCGCGGAAGAAACGCACATCACCACCCGCGGTCAGCTGATCCGAAATGGCCTCGGGCCGGCCCGGGATATCATCCTCGGCGTGCCGCAACCCGGCGCGCAGATTCAGTCGTCCGGCGTCATGTTGAATGCCGACCGCGCCCACATCGCGGCGCGACCCGCTGGACAGGTTGAGCTCGCGCCAGGCTTGCAAGGTGGCGCGGTCGGCCCGGGTTGCATGCCAGGACAGATCAGCGCCGTACTTCTCGATTCCCTGCTCGCTTTGATTCTGTTGTGCCAGGCCGAAGCCGGCTGCCTGGCGTCGAAACCAGGCGGTGCCATCGAGCCGCCCGCCGTGACGTTCCAGCTGGGCCAACCAGGCCGATCCCTGCCGTCCGTCACCATTCTCACTCCACGCCCCTTCGCCGCGAACGGTCGTCATCGGGTCAACATGCCACTGGATGTCGCCACCGGCCAGTCGACCCGGCGAGGTGCCGTCTTCATTGTAGATGCCGGTCAGGCCGGTCTCGACGGCTCCGCCGGCCAGATGCAGCGACGCGCGTCCACCGGCCTGGATGCGGTTCGATTCCGGATCGCGGGACTCGAATGTGATAACCAGGAAGATCGGGTTGAATTCAGCATCCTGGCTGAAGATCGGTTCACGGAAAAAAAGTGTGCCGGCCGCATAATCGATGTCGTAGTCGGTATGTCGATGCATGATGGCCGAGCGGAGAATGATTTCGCTCCGAAAGCGGTCCCGCGTTTCGATCGTGACCTGCTCAGAGTTGAGCACCATCTCCAGGTGGTCGAGGTCGTAGGGACCGGAGGTGCCGTTGCCCCGAATCTCGCGGCGAACGAAGCGGCTCTCGGACTCGGCGGCGAAGGCCGTCCAGCCGGCATGTCGTCCCCGGTACTCCGACTTGAAACCGCTGATCCGTCGGTTGTAGCGGCTGAGTTCCGTCCGGGCAAGCCCCGCGTCGGTGTCACCGAACAGGGCGTAGAACTGACGCTGTTCGATTCTCACGTAGACTTTGCCCGATGTCGGCGCATCGTAATCCTGCGCGGTGGCATCGCCGTAGAGTGTGTAGTAGCTGTCCGGATCGATGACCCGGTCGAGGTCCGCAGAAGGACCCGGCCGCCCCCCATTCGTGTCCATGGCCAGGGTCAGCAGCCATTCACCCTTGACGCGTCCGCGAGCGTAGAAGGCCAGCCGGCCGTTGCTGTAGTAATCACCGTCCGAGGTGTTGGCGTCGAGCGACTCGGTATGGTCGGACATGGTTCGGTAGCCAACGGTGCCGTCGGCCAGTCCCACCAGCATCCAGCCGCGATCCGACGGGGAAAGCCAGGCGCGCACTTCCTTCATGCGCCCATCGAATGGAAACCGCAGCACGACCTCACCCGCCCGGTGCGTCGGCTCGAGCGCGATCCGGGCGATGCCGTCCGGTCCGACCTGATACTGGGGTGCCGGCGTCGTGGCCAGAGGGTTATCCCGTTGCGCGTCGAGCTGACTCATGGAACGGTATGGCGGATCGACATGAAACGTGCCGACCACACGTTCGCGTGCGGGGTGTCCGTCACGATCGACAAGGCGGACCGCCACGATCGGCGAGGTGAGCCCATCCGCCACCAGCCGCGATTCGCCCGTTGCCAGCGATACATCAACCGGCGGCCCGGAGTAGTGAATCGTGCGAGTCAAGGTCGTGACGGTGCCGTCCTGCTCGAGGCGAACTACCAGCCGGTTTTCACCAATGACCAGGTCGATGCCGGCCCAGTTGGTAACGGCCACCGTGCCGTCGGCATTGCGGGATGTTCCCGACAGGTTGACCGCGGGTACGGCGCGGCCGTTGTTCGTGAGTTCGATTGTCGCTTTGGCGGCGTGCTTCACCATGACGGCGAGCCCTGGAATCGAAGGGTTGTATCCCTCGGTCGGCCAGAGCCATTCGTCGCCTGGAGTCAATGATTCAATCAAAACCGTCGGCGGTGCCATCTTCGGCGCCGCCCGGGTCGAATCGTGCGCGGAAATATTACCTCTCACCGAATGGACGGGAGCGTCGCCCTCTGTGCCGCCTCGCTCTCCAACGCCTCGTTCGAGGAGAAAATCCGCGCGCCACAGAGTCCCTTCGGAAAGCGGCACAAACTGCGAATCCAGACTTCGGGCGAACCGATGCGTCGTTGGACAGTCGGCGGGGATTAATCCCGGGGGCAGGCTTTCCCGATCCAATGCCACCACGTGCATCCCGCCCGGCACTCCCAGAAAGTGGTAGCGCCCGTTCCCATCGGTGGCCGTCCACGTACCGTCTTCAAGAAACAGCCGGACTCCCGCAACACCGATTCGCACCGCTGTGGAATCGCACGAACCGACGGTCACCCGGCCGCTGATGAATCCGTGGCGGAAAAAATCGTCCGCGACCAGAATCGATGCGCTGGCCCTGTTCGATGTCAGTCCGGAGGAGGAAACGGCCTCGGCGGAGTTGATGGCTTCGCCCGAGCGGCTTCCCGCACCGATTTCAACTGCGTAGCGTATGGCAGCGGGTTCACCGGGCTCCAGGTCGCCGATCGAGAAGACAAGCTGTCGGCCGTCGGAGGAAATTTCGGGGTTCCCGGTTGGTCGTCCATCCCGCAGGGTCGTGCCCGGCCGGTAGCGAAAGCCGCGGGGAAGATCATCCACGAGGCGAACCAAAGTCGCCCGCTCCGATTCGGCCGATTCCGATGGGTCGGGATTCGCGACGCGCAGCGTGTACTCGACGATGTCGCCAATGGCGGCGCGTGCCCGTGCGGACGATTTGTCCAGGTGAAGCCGCGCCCCCTCGCCGGCAAAGAGGGCGATGTCGGCAGCCGTGTCGGTCGGGTCGACGAAATCGACGTAGTGACCGGTGACTTCAGCCATGGTGCGCGCCTCCAGCCGGCCGTTGCCCGGGATGGCGCGCGCGGCGAGTCGGCTGGGCATGGAACCGGCAAACACACCGGTGCCTGGACCGGTTTCGTGGAGGAGAACCAGTTCGTGATCACCCAGCGGATTCACCGCCAGTTCGACGGCGACCGTTTCACCAGAACTGCGTTGGATGTCCTGATCCCGATCGGTGAGTCGCATCACGACAACGTCACCCGGTGAGAAGGTCACCGCCGGCAAGAGGGGCAGCGACAGGGTTGTGTCGATGCGGCTGACCCGAACCCACTCGGCATCCGGCGCACCTGGCGCATGGCGCAGGAATTCCAATATGGCCGGGGTGCGGCCACCCCGTGTGATCAGTGTCACCGAATTGGAGGGGGTTCGAACTGTGTCCGCAACTCCGACCAGATGGTAGGCCCCGAAAGCGGTGTTCGTGATGGTCGTGCCGGCGGGCGTGCTGCCGCGAGCCTGGCCGACGACAACTGCCGCCAGCAACAGTCCCAGCGCCAGGCTTCGTCGCAACGGTCGAATCCACCCCATCAAGACCCTCGTCTTTCGATCAGGACGACGCGGTGGAACCGGCGACCGACGCCAGTTCCACCGCGTTCATTGACTGCAGCATGAATGTCAGGAACACACAGGCCTGAATCGTCGAACTAGAGAATCAGGACCTGGAAATCAACCTGGCCACCGGCCCCGTTCGCGATGGACGCGAACGTGACGCGCAGATGGGTGACGCTCGGATCGGAGCCATCGACGCCCGCCACCGGCGAGTAACTCCACGTGGCTCCGCCGTCGTCGGAATACTCGATGGTGGTGCCGCCCGGGGTGGATGCCGTCGACCCGACCAGGAATGAGGTCGAACCCGGAACCGCGTCCACGACCACCACATTGGTGGCCGACACGGTGCCGTTGTTGTCCACCTGAATGCCGTAATCGACCGTGGCACCGGGAATCGCCTTGGGGTTCGTGCCGCCGTTGACCGGATCGAATGACACGTCCGCGGTCTTCGACACGTTCAGATCCGCCGAGCGGCCCTTGTAGGCATCCTTCGAAGAGTGGCGACCGTCATTGGCTGGATCCGCCGAGCCCGCGCCATCCGCGAAGACGGTCTGGACCGTGGCCGGATTGTCGGCCGAACCGGAATCATCGCTCAGCACATCAACACCCTGCGAAAGGGGAGTACCGCCGATGGCGGCCTGGGCGATCAGATCCGTGGAGGCCACATCACCATTGCCCACGGAGAGGGGAATGTTCGAGACGACGAAGACCGTGACCGACGAATCGGGCTCGAGTTCGTCGATGTAGGTGGCCAGATCAACACCGGAGTCGTAGGTGCCGTTGCCGTTGGCGTCAACAAAAATGCGAATGTTGCCGGCATCGAAGTCTTCCGACGGCTCCGCAAAAGCGGGGGTGGCGGAGTTCGGCGCGGTCAGCGAGAAATCGCGGGTGGTGTTTCCCTCGTTGGTCACTTGAAACGTCAGGACCTGGTCGCTCGATCCGGGCGTCACGGGGACGGCGGCTCCGTCGCTGGTCGAGACCGCCAGGTCGATCTTGCTGTCGACGACGAACGATGCCGTATCGCTGTCGACCGGTGTCTGATCAAGTCCGCCGACCTTGTAGTTGATGGTGGCATGGTTGTCGATGGCCGTGCCGGAAAGCGTGCCGGCCGCATGAGCCGTCACGATGTCGAGGCCGATCACCAGCGCCCCCGCGCCAACGATGCGTATAGCTCGAACGAGTGGAATGTGGATGTTCGGGAACGTCACGGATGTTCTCCTTCTGAAGTGTGGGGGCTAGAGCAGGTTGGCGCGAAAATGAAATGTCCCCTTGTGGCCCGGGGGAAGCGGCTGATCGAAATTCCAACGCACATGTGTGCAGTCGGCGGCCGTCGCCGGTCGGGTCGTCCCGTTCGGTCCGGCCACCGTCAGACGTGCCAGGGGGCCAAACGACTTGCCGCCGTCCACCGACACGGTTGTTCGCGCGGGGGCGGCCTCCTCGATCGTCGTGCAGACCATGTGTTTCGGGATCGGATTGGTGATCACCACAGCTTCGGCTGGCTTCCGGCCGGAGTTTTCCCAGTGGATGGCGTACACCACCTCGTCGCCGGGAGCCACACGGGCCGCCTCGACGAGTCGGACTTCGGTCTTGCCCTCTTCGTTGACCAGGGTCACTTCCGTCAGGGCTTCGGTATGGAGCGTGACGGCTTCGCCGGCCAGAACTTCAGTCGCGCCGACCGCAAGAACGACCATCATCAGCAGCGTGCGGAATCGTGTCATCGGTTCATCCCCCTCAATCGATGGTGACGGTAAACGTGATCGTGTGAACGCCACCACCGGCGGCGACATTGCCCATCTGGACGGTGATCGTGTCGGCCGCCGTTCCGCCAACATCTCCCGCGTCCAGGTCGAGGGCGTCCGAGAGCCCGGCGCTGTTGAGCGTCAGCGAGCCAGTCTCGTAGGTGGTGTTGGCCGGAATCGGATCGACGATATTGAGATTGTTTGCCGTCCCTGTTCCTGAAATGGTGACCTGAATGGTGTAGGTGACGGTGGCGCCTGGGACCGGTTCGGTTCCGCCGAACGGGTCGCTGACCTGGGCGGACTTGGTCATGCCGACGACAACGTCCGACTTGACGTAGGTGCCGATGGCTGACGATTCGCCGCCGGAATTACCGACCACCGCGTTGTTGCCGCATTCGCCGCCCCCGGGAATGACTGTGCCCGGGGCGCCGCTTCCGGTTCTGGATGTGGCGGTCAGTTGAAAGTCGCCGGTATCGCCATCATTCAGACCGGCCGAGACATCATTCAGGGCAAAGACGACAACGGACGAATCAGCGGCCAGTACCGGATCGTCAACGCCGGCCAGGTATGGCTGGTCGACGCCCGCGTCATACATGCCGTTGGTGTTGCTGTCGAGCACAAGGCGGACGAAGCCCGGGTCGAAGTTGTCGCCGCCCAGGTTGTCGGCCGGCGTCAGCGTGTAGGAATCCGTACCGTTCCCGATGTTCGTGACGAGGAACGTCAGCACCTGCGATGTGGCGGCCGAGGTCACCACCACCGCCGAGGCATCCTGCCAGGTCGTGACGACATCCAGAATTTCCGCCACGGTCGTCGTGACCGAATTGCTGGACACGGAGAAGTCGGTGATTCCAATCGTCCAGCTGGCCGTAGCCTGGTTGACGATCTCGCGGCAGGCCGCGGTGCCGGCGGCTCCGGATTCCGAAGCGGTGCCGAGGAAGAGGCTGACGACGATGGCGGCTGTCACCCATGTTGCCCAAACAGGATTTCTCTTGTTGAAACACGAAGTCATTGCATCTCCAGCCCGACGGGGGTCGATTCGCGACAATTTGGTTCAAATTGCCCAGTTTCTTGTCTGGCGTGGTGATCGGCTGCCAAGAACCTAACTTGAGTGTTATAAACAAGTTAATGGCTTTTATTGACAAGTTTACGGTTTCAATTTGAATTCACCATTGACCCGATTAACGTGGTGACACACGTTTTATCCGTGGCCCATCAAGAGTTTTACTCTAATACAATATTGGTCAACTAAGCCTTGGATTGCAGCGAGTCCAGGACTGCGAGGGACTTCATCCGTTCCTCGATCGTCCGTGAAACCACCGTGACATGACCCAACTTCCGTCGTGGAGCTTCTGACTTCCCATAAAGATGTAACGAGGCTCCCGGGACGGTGAGCAAGGCGTGCTCGTCCGGGACCGTCCCGATGAGATTGATCATGACGGAAAGGCCCACCGCCTCGCACGAACCAAGCGGTCGATCCGTGATCGCCCTGACGTGGTTGGCGAACTGGCTGGTCACCGCCCCCTCAATCGTCCAGTGGCCGGAGTTGTGCACACGGGGTGCCATCTCGTTGGCCAGCAGATCGTCTCCCACCTGGAAGAGCTCAAGCGCCAGCACCCCGACATGACCAATCGAATCAAGAATGCGCCGGACATAGTCGTCGGCCTGCGCTTCAAGCTGCGGTGTATCGTCCGCCATCGGCGCCACGCTTCTCACCAGCATTCCCGACTCGTGCCTGTTTTCGACAAGCGGCCAGAAGCGACACTCGCCGGACAAACTGCGGACGGCCAGTATCGAGAGCTCTCGATCAAAGGGGATCTTCCTCTCGAGCAGCAACGGCTGGCCACCGAGTCCGGCCCAGGCGTCCTCGATCTGATCCGGCCGGTCAATGACCGCCTGTCCCTTGCCGTCGTACCCCTGGCGACGTGTCTTGACCACGATCGGCGTTCCGAGCCTCTTCAGCGCCCCGTCGAACTCCGATCGGGAATCAACCGGCTCAAAGTCCGTGGTGGGAATGCCGAGGCGACGAAAGAAGAGTTTCTCATCCAGGCGATCCTGCTTGGGCTCCAGGGAGCGGGGCCCGGGCCGCACCGGCACGCCGTCGGCCTCCAGATGAAGCAGCGGGCCCGCCGTAACGTTCTCGAATTCCCAGGTGACGACATCGCACGCGGCGGCGAGTTGGTCGAGCGCGGCCTTGTCGTCGTACCTGGCCCGGATCTGGCGGGCCACGGGCGCCATGGGCGCCGCATCACCGGGGTCGAGAAAGGTGAACGTGTGTCCCAGGGGCAGTCCGGCCAGGGCCAGCATTCGCCCGAGCTGGCCACCGCCTAGAACGCCGATCCTCATGCTTCGCGCGGGTCAGGATGATCGAGAACGGAACGGGTCTGTTCGGCGCGAAACTTCTGAAGCGCCTCGCGAACGGGCGCGTGATGAGTGGCCAGGATGGCCGCGGCCATGAGTGCCGCGTTCACGGCACCCGGACGCCCGATGGCCATGGTGGCCACCGGAATCCCGCCCGGCATCTGGGCGATCGACAGGAGCGAGTCGAGACCATTCAGAGCGGCCGACTGAATCGGTACGCCGATGACCGGCAGGATCGTCCTGGAGGCGGTCATGCCCGGCAAATGGGCAGCGCCGCCGGCCCCGGCAATCACGACTTCAAGCCCACGCCCTTCAGCGCCGGCTGCATACTCGAACAGAAGATCCGGCGTCCGGTGAGCCGAAACGACCTTCACCTCATACGGGATCTTCAGATCGTCAAGCTGGGCGGCCGTGTGCCGCAGCGTCTCCCAGTCACTTTTCGAACCCATGATGATCCCGACCAGTGGCTTCATGGCCACAGGTTACTTCAGAAGCAGGCGTCGGGAAACAGCCAGGGGGCCGGACGGGCAAACCGGCTTGAAGGAATGATGGGCCAGCCGTACCCTGTACCTCGTCCCTCCGCCAACCACTGGAGGTTGTCTTGGCCCCGATTAGCGTCAAACAACAGGTTCTCGATGCCGTGGAGGCATTACCCGCCGATGCCACGATCGAAGACGCCATGGAGCGCCTTTTTTCCCTGGCAAAAGTTCAGAAAGGCCTGGAACAGGCTGATGCGGGGGATACCATGACCCATGAGGAAGCCAGGAAACGCCTGCTCCGGCGACCCAGGTGATCTGGACCCGCCAGGCTGTTGAAGACGTCGAGGCCATCCGCGTGTACGTCCAACGTGACTCGGACCTCTACGCCCGCCTGTTGGTCGATCGATTGATTCAGGCAGTCAGTCGACTTGAGCAGTTTCCGCGGTCTGGCCGGGTCGTCCCCGAAGTTGGCAGCGACTGACTGCGGGAGGTCATCCATGATAGTTATCGGCTGGTGCACCGCCTTGTCGACGAGTCTGTGGAGATCGTGACCGTCTTTCACGCCGCACGGCTGCTTCGACGTTAGCCCGGAGCCGACGAGAGGCTGGGATAGCCCCCGTGCCCCCCCGCTGGCTATACTGCCCGCCCCTGCCAACCCGGCAACCATCCCCTGAAAGGGTGCGATCATGACCACACCAGTCTTTCCCAATACCAATCTCCTCATTGCCGGCGAGCGGTTCCCCGCCTCCAATGGCGCGGTGCACCCCACGATCAATCCGGCCACGGCCGAAAAGCTGATCGATGTGGCCTCGGCCACGGCGGAGGATGCGCGCAAGGCCGTGGATGCGGCGCACAACGCCTTTCGACACGGTCCCTGGCCGGGGTTGCCGGCAACGGAGCGAGGGCGAATTCTGTACAAGCTGGCTGACCTCCTCGAAACGCACGCCGATGAGGTAGCCACGCTGGAATCGCTCGACAACGGCAAGCCGTTTTTCGAGAGCCGTCGGATCGATGTGCCGCTGGCCGTCGAGGCGCTGCGCTACTACGCCGGCTGGGCCAACAAAGTGCACGGCGAGGTGTTGCCGGTGCGTGGACAGTTCCACACCTACACGCGGCACGAACCGCTCGGTGTCGTAGCAGCCATCACGCCCTGGAATTTTCCGCTGCTCCTGTCGGTGTACAAGGTGGCCGCGGCATTGACGGTGGGGAACACGGTGGTTCTGAAGCCGGCGGAACTGACACCACTTTCGTGCCTTCGCTTCGGGGAACTGGGAATCGAGGCCGGCCTGCCGCCGGGCGTGCTGAACATCCTGACCGGCAAGGGCTCGGTGGCCGGGCAGGCGTTGCTCGAGGACCCGCGCGTGGCCAAGGTGGCCTTCACGGGTTCGACGCCGGTCGGCAAGTCGATCATGAAGAGCGCGGCCGACACGCTGAAGCGCCTATCGCTCGAACTGGGCGGCAAGAGCGCCAACATCGTCTTCGGTGACGCCGATCTCAAGGCGGCCGTGCGGGGCGCCATCAACGGCATCTTCTACGGCAAGGGTGAAATCTGCACGGCCGGCTCGCGCCTGCTCCTGCACGAGTCGATACACGACGAATTCGTCGAGATGCTGAAGACCACCGCCGAGGGAATGAAACAGGGCGATCCGTTCGATCCCAAGACCCGCATCGGCGCCCAGGTCAGCGAAGCGCACATGAACTCCATCCTGGCCTACATTGCCCAGGGTTGTGATCAGGGCGCCCGCCTCGTGACCGGCGGCGAGCGCAACGTCATCGGCAACGGTTTCTTCGTGAAGCCGACGATTTTCGATAACGTGACCCCGGGCATGACCATCGCCCAGGAGGAAATTTTTGGTCCGGTCGTGGCCGTCATGAAATTTTCGAGCGACGACGACGCCATCGCGTTGGCCAATGACCACATGTACGGCCTGGCCGCGGGGCTCTGGACCAACGATCTCCGGCGCGCCCATCGCCTGTCTGCCCGTCTCGAAGCCGGCACCGTATGGGTCAATACCTACAATTTCTACGACCCCGCCGCGCCGTTCGGCGGCTACAAGCAGAGCGGATTCGGCCGCGAACTTGGCATGCATGCGCTCAGCGAATACACGCAGACGAAGACGGTCTGGATTGACCTGAACTGACGATCAAAATTCCCACGCAGAATGTTCCGAACCCGGTGGCCGGTGGGACCCTCGTCAAGGACACATTCGACGCGGGCAGCCTTTCCATCGAGTGGGATGGCCGGGACGGGGCCGGCTCCGAGGTTCCTTCGGACATCTACCTCTACCGGCTGACTGCAGGGGGGCATACGGTGTCGAAAAAGCTGATTGTGGCGGAAAAATGACCCGGTTCGTCACGATTTGACGCTTCTATACAGTAGTAGGGACGGGTCGGTTGGCTGGACAGTTGACCCACCCGGCTGCGCAGGAACTGCCGTGTCTCCGTCCCGGGCCACGGTGGAGAAGAGAAGCGGGGGGCGGACACCGATCCGCTCCCCGTATTTTTATGCGGAGCGGCGCTCCGTACCTACGAGGGCGCCGTTTTGCCTGCCTGAGACTGATCTTGCCCGGGGGGCCGTCCGCACGGTACAGTGAACTCCTTCGCGTCGTGCGGCGCTGTGTGCGAACTTCGCCAACGACCTAACTTGTTTCAATGTAACAACTTGACTGCCATTTCAATCCTTGAACGACGCTATTCAACTGACCTGGCAGGACCGCATCGCAGCTGATTTCATTGAGAGTGGAGCGCCGCGCGGCGGCGGCTCCGTGTGACACCAGACCCGTCGCGGATATCTCGACGGCACCCGACCATCGAAAGGAGTCTTGCTCATGTCCGATAACACGCTCGTCGCCGAGAAGACGCTCGTCGACTTCACTTCCCAGGACGGCCTGGGAATCATCACGCTGAACGACCCGCCCGCCAACACCTACACCTATGAAATGATGACCCAACTCGACCAGGCCATCCTGAAAGCCCGCATGGACGAATCCGTTCACGTCATCGTCCTGCGCGGCCACGGCGACAAGTTCTTCAGCGCCGGCGCGAACATCGCCATGCTCAACTCGGTGACGCCGCGCTTTAAATTCTTCTTTTGCCTGCATGCCAACGAGACCCTGAACCGCCTCGAGCAGACGCCGAAGCTGGTCATCGCGGCGCTCAACGGCCATTGCGTCGGTGGCGGTCTTGAAATTGCGATGGCCGCCGACATCCGCATTGCCCGCCGCGACGCCGGGAAAGTCGGCCTGCCCGAAGTGAACCTGGGCGTTCTCCCCGGCACCGGTGGCACCCAGCGCCTGGCCCGCCTCATCGGCAAATCCCGCGCGATGGAGCTCATGATCACCGGCCGCCTCTTCACCTACGAAGAAGCCCACGAGTGGGGCATCGTCAACGAGATCTTCGACCGCGACACTTTCTGGGAAGACATCCTGGCCTACGCCAAACAGTTCTGCCCGCCGCACAAGGCCTCCAAGGCCGTCGGCCTCATCAAGCGAGCCTGCCAGACCGGCCCCGAAATGGCCTTCCAGGACTCCCTGGCTCTCGAGCGCGAACTCCAGCAGCAGCTATTTCAGTCCAGCGACGCCAAGGAAGGCATCGCCGCCCACGTTGAAAAGCGCGTGGCCAAGTTCACCTCACAGTAGGAACGACGTAACAAAAGACGGCAACCGGAAGGCCCGCGGCTCTTGTCGCGGGCCTTCGTCATGGAGAAGCGATGATTGTGAATGGCATTGGCGTTATCGGCGCCGGCACGATGGGGCGCGGCATCGCGTACGTATCGGCGCTGGGGGGTTACACGACCTACCTGTTTGACCCGCAACCGGGTCAGGTGGATGGGGCGCTGGTGACGATCCGGCGCGATTTCGACAAGGCGGTGGAGAAGGCGCTGGTCACCCGGGAGGCGGCCGACGCGGCCATCGCCCGGATCGTGGCCTGTGACAAGCTGGAGCAGGCCGGGCGCGAGTCAGACCTGGTCATCGAAGCGGTGCCGGAAAACATGGCGCTCAAGATCGAGCTGTTTCAAAAACTGGAGCCGCGCTGCCCGGGAGGGACGATCTTCGCCACCAACACGTCGGCACTTTCGATCACTGAAATGGCTGCCGCCACCGGTCGGGCCTACAGCGTCATTGGCATGCACTTTTTCAATCCGGTGCCGCGGATGAAGCTGCTCGAGATTGTCCGCGGCCTGGAAACATCCGACAACACGGTTGAAACTTGTCGTGAGGTTGGGGTGCGAATGGGGAAGGAGATCGCCGTCGTCAATGAAAGTCCGGGGTTCATTACCAGCCGGATCAATGCGATGATCGGCAATGAGGCGTTTTACATGCTGGAGAGCGGCGTGGCCTCCGCATCTGAAATTGACCGGGCGCTGAAGCTGGGGCTCAATCACCCGATGGGTCCGTTCGAGATGGTCGACCTGGTTGGGCTCGATGTCCGGCTGTCGATACTTCAGTACCTGCACGCCACGCTCGGCGAGAAATTCCGGCCCTGTCCGTTGATGGCCAAGTATGTGAAGGCGGGACGGCTGGGTCGGAAGGTGGGGCGCGGAGTATATAGTTACGATGAAAAGGGAAATCGGATTACCTAAAGAGGAGACCAACATTGAGCACCGTTCCGGAACCCGAGCTGGACCTCGATCAACTCCGCGTGGATCGCGGCGTCGTGTCCGTGGGACGGCTTTCGGACCATCGCCCTGGTTGGATGGACTGGATGACGCGCTCTCCAGAAGAACGGCTCGCGGCCGTTGAACTACTCCGGCGGATCAATTATGGCGACGATGCATGTACCGGGCGACTTCAGAGAGTTCTTGAAGTTGCTCGGTTCACACAAGATTGAGTACCTGCTGGTCAATCTCCCCTGAGGCCCTTGAGACATGCCGTTCAATCGAATCCGCCTTGAAGTCTCCAATGGCCTGGCCACGCTGACCATCGACCGCCCCGATGTCCGCAATGCCCTCGACCGCGCGACGGCCGACGAGATGTCGGCCGCGCTGGTCCAGCTCCGCCGTGACGATTCACTTCGCGTTCTCGTCATCACCGGCGGCGGGGACAAGGTCTTTGTTTCCGGCGCTGACATCAAGGATCTCAAGAGCCGCACGATTCGACAGGGGCTGGAGGGGTGCAATAACGCACTCTTCGCGGCGATCGAGGCGTTTGAACGGCCGGTGGTTGCCGCCATCAACGGGCATGCGCTGGGGGGCGGGCTGGAGCTGGCACTGGCTTGCGATATCCGGGTCGCGGTGGAGGAGGCGCGCTTCGGGTTTCCGGAAGTGGGTCTTGGCATCATGCCGGGAGCGGGGGGAACACAGCGGTTACCGCGCGTGGTCGGCATGGGGAGGGCCAAGGAGCTTATATTGACCGGAGATCTGATTGATGCGGCCGAGGCTCATCGGATCGGCCTGGTGAACCGCGTTGTTCCCCGCGTGGAATTCGCGGCGGCGGTCGCGGCCCTGGTCGACAAGTTGAAAAGCCGCGGGCCGATGGCACTTCGACTGGCCAAGATGTCGCTGAATGCGGCGGCTCGCGTTTCGATGGATGCCGGCTTCCAGCTTGAAATCCTGGCCCAGTCCGTCTTGTTCGAGACGTCGGACAAGGACGAGGGGCTGGACGCATTTCTGGAAAAGCGGCCGCCGAAGTTCGAGGGACGTTAGGCGCTCGCCGGCAGCCGGTGCCACGCCCCGACCAACCCGGTCAGGGAATCGCGATCACCAGGGGCCCCAGGAAATAGAGCACACCGACGACCACGATGACCCCGGCCACATCCAGCCAGAGCCCGTGGCGGATCATCCGGACAATCGGCACATAGCCGGACCCGTAAACCAATGCGTTGGGAGGGGTTGACACGGGGAGCATGAAGCCAAGACTTCCTCCCATGGTGGCACCGAGAGCCGGCAGGACCGGATCGACGCCGACCCCCTGGCTGATCGATATGACCAGCGGCACCAGCATTGTCACCGCGGCCATGTTCGACGTCGTCTCGCTGATCAGGACAGCGGCCAGCGTGCTGATCAGCAGCATCACGAAAAGTGATCCATGCGGGATATGGCCGGCCATCGATTCGCCAATCTCGCGTGAGAGTCCCGTTCGCTCGGCCATTCGGCCAAGGGCGATGCCGCTGCCAAGGAGCAGCACCGTTCCCCAGTCGATGCGGGCCGCCTGGCTCCAGACGAGTGTCGGTTTGCGCTCCGACAGGTCGGTCGGCAGGAAGAAGAGCATGGACGCACAGAAGAGTGCCACGATTCCTTCCGGAAATCGGGCAGCCAGCGTGGTGGACAGTTCGGTTGCGCCCGCCAGCCCGACGAAGCCGGGCAACGTCCAGAGAATGATGGCCAGTCCGAAGACAAGGAGCACATTCCGTTCACCGCCGGACAGCGGCCCAAGGCGGCCTTTCTCCGTCAGGATGAAGCTTCGTCCGCCGTGAATCTCCTCGATGCCGGCCGGACAGGAGCGCACAAGATTGGTCAGTGTAAAGGCCATCAGAATAATCAGGATGGGCATGGCCAGCGTGACCCATTGGAAAAAACTGATACGACGCCCGATCTGCTCCTCGAGAAAGCCCATGCCAATCAGGTTGGTGGGCGTGCCGATCGGGGTGCCCAATCCCCCGAGCGAGGCGGCAAAGGCCGTGACCAGCATCAAGGCGGTGGCATAGTTCCGGTTCGGAAGGCGGCTCGTCGGGTTGCGCCTGGTGTACAGAAAGTCGAGCAACGACAGGCCGATCGGCAACATCAACGCCGTGGTGGCGGTATTCGAAACCCACATCGACAGGAACGCCGTCACGCACGCGTAGGCCACCAGCACGCGGGTCGGCCTTGCACCGACCCATGGCAGCGACAGAACGGTGAAGGCCAGGCGGCGGTTCAAACCGTGCACGAAAATCGCTTCGGCCATGATGAAGCCGCCAACGAGCAGGAAGACCAGATGATCGGCAAATGGTGAGAGCGACTCGCGCGCCGACTCGACTCCAAGCATCACCGACAGGGCCACCCCGAGGAGTCCCGAAACGGGCAGCGGCACCGCTTCGGTAATCCAGAGCGTCACGGTCATCGCCAGGATCGCCGCGAAGTGGTGCGCCTTCTCGGAGAGGCCGGGCATCGGCAGCACCCAGAGCAGAACGAACAGAAACGGCGCCAGCACGAGGCCGACGCGTCGCCGCCGCTGCTCGAAGGCCAGTTCCGCGGGGCTCAACGCCTCTCGGAACGAGGCGGGAGTCAGGGTCGGCGTTTCGTTCATCGACTCGTCAGCTGACCGACGGGACATCTTCGGTGATCGAAAGGACGACCTTGCCGAACTGGGCGCGGCTGTCCAGGTGACGGTGGGCCATGGCGGCATCGGACAGCGGAAAGACCCGGTCGATCACCGGCTGCAACTTTCCCGGTCCGGCCAGTTTCATCATGGCCATCAACTCGTGCCGGCCGCCCATGTACGAGCCGAGCAGTTCAAACTGTTTGACGAAGAGATGGCGCAGGTCAAAGGCAATCGGCGTGGCATCGGTGGCACCACATGTCACCAGCCGTCCACCGCGGCGGAGGCTGCCGAGGCTCCCCTCCCACGTGGCCGCGCCCGTGTGTTCGACGACGACATCGACCCCGCGGCCAAGGGTCAGCCGTTTCACTTCGGCCGCCACATCCTCCGCGGCGTAGTCAATGACCTCGTGGGCGCCGATGGCACGCGCCTTCTCGACCTTGGCTGCCGAACCGGCGGTGGCGATCACGTGCGCCTGGACCATTCGCGCAATCTGGATGGCCGCCATGCCGACGCCCGAGCCGGCGGCCTGCACCAGGACGGTTTCGCCGGGAGCCAGCCGCGCGCGAGTCATCAGCATCCGCCAGGCCGTCAGGTACACGAGGGGAAGCGCGGCCCATTCCGCCGGCGTCAGGCGGTCGTCCGCCGGGAAGACGGCCATGGCCGGGGCGACCACCTGCTCCGCATAACAGCCCGGTGCCTGGTAGCCCACCATCCGATACTCGCGGCAGAGGCTGTCCTCCCCGCGCGCGCAGGCCTCGCAAGCCAGGCACGAGGTACCCGGCGTCACGATGACCGGATCGCCGACGGCCAGATGGCGAACGCCGGACCCGAGCGCGGCCACGTGTCCGTATCCCTCGCAGCCAAGGACGTGGGGGCGGGCCACCTTGATGCCGGGAAGCCCCTTGCGGATGGCCAGGTCGAGACGATTCAGCGAAGCCGTCTCGATTGCCACGACGACCTGGCCCGGGCCGGCCACCGGATCGGGCAGTTCCATGCCGGTCAGGACATCCGGTTCGCCATGCTCATGAAAGACGATCGCTCTCACGTGTTCCTCGAACGGTCAACGCAGGCGGGGCGCCAGATGATAGAGCATCAGGTAGATGATCACACCGGTCACGCTGACGTAGAACCAGATCGGCAGCGTGATCCGGGCGATCCTTCGATGACGGTCGAACCGCTGCCGGAACGCCGGCCAGAGTGTCAGGCCGACCAGGATCGGCACCATGGCCGCCAGGATCGTGTGCGTCAGGAGGATGGCCAGGTAGATCGTCTTCACCCACCCGGCATCCGGAAATCGGGTGGTGCCGACGTGCAGGTGGTACACGATGTACGAAATCAGAAAAACGACGGACACACTGGTTGCGGTCAGCATGCAGCGTCGATGGCTTTCGCGATCGCCCAACCGGATGAACCGCCACCCCAGGAACAGGAAGGCGGCACTGGTGGCATTGAGCGTGGCGTTGATGGTTGGGAGGGCTTCGTAGGGAATCATGGGCGATTCCCCGTGAGGATATTGATGTCGCGGTCGAGCCCGGCCAGGGCGGTTTCGTCCTCGCCGTCGTAGTAGCCACGAATGATCCCCGCGCCATCCACCAGGACGAAGCGGGTGCTGTGCGCCACGTTCATCAGGGCGGTGGCGGAATCGATCTCGGCATCACCCATGGCCAGGTGGAAGCCGTCAATCGACACGCGAAGAATTTCGGCCCGGGATCCGGTCAGGAAGCGCCATCGATCCGAATCGGCGCCCAGGGCCGTGGCGTATTCATGCAACACCGCGGGCGTATCGTATTCCGGATCCACCGTGAAGGAAACGAACCGGATCTTTGAGTCGGGCCCGAGTGCGTTGGCCATGCGGGCCATCCGTTCGCTCATGCGCGGGCACGGGCCCCCACATCGGGTGAAGATGAAGTCGGCTACCCATGCGCGGCCGGCCAGATCGGTGCGGGAGGTCGGCCGGCCTAACTGGTCTGTCAGGGAAAAGTCGGGCACCGCGCCGAACGAATCGAGCGGCCCGCCGCGCGCCACGCCCGAACGAAGCTCCGGCCTGATCGAAGCGGCGAGCCAGGCCACGAGGACGCCGCCCAGCACCAGAATCAGCACCGCCCAGAGGAGGCGACGGCTCATGGGGCTATCTTGCCGCGCCGCATGGTAACGAGCGAGGCCGCGGTGATCATCACCACCGCGAAGGCAATCGTGACCACCCACGAAATGCCAATCCCGGGGAGCCCCACGGTGGCGGCCGCCGCTTCCGGATCGAGCAATCGTCGGACGAGGGCCACACCGTAGGTGACCGGGTTGGCCATCATCACCGTCCGGAGCCACCCCGCGGCGCCGTCGATCGGAAACGCCGATCCGGACAGCATCCAGAGCGGCAGAAGAACCAGGTTCATGATGGCGTGAAACCCCTGTGTCGATTCCATCAACCAGGCGATGAAAAATCCGAGCCCGGTCAGGGCCAGGGCCAGCACAGCCAGCGCGCCGAGTGCCGCCAGGGAACCGGTCAACGACAGCGGCACGTGCCCGATCGGGGCCAGGAGGAGGAAGAGGGCCGCCTGTGCCAGGGCGAGGATCGAGCCGCCGGCCAGTTTGCCTCCGGCCACGGTGAGACGCGAGATCGGCGCTGCCAGCACCGATTGAAGAAATCCCTCCCGCCGGTCGTCGATCACCGAGATCGTGGAGAAGATGGCCGTGAAGAGAACGATCATCACCAGGACGCCCGGATAGAACCAACGGAGATAGTCGATGTGAATGGCCGGGTCGGTGGTGACGCCCCCGTCAAACGACGAGCCGATTCCGGCCCCGATGACAAACCAGAAGAGGAGCGGCGTCAGGAACGCCCCGATAACCCGGCTCCGCTGGCGGTAAAAGCGCACGATTTCCCGTTCGGTCAAAGTGAGAAATGCGCTCACGAGGCCACATCCTCCAGCCGCCGCCCGGTCATCCGGATGAAGACGTCGTCCAGCGTTGGGCGGGCGATGCGCACGGAGTCGATCTGTCCGGCGAAGGCGGTCGCCAATTGCGAAGCCAGGTCGTGGCCGTTCACGTGTTCGAGTCGAATCTCACCTTCCGTCAGGCTTGCCTTCGGATCAAATCGCTCCTGGACGTCAGCCAATAGTCGCTCCGGTTCCCTCGCGGTCAGCGTCACGACATCGCCGCCGACCCGTGACTTGAGCCCCTCCGGCGTGTCGACCGCCTTGATATGACCCGCATCGAGCAGTGCCAGCCGATCGCAGCGGTCGGCTTCATCCAGAAGGTGCGTGGTGAGCAGCAGCGTCAGTTCGGGCCGGGCGACGCGCCGCCGCTCGATCATTTTCCAGAACTCGCGGCGGGCCCCGGGATCGAGCCCCGTCGTCGGTTCGTCAAGCAGGAGAAAGTCGGGGTCGGACAGAAAAGCGCGGGCCAGTTCCACCCGCCGCTTGAATCCGCCCGAGAGTTCACGCACGCGCTGCCGGCTCCGATCTCCCAAATCGAACGCGGCCATCATCTCGTCGATGCGCCCACGGAGCCGTTTCCCGGTGACGCCGTACAGGCGCCCCTGATGCAGAAGATTTTCATGAACGGTCAGGAAGGGATCAAGCCCCGGATTCTGGAACACGATGCCGAGTCGACGCCGCACCGCGCGCGATTCGGTGGCCACATCATGGCCGAAGATCGTGATCCGCCCGCTCTGAGGCGGCAGCAGTGTGGCCATCAGGCGAAACAGGGTCGTCTTGCCGCCGCCGTTCGGGCCGAGCAGGCCGAACATGGTCCCGATTTCGACCGTAAGATCGATATGATCGAGGGCCACCCGATCGCCGTATCGATGAGAGATGGATTCAATGCTGACCGCGTCAGGCATTGATCAGAATCGCACCTTGTCCAACGCCATCAACAGGCAGAGAACCGGCAGGTAGACGATCGAAGCCAGGAAGAGCTCCCGCGCGGCACGATCGGTGCGACGCGCCAGAAATCGAAAGCTGGCCAGGGCAAACCAGGCGCCAAGAATCAGGGCGCCGATCGTGTAAAGAAGGCCGGTCAGCCCAAGAATCGTCGTGGCCAGACTTACCGGGATCAACGCCAGGCTCCAGACGACCATGTGCCGCCCGGTCGTCTGCCCCTCGGTATCGAGCACCGGAAGCATTGGATACCCGGCGCGGCCATAGTCCTCGCGGTAGAGCCGTCCGATCGCAAGAAAGTGGGGAAGCTGCCAGATGAACACGATGCCGAACAGAACCCAGGCGGCCGGGGTTACCTGCCCGGTGGCCGCGGCCCATCCGCCCAGCGGCGGCAACGCTCCCGGCACGGCCCCGACGATGGTCGATAGCGGTGTCGTGCGCTTGAGCGGCGTGTAGGCAAAGACATAGCTCAACACGGTGGCGGCGGCCACGGCGCCAGTCAGGAGATTGGCCGTCAGGGCCAACCAGAGTGTTCCGATGCAGGACAAGACCACGCCAAAAGCCAGCGCGGCCGTCGGATCGATTCGACCGGCGGGCAGCGGCCGGTCGGCTGTCCGGCGCATCAGGGCATCGAGGTCACGTTCCGTGTACTGGTTCAACGTGCTGGCTCCACTGGCCACCAGCGCCGTGGCCACCAGCACCTGCACAAGAAGCGGCCAGTGCAGGTTTCCCGGCGTGGCCATGAAGAAGCCAATCAATGTCGTGACCAGGACCATGAAGGTGATGCGCGGCTTGGTCAGCTCGACCCAGTCAGCCAGACGGGCCAGGCCCGCGCCCCGCGAAAGTGTCAGCCCGGAGGTCACGGCGCTCGATTCCTGCAGGGTCGGGCCGCTCATATGCTGAAATTCCGCGCTGCCTGCGGCGCCGCCCGCTCAACAAAAGTACCAACTCGAGCGTCAAGCTGGGCCGCACTCAAAACCCCAACCGACCCTCGACGGTACATCCGAAGCGTCACGATCAGGCTCATCGCCAATGCCGCCGCCCCGCACGCCACATGCAGGCTTGTCGGCACCGGAGCTTTCACGGTCCAGATGGTCATCGCGCCGAGCGCAATCTGGATGGCCAGCAGGGCCAGCAATGCCGCCACCGGCCGAATCAACCAGCCATCCTGCCGATGCCGCCGCCACACGCGGAGCGCCAGCAGGACCACGACCAGCGTTACCACCAGCGCGCCCACCCGATGCGCGAAATGAATTCCGATGCCACCGACCAGTGAGGCCGGGACAATCCGCCCGTAAGACAGTGGAAAATCGGGGATGGCCAGGCCAGCGCCGGTATGACGCATCACGGCACCCAGGAGGATCTGGAGGTAAATCAGGCCGGTCGTCATCGCCGCCCATCGCGCCGTCGACGCCAGGTCCGCGGTCGGCAGGATCCCGTCACCGGTTCGTGCCGTCCGGTCCACGGCGTTCGTTTCATCCGTTTCACCCGCCGCCCGCCAGCCGGACGAGGTGGCGACCGCAATGGTCACCGTCAGGCAAAAGACGATCTGCGCCAGCGCGGCGTGGCTGATCGACACGGCATCGGGCAGGAGCAGCAGCACGGTAAGACCACCGAGAAGCGCCTGAACGATGACCGCCAGGGCCGCCGCCACGCCAAGGCGTCGAACCCAACGGCGGGGCTCGGAACGGAGCAACCAGATGGCCAGCCCGCCGATCAGAAGGCCGACAACGCCCGCGATCATCCGGTGGCCATGCTCGTAGAAAATGCCCCCCACCATCGGCGGGAAGAGCATGCCGTACGACAGCGGCCAGTCCGGCACGGCGAGCCCTGAGCCGGTGCTCGTGACCATGCCGCCGGCGAAGATCAGGAACAGGGTGGCCAGCGCCACCAGGCGGGAATAACGTCGCAGGCCAGCGCCGGCCGGTCGGGCCCCGCCGGTCCCGCTGACGCTCAGGAAGCCGCCTTGAAGGTGAAGTCGGCCGTGGCGGCTCCGGAGGGATCCACGGTAATTGGCATGGTCTGGCGGCCAAATGTCTCGTGCCAGGCTTCGAGTGTGTAGCTGCCGGGGGGCACATTGCGAATTGTGTAGCCGCCGTCGGCTCCGCTGACGGCGTAGTAGGGATTCTCGCAGACGCCGACCCAGGCCGACATCCACGGGTGGACATCGCACTTCAGGTGGACCATCTCCTCGGCGCTGAACTGCTTTTCCTGCTTCATTCCCTTGAGCGGCATCGCCATGTTGAAGGCCTTGTTGGCCGAGCAGACGGCGTGAACGTTGTGCAGCGTCTCATCGGAATTCAGCACCCGAAACACCTGGCCGATCACGGCGCCGACCAGGTGGGGGCTATAAAGGCACCCCGACTGGTCCATCACCACGGGTTCGGCGGGCACACCAAAAGTTTTCCCTTCGAGCCCCGCGCTGATCCGCACAAAGGCCCACTGGACCTTGCCCCCGTGGACAACGGCGGTTTCGGTGTACATCCTGTCCCGATGCGCCCTGCCGCACGCCGGATCTCCTTTCATGTCGATCAGTTTTTCGGCCGGTGGCGTCCCTTCAAAGGTGATAAGCCCTGCGATCGATCCCGCGGTGGCCGGATCGACTACGGTCAGCGGAACAGCCGTTGCGTTCGGCGATTTCCCCCGGCTCCCGGTGGCCGAGTCATCCGTTGCCGGTGATTTGGACGAACCGCCGCACCCGGAAAGCAACACGAACAGGCCAAGAGGCAGGAACAACCGAACTCGACGCATGAGGCAAGGCCTTTCACCGGAGGCACGACGCAATCGTTGCGAGATTTAGAGGCAAGCAGCCTGAAATGGTAGGTCCGGCTCCCGGTCATTTCAACCGCCATTTTGCCCGTTTCGAAATTCCGCGCGCCCCGACCGACATTATTTCGACCGAACCGAATTTTCCCCCTTGTCATGGGGATTGGCTCGCCTCACGATACGCAGGTGCCGGGCGGCGCGAGTTCGAGATCCAGTCCAGAGTGTTTCGCCCCCAGCCCCGGATCTATCGCGACAACTCCCGTAGTGGGGAGCCCCAAAGGCCCCGGTCGGAAATTATCCCGACCGGGGTCGCTCTTTTTTGTCCATTCGCCCAGATTGGGAGTGCGGCCCGCATCCTGATCGTGCGTCCTGCATTTCGAACAAGAAAAGGCCCCGGTGGTCACAATGACCGCCGGGGCCTTTATTTCGATGTCTTCAGCGTGGCCGCATCCGGCCAGGCGAATTCGCCTAACCGCTCGTGATTCGCATTCCGTAGAACGACCGGTACACGAAGAAGAGCGCCACCAGCATCAGCACCCCGCCGACGTACGGCGTGACGGTCGGGTTGGCCACGCCAATTTCGACGGCCAGAAGGCCGAAGAGGGTTGTGAACTTGATGATCGGGTTCATGGCCACCGAGCTCGTGTCCTTGTACGGATCGCCCACGGTGTCGCCGACCACGGTGGCGTCATGCAGCGGCGTCCCCTTTTCGCCCAGCTCGACTTCGACCACCTTCTTGGCGTTGTCCCACGCGCCGCCGGCGTTGGCCATGTAGATGGCCTGGAAAAGCCCGACGATGGCGATGGACACCAGGTAGGCCACGAAGAAGATCGGGTCAAAGAAGGCGTAGGCCAGCGTCAGGCAGAAGATGACCATGAAGATGTTGAACATCCCCTTCTGCGCGTACTGCGTGCAGATCTGCACAACCTTCTTGGAATCCTCGATGGAGGCCTTCTCCTCCGAATCGATCTTGATGTTCTGCTTGATGAACTCGACGGCCCGGTAGGCGCCGGTGGTCACGGCCTGCATCGAGGCGCCGGTGAACCAGTAGATCGTGGCGCCGCCCATGATTAGGCCGAGCAGCACGCGCGGATCGAGCAGATCGAGGCTGAACGTGCGCCCCGATTCCGCGTAGTGGTTTTGCAGCAGAAGAATGATCGAGAAGACCATCGTCGTGGCACCCGCCACCGCGGTGGCAATGAGCACCGGCTTGGCCGTGGCCTTGAATGTATTGCCGGCGCCGTCGTTGTCCTCGAGGAAGTGCTTCCCGCCGACGAAGTCGGGCTTGAAGCCGAACTGCTTCTCGACTTCCTCCGCGGCTCCCGGCGTCGTCTCGATCTGGCTCAGTTCAAAGATGGACTGGGCGTTGTCGGTCACCGGGCCGTAGCTGTCCACTGCAATGGTCACCGGTCCCATCCCCAGCAACCCGAAGGCCACGAGGCCAAAGGCGAAGACGGCCGGGTAGCCCATGAAGGCGTCCAACCCCATCAGCGAGATGACATAGCTGATCAGCAGGAGGCTTGCCAGGATCAGCGATTTCCAGAAGACCGAAAAGTTGCCGGCCACCAATCCGGACAGAATCGTCAGTGAGGCGCCGCCTTCGCGGCTGGCCGCCACGATTTCCTTGACATGCCGGCTGTGGCTGGAAGTGAACGCCTTGGTGAATTCGGGAATCAACGCCGCGGCCAGTGTGCCGCAACTGATGATGGTCGACAATTTCCACCAGAGGCCATGGCCCATGTCGGCCAGCATCCAGTACGACACACCGTAGGTGACGCCGATCGACAGGATCGAGGTCAGCCAGACCAGGCTGGTCAGCGGGGCCTCGAAATCGATCTTGGCCTTGCCGGCATTCTGGCTGCGGGCCACGGAAGCGTTGACCAGGTAACTGACGATCGAGGTCACGATCATCAGGATGCGCATCACGAAGATCCAGACGAGCAGGTGAGCCTTGTGGTCGCCACCCACCGCCAGGGCGATGAAGCTGATCAAAGCCACGCCGGTGACGCCGTAGGTCTCGAAGCCGTCCGCGGTCGGGCCGACCGAGTCGCCGGCGTTGTCACCGGTACAATCGGCGATGACCCCCGGGTTGCGCGGGTCGTCTTCCTTGATCTTGAAGACCACCTTCATGAGGTCGGAGCCGATGTCGGCAATCTTGGTGAAGATACCGCCGGCGATGCGCAGCGCCGAGGCGCCGAGGCTCTCGCCGATGGCGAAGCCAAGGAAGCTGGCGCCGGCCGATTCCTTGGGAACGAACAGCAGAATGACAAGCATCATGAACAGCTCAACGCAAATCAGGAGCACGCCAATCGACATGCCGGCCTTCAGCGGAATTTCGTAAACCGGAATCGGCTTGCCGGCCAGGCTGGCGAAAGCGGTGCGGCTGTTGGCGTAGGTGTTCATCCGGATGCCGAACCAGGCCACCCCGTACGAGCCCAGGATGCCGACGACCGACCAGGCCAGGATCAGCGCCACGGTGCCGAACGGCTTCGCCTCGAGGACGCCAAAGTAGTAGACGAGGCAGACCCCGATGAATATCTCCAGCACCATGAGCAGCCGTCCCTGCTGCAGCAGGTAGGTCTTGCAGGTTTCGTAGATGATGTTGGACACGTCCGTCATCGACTTGTGGGCCGGCATGTTCTTGATCTGGTTGAACATCACCAGACCGAACAGCATCCCCAGCACGCAGACGCCAAGGCCCATCATCAGGAGCGTGGTGCCGCTCAGCACCATGCCAAACAGGCTGTACGAGGTGTTGAGTTCCGGGATGGCCAGATCCAGCTCGCTGGCCAGGGCCAATCCCGGCATCACCATCAGCAGCGCCCACAAAAGAAGGGGTAGTTTCCCTCCCTTGAAGCGCGCGGCCAGTGTCCGCAGCATCGTCATTAGATACTCCTGATTAGGGGTTGTTTGCGCTGTTCGAAATCGATCAGGCCGCAACCGGAATCCGAGTCGTCCCATTCAAAGGAGCCATACCCGATTGCGATGAGGTTGGAACTTCAATTGCCATCCACAGTTACGTGTCCGGCAAGAGCGGGGGAGTCTAGCCGAGACCCTTGTCGGACGTCCAGCAGTTTCCAACTGCAACCCGCACCAAAATAGACAACGCAGCCGGCACCGATGCGAGTTGACTGATCAAGGGACGCTGCGACCGAACCGCACGTCCAAAACCCAAAATTGATGAAAACTCATCGTCAACTAATTGCGCCAGTTATACTTCCACCATGTTGTTCCTGAAACACGCCATCAGCCGGCTCGCACCAGCCCTCATTATATGTGCGATCGGCTGCTCCGAAGACGACCCACCGGATTCCTGGCAGCGACTTGGCAGCACCGACGCTCCCATTTACGCGCTGCAGGAGTACAAAGGCCGCCTCATCTTCGGCGGCGAATTCAACGTCGTCGACCCGTTCGGCCCGGACGAAGAGGTGAACCACCTGGCCGCCTACGCCGATCCCGGCGAGCGGAACACCCACCCGGAGATCTGGCAGGAAATCTCCCAGATCACCGACGCCGCCGGCACCTGGTACGACATCAGTCCCGAACCCAACGGCACCGTCCACGCCATGACCATTTTCCGGGGCGATCTGATCGTCGCCGGCGCCTTCACCTACATCGGCCCCATCCGCGCCAGCGGCATTGCAAGGTGGGATGGAAAAGAGTGGCACCCGCTGGGCGAGCCGGATCAAGGCTGGGGCATCACCGGCATCGTGTACGCCCTGGCCACCGACGGCGACAACACCCTGTATGCCGGCGGCAGCTTCACCGAAGCCGGCGGCCAACCCGCCACCCGTATCGCCCAGTGGGACGGCACGAACTGGCACCCCCTCGGCGCCGGCATCAACAGCACCGTCTACGCCCTCCACGAAAGTGCGGACCAACTCTTCGCCGGCGGCGCCTTCACCCAAGCCGGCGGACAACCCGCCAACCACATCGCAAGGTGGAACGGCACCACCTGGCTACCCCTGGACGTCGGCATCGACGGCACCGTCCGCGCCCTCACCACCTACCGCGGAGCGCTGATCGCCGGGGGTGATTTCATCACCGTCAACGGCTTCGAAATGAACCACGTGGCACGGTGGATCGGTGTGTCCTGGCTGGCGCTGGGGGAGGGGCTGGAAGATCTCGACCGGGTCCAATCGCTGGTCGTCATCAACGACGAAATCTACGCCGGCGGCGCAATTGATGAGCCTCAAGCGAAAGACAACCCCGGTAGCATCAGTAAGTGGGAAGGATTGAGCTGGAATACCGTTCCCGATGACGGCAGTGGGGATTGCCGCGTCACCCGCCAGTATCTCTCCCGCCTTACCCTGGCAACAGTCAACGAGACCGGCTCAACAATCCATATCGCCAACCAGTAACGCCCTACCCGCGAGGCGGCCTAAACCGTTCCGGCACATCCAGCGGAATGGTGGCCACGGTTTTGAGCCGGGTGTAACCTTCATTTGTGGAACTTCTGGAAGCCAACGCCGCAAAGCCTGCAGAAGCGCTCATCGGTCCCGAGAAGGTGGCTTAGGCAGCCGTGGTACCGGCCGGTGTTTGGACAGCACAGGTCCGTTACCGGGCTGACTTCGAGGTTTCTCATGCGATTCTCCTTCGTTGGGAACACAAAGCCGCGGGCGGCGGCCTATCCAGGCCGTCGCAAAACAGAAGCGTGGTGCGTAGTACGTCGGGCGGTTAGCGGCTCAGCTTGACCCCTTGAAGGCCGCTCAGGCCACAAGTGAGGGATCTCATAATGGCAAAGTGGATATGGAGTTTGAAAGGTTAGGTTCCCATCCTCGCAAGATGCTGGTATGCTTGTAGTTGTAAAGTTTCTAGGAGAGCGAAGATGATGCAGATAGCTACACGAATTGTCGTTGATAATAAGGTGCAGGCCGGAAAGCCTGTCATTGAGGGGACTCGCGTGCCCGTCGAGGTCATCCTGGGTGTGCTCGCCGCTGGCGAGCCGATAGAGCGGGTAATGGAGGAGTACCGGCTGGAGCGCGAGGACGTGCTCGCCGCAATCTCCTACGCAGCGAGCGTGGTCTCAGGGGAAGAAGTCCGGCAAGTTAGCTAAATGCCGGCATTCCTCGTCGACGAAAACCTGCCCGGCGCCCTGGCTGAGGCCCTAAAAGCCGCTGGCCACCAGGCCGAGAGCGTCTCCAATGACAAACGCCTGAGGAGTCTCTCCGACGGGGAACTCATGGTCCACGCCAAGCTCCGCGGGCTAATTATTATCTCGAAGGACAAGGATTTCTCGGACATCACGCAGTACCCAGCTGGAAGCCATCCTGGTGTCGTGTGCGTTAGGCTCCCGAACAAAATGGTTATCGGAGAGCAAGTCCGTCTAGTTGTGGCCGCCATTTCGGCGGTCGACCCCAATGAGCTCAGGGGAAGCCTCGTCATCCTTGAGGCCGGAAGCATGCGCCTCAGGAAGGCGTAACTCACAGGAATAGGGCATGGCTGAAACGGAAGCGGCACCAAAACCAGCCGGAATGTTGCACTGCAACAAGTGCGGTACGAAGACCCACCACGTCGTGCTCGCCGTTTCCGAATCGTCGGGCTCCGACCCGGCCGACCTTCGCGCCAAACGAACCGCTCGTCTTCGAGGACAAATACTTTCCGCCTCATGAGTTTCGTCAGCGGCCCAAATGGGTGGGCTCGTTGCCTAAGAACCTCCAAGAAATACTCGACGAGGTTTACGTGGCTTTGCAGAACGGAACTAGGGTCCTTGCCGCAGTGGGCGCGCGCACCACTCTCGACATTCTTGCTCTCGACAAGCTTGGCGACCTAAAGACCTTCCAGGCCAAGTTGGACGCGCTTCAAGGCGCTGGGCATGTTACGCCGCACGAACGCGATTTGCTGGAGGTACTCACTGAAGCCGGAAACGCGTCGGCGCATCGAGGATTTCGGCCGAACGAGAATGACCTCGTTACTGTCATGGACGTGCTCGAAGGTATTCTCGAGAAGGTCTATGTTCTTGACGCCCGCCAAAAGGAACTTGCCGCGAGAGCGAAGCAGCTAAAGACAATGCCGGTTAGTTAACGGTTCGCTTCGCACGGGCCTTCCGCTTCAAGGGGTAGTTGGTCATCTTGATTTTGACTGCCCGAGGGTAACTGCGTTGTCGACGCTCGGGCAAGATCAAGAGATTGAGCTCCTCCAACAGGCTGTCGAGGCGGTTTGGAAGGGCCCCGGACTCGTGAGCCACGCGGTGATCCAGAAGTTTCGGATCAGCATCAGCGTGTGGCGATAGCTGATCCGTCGAGGCGGTACCCCGGCTCGCCCAGCCGTGCGCTCCATCTCCAGGCGGACGAGGTTGTATCCGATGGCAAGTCCCCAGAGTTCCTGGCGGACACGCTCGGGGGCGCGACAGCGCAGCGCTTCCTCCCGTTCGAGCGTGTGTGTCTTGACCTCGTCGAGGCCCATCTCCAGCTCCCAACGTTCGTGATACAGGTCGGCGATCTCTGAGGCCGGATACGCGGCTGGATCGAGCAAGGATGTGAGTAGCGTCTGCGCCCGGAAGCCGCGGCGGTGGTAGCGCACGGCTCGAACCGTCAGGGTCTCGTGTAGCTCTGGATGAGCCCGGCGCGCGCTGCGCAGGATGGGTAGCTCAACGAGATGATCATGAGGTCCAAGGTGCTTCACGACGCGCATTTTCAGATTGGACTTGGCTCGGGTCAACCAGTGGCGGTCGGCGCCCTGGCTCTGGATGCGATGGAAGACCCGGTAGGCGATAAAACCGCGGTCCACGATGGTCAGCGACGAGTCGGGAAGCTTGTCCCACAATGGCTCAGTCAGCGCCTGCTCGGAAACGATACAGGGACCCATCGCCAGCCCCGCCAACAAGTGTGAGCGGAGCACCATGAGGACCACCAGGCGCAGTTGCGGATAGCCGGCCCGCCCCCGGCTACTGGCTGGCCGGCCAAAGGCCGTCTCGTTTTCGGGCGTGTCGGCGATCCGCAGCATCGATCCATCCACGCCGTACACCGAAAGCCCGCGCCAGCGATGCTCGTCGGCCGAAGCGCCGGCCCACACGGCTCCCGTCTGGGTAAACAACTCCGCCAGAGGCTCAGCCCCGAGGCGGTTCCGGGCCTGTGCCACGGCACTACCTGTGACGCCGCGTCGATTCCTTCCGGAGTCCCCGTCCGGCACAACCAGATCGAGGTGCCGGACTACCTCCTGGATGGAACGGTCACGGAAGAGTCCCATGCCGATGGCGATCCACACGACATACTCTGCCGGCAGCTTCCGCCGCCGCACGGTCGCCGTACCCGTGTTCTGCAAGGCCCGTTGGATCCACTCCGGATCCAGGTGCTTGGAGAACAGTTCGAAGCTCTCCGGCCGCTCTCCAGCCCCGACGCCCAGCAGTACTTGACCCAGTGCCTCCGCGCCTCCTCTTGAGGAAGTCATCACGACTTGCGGGTTCTTTTCCCGGACCGTCCGCCGGAACGGGGTTGCGGATCCGGCGCATCCCGTAGCGCACGCAGCAGCAGTCGGTTGACCTCCGACACTTTTTCGACGGCTTTCCACCACTTGACGTAATTGGCCACCCACCGCCTCGCCTGGGGAACCAACCGAGCCGGCAGAGAGATCTGCTCGGTGCGGCCTCCGGAGAGGGTGACGCTGAGGTAGGTCGCGTCATGAAGTTCACCCGCGGCGCAGCGGCAGCCGGGCTTGCCACAGGAGAGCGACCGCGTGACAACGCTCCCCCGGAGGATCTCTTCGAATGGTGGCAGTGCCTTCGCAATGCGGCGACGGCGATCGGTCAGGTTCTTCATCTTACACATTTATAACCGTAAGACATGCATCCATGCAAGTCACAATGGCTCAAACGAAAAGAAGAACGGCCTCGGCAGTCGGAGGTAAAGGTGGGCTAACTTATTGAAATAACGAACGCTTAAGGGCTATCTTACCGGCATTGCTGCTACGTCCGGCTACTGGAGCTCGTTCAGCACCAGCGCGCTCATGACCCGCGCTCCCACCAGGATGGAGGCCTCGTCAGCCACATAGTCTGCCGCGTGGGGCATGCCGGCAGTTCCGGCCGGCGTGTTCGACACGCCCAGGTAGTACATGACGCCCGGTATCCGTGCCTGGAAGTGGCCGAAGTCCTCGCTGAAGCCGGGGGTGACGCTGGTGAGCACGAACAGATTGTCCGTGCCGACGACCGAACGGATGACGTCGCGCGTGCGGCTTTCGAGGTCGGCGTCATTGGTTACACCCGGAGCCGTGCCGGGGACACCCGCGGCGATGTCGGCCGTTGTGCCGCGGCTCCCCAGAAGGATGCCGGGCTTGGTGCCGATTGTGCCGACTTCGAGCGGCGCTGTATGGAAGGCGAAGATGACGTCGGGCCGCCAGGTATCGAGTGCGCCGGCTGCCAGCATGGCGCGGGCGCCGGTCACGTTTTCCTCGGCGGGTTGAAAGATGAAGACCACGTTTCCCTTGAGATCGGCCTGCACCGCCGCGAGGCCCTCCGCCACCGCCAACGCTACCGTTGTATGAATGTCGTGGCCGCAGATGTGGCGTACGCCGGGCGTTTCGGAACGAAAATCAACCGGATCGGGATCATTCGAGGGGACGGCGTCCATGTCGGCGCGAATGGCCACGGTCCCCCCCGGTTTGCCGCCGGTTAGCCGGGCCATCACGCCGTGACCGCCCACGCCGGGCGATACCTCGAGGCCGAGCCGACGGAGCCGGGAGACCACGACGCCTTCGGTGCGCGTTTCCTGGCCGGAAAGTTCGGGATGACGGTGCAGGTCGCGACGGACCTCGATCATCTCGCCGGCGATTTCGTTCAAACGCAGTTCGACGCGGGGGAAGAGGGTCGGCTGCCCGGCTGGGGGCGGCTCCATCTGATGGCCGTTCTCCTTCTGCGTGCTGCATCCGAGGAAGAGCATGGGCGTCATCAGCAACACCCGTTTCAGGTTCATCGGCCGAATTCCCCTCATCGCGTTTCGGTCAGCCATGCCTGCCAGGCTTTCTCATTCTCGATGATCAACTGTCCCTTCATCCGGTAGTGCCCGAGACCACAGAGCTGGGCGCAGGCGATGTCGGTCGTATCCTCGACGATCGGCGTGAACCAGACGCGGGCACGATGGCCGGGAATCACATCCTGTTTGACGCGCATCACCGGCAGGAAGAAGGCGTGGATGACGTCCTTGCTGGATAGTTCAATGATAGCGGGGCGCCCGACCGGCAGGTGCAATTGATTGATCGTCAGGATGTCGTCGCGCGAGGCCCGGTCCAGTGTGTCGAGGCCGACTGGATTCAGTTGCGTCACCAGGTCGATCGCGGTGCGGCCGAAGGTGCCGTCGGCGCCCGGATAGTGCACGTTCCACGCGTACTGCTCGGCCACGACGCGGACGTGGACCACTTCAGCCGATTCGGGCGGCACCACGCGCAGTTTCGCCCAGGTCGGCAGTTCCTTGCCGATGAACAGGGTGGCCTCGGCCAGGGCTACCACTCCGACGAGGATCCAGGGGATTTGGATGGGAATCGATGACCGCGATTCCGGTGGGATCGCGCCACCGGACACGCGGGATGGTTTTGACTGACCCGTGACCAGCATGATGACGTAGTAGATGGCCCATCCGATGACGATGGTCGCGATCAGGAGATGCACCAGCAGAAGTGTTTCATCGACGAGGTGCCCCTCGGCCGCATGACTCGGCGGCAGCCAGGGTAGCGTCATGGAGCGTTTCTTCCGGCCCGGCGACGAATCGTGAAGACCATCGCGGCAATGCCGGTGACGAGGAGGCCGGCGACCCCGCCGAGCAGCAAAATGGCGGCCTGAAGGCCACGTGTCTGGCTGCTGTCCGGTTCGCCGAAGCAAACCGGGCAGGCGTAGGCGTTCAGGGGCCATACCAGCCAGACAACCGCGAGGCCAGGCGGGGCGTGATACCGACGGATGCGAAAGCGCCGCTTCATCACACGAAAAATCCGATCATGATGGCGAACCAGACAACCACCAGCGCCAGCCAGGGGACGATGGCCCCGTACACCCGTTCGCGGTGGCGGGCTGGATCCTGGCGGGCCAGCGAGGCGCCCGTCACGAGGATCCAGCCGTTGACGGCCAGATTTCCCGCCAGCAGAACGGCGTGGACGCCGGTCAGCACGAAATAAATACCGAAAAGATTGTGGGTGGAAGGGAGTCGCCCGATCCCAAGGAGAATCGACCATTCGGCGGATCGAATGAAAAGAACAAGAAGACCGAGCCCCAGGCCAAGCGACCAGAGGAGGCGAAACTCTCCCTCATGGCGCGTCACGGCGCGGCCGGCAAACAGGATAACAAGCACCGAGGCCGCGACGACAAAACTGTTGATCAGCGGAAGACCATGTTCGAGGGCGCTCGTCGGCCAGTCGGTGCTGCCGATGCGCAGGAAGGCCAGCGCGGAGAAGAGACCGGCGAACAGCATGATCTCGGAGGCCAGGACGAGCCAGAGGCCGAGTCGGTTGTTTCGAAGGCCCGTATCGGGGCGCGGCTCATTGGCATAGGGGATCGGCTGATTTGTCATGACGTCCTTTCGACGCGCCATGGCGTGGCGGTCGATCGTCGTGGCCGGTTCATGACCAAATTCCACACGAACGGAACCTGCGCGATCGCGACCAGCCAGGCCGAGTAGGTCATGAACGAGTTGAAGTGGATGGTGCTCTGCGCATGTTCGTAACCGGCGCCCGCATCCCACAGGCGGCGGCTGACGCCGGCCAGGCCCATGGCAAACATCGGCAGGAAGATGCCGTTCATGCCGATCAGCGTGCCCCAGAAGTGGATCCGGCCGAGGCGATCATTCAGCGGTCGGCCGGCCACAAGCGGCCACCAGTGGTAGATGCCGCCGAAGAGCGCGATCAGCACGCCGGGTGCCACGATGTAGTGGAAGTGGCCAATCACGTAGTAAGTGTCGTGCAGGTGGATGTCGCCGACCGCGAGTCCGAGTGGCAGGCCGGTGAGTCCGCCGATGCCGAACATCGGCAGGAAGCCAAGGGCGAAGAGCATCGACGTGGTCATCGGCAGGCGCCCCCCCTTCAGCGTCAGGAAGAAGCAGGTCAGGATGACGACGCTCGGAATCGAGATGATCAGGGTGGTGGCCTGGAAGAAGGCGCTCATGACCGGGCCCATGCCGGTCAGGAACATGTGGTGCGCCCAGACCACCAGCGACATGACGCCGAGGAACAGCGTTGAGCCGACGATCGAGCGATAGCCGTACAGGCGTCGTCCCGTGCCGGCCGCCAGGATCTCCGACACGATGCCGAGCGCCGGCAGCAACAGGACGTACACCTCCGGATGGGCCAGGAACCAGAAGAGGTGTTGCCACAACAAGGGGCTCCCACCACCCGCGCCGCCGAGCGGCTGCGCGGCCACGATCAATCCGGCCGGCGAGAAGAACGAGGTGTCGGCCAGGCGGTCCATCAGTTGCATGACCGCCGCCGATTGCAGTGGCGGAAAGGCGAGCAGCAAAAGGAGCGCGGTGATCAGCTGCGCCCAGACAAAGAACGGCAGATCCATCCAGCCGAGGCCGGGGCGGCGAAGCTGCACGACGGTCACGATCATGTTCACGGCGCCGAGCATCGATGACAGGCCAAGCAGCAGGATGCCGATCAGCCAGATGTCCTGGCCGAGCGTGCCGAGCGTGGCCAACGGCGGGTAGCTGGTCCAGCCGGAGTTGGCCGGCCCGCCGGGGACGACGAAGCCCACCAGGAATCCAAAGCCGGCAGCGAGAAAGATCCAGTACGACCAGGCCGTCAATCGCGGAAAAGCCATCGTGTCGGCGCCGATGAGCCGCGGCACGAGGAAGTTGCCGAACGCTCCGGCGCCCAGCGGCACGACGCCGAGAAAGATCATGATCGAGCCGTGCATCGCACCAAGGGCGTTGTAAAACTCGGGAAGAAGGATGCCGCCGGGTGCCAGCGAATCGGGGAAGAGGCCGCCGATCAACGGAATCGGGCGTCCCGGCCAGGCCAGTTGCCAGCGCATGAGGAGCATCAGGAGGAAACCGACGAGCAGGAAAGCGAGGCTCGTCAGGCCAAAGCGAAGGGCGATGGCCTGGTGGTCCGTGGTGAAAAAACGACTGCCTGGAAGTGGACGGGCCTCGGGCACGCGGATGTTCCGGGGTGGCGCGACTTCGCGTAAATGGCTGAGCCAGCGGAGTTTATCACGAGGCCGTAAGCGCGTCGCCACAAGGAGCTGGCCCGAAGTGATTCCCGCGGATCGATTCAGCAGCAGGGCATCGATATCGACCAATGCGGGCGATCATTTGTCTTAGTAATTTGCGGCGCTTGGAGTAGTCTGCACTCTCGTGATCGCCCAAAGGGGGCGCGATCACATCACCCCGCCGCTTCGCCCCCGTTCGCTAACAAACAGCCTCCGGAGGTCCCACGATGCGAACGCGTTCGATTGTCTTGTCCGATTTGCTGGCTCTGCCGCGCATTTCCCCGATCCGTTCATCAATCGGTCTGGCGATCGCGACGATCGTGGTCTCCTTCGCCGGACCAGCATGGTCCCAGACAGCCGGCTTTCTCGACCCCCGCCCCGAGTTGATCAAACCGGAAATGGTTGAGCTGGCCCCCGGTTCCGATCCGCGACGGTGCCAGGTCAAATTCATCGACGATCTAAACATCGGCCTCGAGGCGGCGGGATTTCCGACCGATCGGTCTCGCATCTCACTCAACAGCGGCCAGGCCATCGCTGCGATGACCGGCATCCAGGCGGCCGGCGGTCGATGGAGCCGGAATACCGGTGCCACGGAGGCAGTGCTGGACGACCTGCGTCGGAAGGCCGAAATCAATCTGGGCCGCGAGATTGCGGACCTGAACAACTTTTTCATCCTCGAGGCGCCCGACCAGATCGACATCACGACCTGGATGGAGCAGCTGAACGATCTCGACGATGTCGAACTCGCATTCCCGTTGCGCCTGCCGGTGGCACCGCCGACCCCGGGCGATTTCACGGCAAATCAGGGCTACCTGGATCCGACGACCGATGGCATCGACGCGGAATTCGCCTGGACGCTACCGGGTGGCACCGGCTCGAACGTCGTTATCGTCGACCTCGAATACACCTGGAACCTCAATCACGACGACCTTCCCGCTATCACGACGATCATCCCGCCGGGGCGGACGGCGAACGACCCGTTCGGGGAGAACAACCACGGAACGGCCGTGCTCGGTGAGCTCGCGAGTCTGAACAATGGATTCGGCACGACTGGCTGTGCCTACGGTGCCACGATCCGGGTCGCCCCGACGTCCTTCACGGATGGCTACCTGCTCAACGAAGCTTTCCAGAATGCGCTGCTGGGCTTGAGCGCGGGCGACTGCGTTCTATTCGAGCAACAAATCCAGGGCCCGAACTACATCGACAATACGTCGCAGTTCGGTCTGATAGCTGTCGAATGGGACCTGGCGGTGTACAGCAGCATCGTCACCGCCGTCGGCAACGGCATCCACGTCATCGAGGCCGCCGGGAACGGCAGCCAGAACTTCGATGCGCCGGAGTACGGCGTGGGCAACGGCGGACACTGGCCGTTCCTGCCGGCCAACGACTCGGGCGCCATCATTGTCGGCGCCGGCGCGGCTCCGGCCGCGTTCAACGGCAGCGACACGGACCGTTCGCGACTCGACTTTTCCAACTACGGCTCCCGCGTAAACCTGCAGGGCTGGGGTCAGCGGGTTTGGACGACTGGATACGGCGATGGTTACAGCGCCGAGGGCGTGGATCTCTGGTATGACAACAGTTTCGGTGGCACATCATCAGCCTCCCCGATTGTCACGTCAGCCGTGGCGTTGCTCGAGTCATGGCACGAGAGCGAGTTTGGCTCGGTTGTCACGCCAGCGGTGGCGCGGACACTCCTGGTGTCCACCGGGGCAGCGCAGCAGTCCGGTACCTTTCCGGCCAGCGAGAACATCGGGCCCCGGCCGAACCTGAGCGCGGCCATTTGTACGTTCGATGCGGCCTCACCGACGATCGACTGCCCGGACGACATTGTGGTCGAGTGCTCGGAGTACGACGGCACGCCGGCCACTGACACCGAAATCGCCGCCTTCCTGGCCGGGGCCATCGCCTCCGACGATTTCGATCCCTCGCCGGTCATCACCACCGACGCGCCGGCCCTTTTCCCCGACGGCCCGACGACGGTGACGTTTACCGCCACTGACGCGTGCGGAAAGACCAGCAGCTGTCAAGCGACCGTGACGGTGGTCGATACGACGCCACCGGTGATCACCTGCCCGGATGCGGTCACGGTGGAATGCAGCTCACACTGCGGCACGGTGGAGACCGATCCGCAGCTGGTCGACTTCTTCAATGGCGTCAGCGCCGTGGATATCTGCGATCCGGACCCGACGTTCTCGAACAATGCGCCGGATTGCTTTCCCGATGGCGTAACGACCGACGTCATTTTCACGGCGATGGATGCCGACGGTAACGCGTCCAGCTGCACGACCTCGGTGACGGTGGAAGACACGACCCCGCCGGAGATCGAAGTTGTTCTCAACCGCGACGCCCTCTGGCCGCCGAACCACAAGATGGCGGATATCACGGCCACCGTGGAAGTGACCGACATCTGCGACCCGATGCCGACGTTCGTGCTGACGTCGATCACTTCCGACGAGCCGGACAACGGACTCGGCGACGGCGACACGGCGAATGACATCCAGTTCACGGCATACGGCACCGCTGACGTCGCGTTCCAGCTCCGCTCGGAGCGGGCCGGCGGGCGGGACGGCCGGAAGTACACCATCATCTACACCGCGATGGACATGTCGGGCAACACGACCCCGGACACCGTCTGCGTCATCGTGCCCCACGACCAGCGTGGTCATGCCATGACGATGGCCGGCTTCCTGCCCAACAGCAATGCGCTGGACCCGTCGCTGGCGGAGTTCCAGCTGGTGCTGCCGTCATGGAACAATCTTGACGCGCGACGGATCAACCCCGCGAGCGTGCTGGTCGGCAACTCGATCGGCGCGGTGCGGGCACACCGGTTCGAATACCGTGACGTGAACGGCGATCGATCGATCGACCTGACTCTCTGGTACGAGTCGCGTCCGGCGCTGGAAATGAGGAAGCAGGGTGGCAAGAGGGATCCGGTCGGGTTGCACTACTGGGGTTCGGACGGTCAGGGCTACCTGCTGGATGACATCAACAAGCTCGAGGTGATGATCGAAGTGGCGGTGGCTGCGGGCGGTGGCGAAAGCAGCTTGCCGGAGGATGGCAGCGCGATCGATACCGATCTGCCTGGCAGTCTGCCGGACGACAATCCGACGACCGGTTTCGACGACCTGGGCGGACTCGTGCTGAGTGAGTCCGGTCCGGTAACGGTGGAACTGTTCGACGTGACGGGCCGCAAGGTTCGGACGCTTCTGTCCGGCGATATGACGGCGGGTCACCACGAGCTGTCGTGGGATGGTCGGGATGACGCCGGCCGCGCGGTCTCGTCCGGTCTTTACTTCTACCGTGTTCGGACGTCGGACGGCGTGCTCAGCCGGAAGCTGATGCTCAGCCGTTAGACGCGGCCGGCCGGCGGGTTCCGTTGGCCGATTGATGCACGAATCACCAAAAGTGCGGGGTGGCTCCGGTTCGCCGGGGCCACCCCGTTTTGGTGCCTATGGTTCGACGAAGCGGGCCTTCACCGCACCCCAGGTCGCGGGCGCGACGGGGAGCGCAATCTCGCGCAGATTGTTGAACCGGCGGGGCTTATCACGAGGTTAAAAGCGCGTCTCAAGATGGACTGGCTTAACATGATCTGCAGGGCTGGGCAGCCGCAGTGCGCCAATTCACCCGTCGGTGCCAATCATTTCTCTTAGCAATCTGCCACTCTTCGAGTAGTCTTCGCTCTTGTGATCGCCCATTGGGGGCGCGACCACATTCCCCCTGCCTCATGGCCCCCGTTCGCGAACAACCAGACTCCGGAGGTCCCACCATGCGAACGCATTCGACTGTACTGTCCCATCTCCTTGTCCTGGTTGCCCTCGCGGGCACCACCGGCGCCGCGGTCGCGCCGGACATCGCGATGGAACGGCGTGAATCTCCATCCATCTGTACGGGCGCGATCAGCGTTCCAATTCAGATTTCGCTCGAGACGGTCGAGAGCGCCCTGGCCACCGGCGGAACGGTGATCGTGAATGGCCGAATCGAAACGACGGCCGATATCGCTTCCATCGACATGGAGCCGACGGCGCGCGGCCCGGTCCAGTTGCTGAGCGCGGGGAAGCGCCCGCTCGTCCCGACGCTCGATGCGAACGGCGGCATCAATTTTGAACTGCCGATCGTACTGAATGGCGGCGAGCCATCCGAGGTGACGGTGCTGGTCGAGGCGCGCAACGCCGCGGACGGCATGGTCTGGACGAAGAGCGAGACGATCGCCTTCTACAATCATGACGGACGCTGGTATGCCGGCATGGGCGCGGTGTTGCCGTTGCAGATCCGGGCCATCGAGGACGACTTCAATGCGGGACGCCTGTCCGAAGAGGCGGCCCGTGAATCGACGATCCGGCTTCTGACCGTGATCGGCGAATCCAACCAGGCTTCGATCCCCCGCCCGGTACGCTCGGGCCAGGAACAGGAATGGGTCGATGCCCTGGGCCTTCGGCCCGAAAGTGTGCCGGCCCCAAATGGATTGCCCGGCATCCTTGGCAGCTGCATCACGATCCAGGGAAATGTTCAGTGGCGCGACGAGAACAACCTGGCCCACCCCGCGTTCGGGCTGAGCGTGCAGATCTGGGATGAGGACACCGTTATTGACGAGTTCGTTGATGTGACCGCCACCGACACCAACGGCAACTACTACATCGAGGTGGACGGCGACGATGGCTTCGGCGCCGGCGATCGCGACGTCTATGTGCGGGTCATCTCGGCCAACACGGCCGTGTCGATCGAGCCGGCCGGCATCTTCACCTCGCCGTATCAGTGGGAATCGGGCGTTTATGACGAATCTCCGTGCGGCACAACGATCAACGAGAGCGTCACTTTCGTGAATACCGACCCCTCACCTTCCATGAATCTGTGTGAAGCGCAGACCTGGGTGGCCCTGTACGTGAAGGACCGGCTGAACGGCGGCAGCTTCCTCGGATCCATCGTCTGCGAGTGGCCAGGCAGTGCCGCCTCGGCCAATTACGATGGCTCCGACATCAACATGCGCCCCGGCGACCGCTGGGACTGGGATGTGGCCCACCACGAATACGGCCACTACGTCCAGGATGTCTTCAACACGGAAGACAATCCGGGCGGGCCTCACAACATCGGCGATTGCATTTCCGACGTCCACAATTCGAAGAGCGAAGGTGTCCGCCTGGCGTGGGGCGAAGGGTGGCCCACGTACAACGGAACCCTGGCCCAGACCTGGTTCAACCTGGCTTCGAAGAATATCCCCCGCGTTGGCGACGTCAATTACGCCGATTCCGGTGAGAGCAATTTCAACTATGGCCTCGACACGCAGGACGGCAATGGTATCGGCGAAGACAACGAAGTGGCTGTCCAGCGGATCCTGTGGGACTTGTATGACGGGGTATCCGACGGCCGCGACAACCTGAGCCTGTCCGATCAATACCTGTTCAATCAGATCAACCCGGCCGACCCGACCAGTTTCTCGGCGGGCTGGGCGGCCATCCGCGCCGGCCTGTCGGCGGCTGATCTCCTGGCGGCCGGTGAAGTCCTGGCCGACCACTTTGTCGGCCCCGCCATCAGCACGCCCGCGGCGAACGCCATCGTTTCCCCCTCGAACAACAACAACTTCAGCTGGACGCGCGGTGCCGGCTGCAGCACGGTGTACGACGGTGACGGGTTCACGCTTCGTTTCTTCCGGGCGGACAATTCGGCGCCGCTCCTTTCCATTGCGGTCGGCAATGTCGTCAGCTATTCGCTGACGCTTGGCGAATTGCAGACGCTCGTGGCAGCCACCCACAACGTCCTCTGGGGCGTTGAGGCGAGCAATTCATCGAGCCCGGCCACCGGGCCCTACCTTGGCGAGACATTTGCCATCACCGTCAACCGGCCGCCGGTGGCGGACGCCGGAACGGACGTCGTGGCCGAATGCACCTCGTCCACCACCACGCCGGTCATGCTGAACGGCACGGGATCGAGTGATCCCGACGGTGATCCGTTGACCTACACCTGGGTGGCCGCGGGCGTTGTGTTCAACAATCCCAATTCCTCCACGCCCACCGGCCAGTTTCCGGATGGCGCCACCGTCGTCACGCTCACCGTCAGCGACGGCATCGAAATGGACGCCGACCAGGTGACCGTGACGGTGGTCGATACGACGCCACCGGTGATCACCTGCCCGGATGCGGTCACGGTGGAATGCAGCTCACACTGCGGCACGGTGAAGACCGATCCGCAGCTGGTCGACTTCTTCAATGGCGTCAGCGCCGTGGATATCTGCGATCCGGACCCGACGTTCTCGAACAATGCGCCGGATTGCTTTCCCGATGGCGTAACGACCGACGTCATTTTCACGGCGATGGATGCCGACGGTAACGCGTCCAGCTGCACGACCTCGGTGACGGTGGAAGACACGACCCCGCCGGAGATCGAAGTTGTTCTCAACCGCGACGCCCTCTGGCCGCCGAACCACAAGATGGCGGATATCACGGCCACCGTGGAAGTGACCGACATCTGCGACCCGATGCCGACGTTCGTGCTGACGTCGATCACTTCCGACGAGCCGGACAACGGACTCGGCGACGGCGACACGGCGAATGACATCCAGTTCACGGCATACGGCACCGCTGACGTCGCGTTCCAGCTCCGCTCGGAGCGGGCCGGCGGGCGGGACGGCCGGAAGTACACCATCATCTACACCGCGATGGACATGTCGGGCAACACGACCCCGGACACCGTCTGCGTCATCGTGCCCCACGACCAGCGTGGTCATGCCATGACGATGGCCGGCTTCCTGCCCAACAGCAATGCGCTGGACCCGTCGCTGGCGGAGTTCCAGCTGGTGCTGCCGTCATGGAACAATCTTGACGCGCGACGGATCAACCCCGCGAGCGTGCTGGTCGGCAACTCGATCGGCGCGGTGCGGGCACACCGGTTCGAATACCGTGACGTGAACGGCGATCGATCGATCGACCTGACTCTCTGGTACGAGTCGCGTCCGGCGCTGGAAATGAGGAAGCAGGGTGGCAAGAGGGATCCGGTCGGGTTGCACTACTGGGGTTCGGACGGTCAGGGCTACCTGCTGGATGACATCAACAAGCTCGAGGTGATGATCGAAGTGGCGGTGGCTGCGGGCGGTGGCGAAAGCAGCTTGCCGGAGGATGGCAGCGCGATCGATACCGATCTGCCTGGCAGTCTGCCGGACGACAATCCGACGACCGGTTTCGACGACCTGGGCGGACTCGTGCTGAGTGAGTCCGGTCCGGTAACGGTGGAACTGTTCGACGTGACGGGCCGCAAGGTTCGGACGCTTCTGTCCGGCGATATGACGGCGGGTCACCACGAGCTGTCGTGGGATGGTCGGGATGACGCCGGCCGCGCGGTCTCGTCCGGTCTTTACTTCTACCGTGTTCGGACGTCGGACGGCGTGCTCAGCCGGAAGCTGATGCTCAGCCGTTAGACGCGGCCGGCCGGCGGGTTCCGTTGGCCGATTGATGCACGAATCACCAAAAGTGCGGGGTGGCTCCGGTTCGCCGGGGCCACCCCGTTTTGGTGCCTATGGTTCGACGAAGCGGGCCTTCACCGCACCCCAGGTCGCGGGCGCGACGGGGAGCGCAATCTCGC
>Ga0163152_10000850_pt1 | contig 50455 bp, 42 predicted proteins | sample OliLakLV19MP8IB2_FD_148635 | JGI IMG/M metagenome (GOLD analysis project Ga0163152, IMG submission 148635) | Freshwater microbial mat bacterial communities from Lake Vanda, McMurdo Dry Valleys, Antarctica - Oligotrophic Lake LV.19.MP8.IB-2 | ecosystem: Environmental > Aquatic > Freshwater >... | reverse complement strand
CCCGCAAGCCATTGACAGCCCCCACCCCGAAAGCTATTCTCCCCCCTCTTCAATCACTACGACATATTGCGGGGTGGAGCAGCCTGGTAGCTCGTTGGGCTCATAACCCAAAGGTCGTTGGTTCAAATCCAACCCCCGCTACCACTTTAACCATGATGGCCTCAGGCACCCGGTAGATCACCGAGATCTCCCGCGTCTCCGGGGCCAAAGTCATTTCCTGCACGAACATACGGACCAACTCCTTCCTCTCCCGCGCCGACCCGGTGGCCAGCGTATGTTCAATTCCGGTCAGCCGCGCCTGCAGCGTCGCCACATCTGTCCGGGGTACCGCGACGGGCCCCTGACGGGCCGCTTCCAGATTTTTCTGCTCCGCCTGAAGCTCGGCAATCTTGTCCAGCGTGTGGTCAATATCGACTTCCCGCTCGAGGGCCCGCCGAAGGTTTCCAAGAGCCCGATCGATCTCAGTGAGCCGCTGTTCCGCCCGTAGTGTCCGAAAACTCGAACGACGCGGCCCGAGATCACGCCGCCCGCCGATGATAGTAGTTCAGCAGCCCGCCAAGTCGCTCCTGGACCTCGATGCGCCCCAGACTCTGGGGCTCAGCCCCGCTGACGATCTCGTTTCCAATCCCCTGGTGGCTGCGCTCGTCATGGTAGTGCGCCGCGTATTCCGCGATGGCTCGATCGAGCGAATCCTGCCCGAGGAAGATCATCCAATTCAGGCACTCGGACTTGATGGATCTCACGAAGCGCTCGGCAAAGGCGTTCATGTTTGGTGCCTGGTACGCCGTGAGCAGGACTCCGACGCCCGATGCTTCAAGCGTAGATTTGAATCGCGACGAGAAGATCGAATCTCGGTCGATGATCAGATGGCGCTTGCCGTTCAGGAACCCGGAATCGCAGTCCGTCAGGTTCCTGGCCACCTGCTCCATCCAGGCCGATGTCGGATTGGGGGTCGTGCCGGCCATCTGAACGCGGCGCGTGGCGATGTCGATCACGAACAGCGTGTAGTGAGTAATGAGGCCCCGGGCCGTCCACACTTCGGTCGTGAAGAAGTCGGCGCCCGCGATGACGCCGGCATGTGACCGAACAAACGTCCGCCAACTCATTGGCCGCTCCGGCGATGGCCTGATCCCCTGCTCCCTGAGGACCGTGGCGATCGTGCTCCGAGCCACCCGGTGGTCGAGGTGTTTCAGGGCCCCCTGGATCCGGGCATAGCCCCAACTCGAGTTCCCTTCAGCCATTTGCACGATCAGGCGCCGGATTTCCTTCATCACGCCGGGGCGGCCAACCCCGTGCCTCGGAAAGGTCCACTTGGCGGCAATGAGTTTCCGGTGCCAGGCCAGGATCGTGTCCGGCGTGACGATCGTGGCGATCGTCCTCAGGCCCTTTCGCCCCAACAGCTTGCCTTTGGCAGCAAGCCTTCGACGCTGATCATCGGTGAACCGAAGCCGGTGGCCGCTGGATTCGAGTTGCTCTTTGAGCACTCGGTTCTCTTCGATCAGGTAGGCGGCCACCCGGGCCTGATGGCGCAGCACCCAGCCGGAAAACGTGGCCAGGAACAGCTGAAAATGGATCGTTTCAATCATGCGCTACCCTATCAGATGTCCTTGTGGGCAGCCAGCTTGCGGCTCGTTCCAATATTCGGACATTACGGGGTCAACACCCCGAATTCACATGAATAGCTTCCCCCGGTAAGCGTTCCGCCAGACAGATTGGTCAGCGAGCCAAGGGTCAGAGTATGTCCCGAATTGACGGAGATAGATCCGTTGTTTGTCACCGAACAGCCCACGGTCACATTGCCGGACCGCGTCGCCATATACGCACCTGACCCGTTGACTATGGAACCGGTGCCCAAGATATTGGCGTTGATGAAAAGAATGCCCTCGTTAATCCCTCCGTTGTTACGAAAAACACCTGGTGAGTTGATCGTCAGAGGCCCACCTTGCTGATAACAAATCCCGAAGTTTTCCAAAGGTCGGCTCAGGGTGGCGTCGAAGAGCGTCCAAACTACCCCGGAACCGATCCGGGTCGTTCCGCTGCCGGTCATAGTGCCACCGTAGAATGCGAACGCTCCGTAGACCTCCAGATCGCCGCTGCCAGCCAGTGTTCCGGAGTTGATCGTCAGGCTTTTGGCGGAATAGGAAGGGGCGTTGATCGTCAGTGTTCCACCACCAAGACCAAAGTTTTCATCGCACCCCATACTGAAAATCGTTGTCGATCCTGTGGTGAAAGAGACTGATGACGTTCCAAGAAGATCGGGAATATTGACCTGGTCCGAGGAACCCGGCACCCGGTTGAGATCCCAGTTGGCAGCCGTGTGCCACGATTGGTCGCCGGCGCTCCCGACCCAGGTGATCAATGATGCCCGGCCGGGCCCGGCGGAAAGGACCATGAGGGCAAGTGAACTGATGGCGCCAAGGATGGCGGTACGAATGGACAGCATGGTCATATCTCCTGGTTTCCTGATGTCTTGACCCTATCGGAAACAGTTCGGACGCGGCTCATTCCTCGACTCGCGCTCTTCACTACTATTGGTGGCGTGGCGGACGTGGCCGGGCCACCATCCCCATTCGATGTCGGAATCCCCGTTCCGGCAACCGTGACGATCACGCCAGTGGCCGTGTCCACGCGTCGCACCCGAGAGGTCGCCACGTCTCCGATGTAAACGTTGCCGAAGCGGTCCGCGGCAACTCCCTGCGGGGTGTTTAATTTCGCGCTCGTGGCCGGCCCGCCATCACCCGAAAAACTAATGTGACCGTTCCCGGCGAAGGTGGTGATGATCCCTGTTACTCCGTCGACTCGACGGATTCGGTTGTTCGACTGATCCGCAATGTAGAGGTTGCCGGCTGGGTCAACGCAGATCCCGACGGGCGAGCTGAATGTCGCGAGTGTCGTCGGACCGCCGTCGCCGCTGAATCCTGCGCTGCCGGTGCCGGCTATCGTCGTGATGATTCCAGTAGTGGCGTCCACCCGGCGGATGACGAAGTTCTGGTTGTCGGCAATGTAGAGATTTCCGGCGCCGTCGAACGCGATGCCCTGGGGATCCCTGAGCAGCGCGCTCGTGGCGGGTCCGCCGTCGCCGGAATAGCCGACCGCCATCGGGGTTCCGACAACGGAAGTTATATCCTGGGCAAAGGCTGGGGTGGAAAGGAGGAGCAGTAGTGCGGCGGCCAATCTCATACAACCTCCTGTTGGAAGTCTTGCGACTTGGGATTGAATTCGGTCTTGAGTGGCTATCTTTCGACTCCGCTGGCATTTAGCGATTGGTGCAAGTGAATGCGCTAAAAGTGCTGCGCTGTTGCCAAATTTTCCTGGGCTTTTTTTGGTGCTGCTTTTCTCGGGGACAGGCGCTTGGGGGGAGCCCGCCTTGTCGACGCTCGGGGACTGTCCCTCCCGAAAACCTCATCACGCGTTGCTGATCCTGCCGCCACCCGCTCGTACCGGTGACGAAGCCCGCCAACCGGTCAAACCCCCGCCTGATACAAAAACCGCTGAAACCCCGAAAACACCCGGCTGATGCCCTCCGGCTGGCCCAAGTCTGCCACGGCATCGGACAACGAGTCACGGTATTTCAGGCGCAGGAGCGGCGTCAGCTTCTCCGAGTCCAACTCCTCGACGCCAACATCCACGTAGTGCGCCAGAACGAAGTCCAGAAACGCCCGCTGCTTGGCGCTGAACTGCATCGAATTATACACCCTCGCGTTGGCGGCTCGCGCCGCTCGCGACCATGTCGATCGTGCCGATCAAAGAGCGCCGTCTTCTGGACCGACTGGTTCGGCGGGCAGGATCTCCGATATCCTGGTCTTACAGGCGCGTGACCTTCAATGCGGAGGTGTCAGCCGATTCAGTGACGCTTGTCCGGTCTTGTGCCGGGGGATTCTTCTCCGGCGGAATGCTGGAGCGCGGTCGGAAGGCTTCCTGTCGCCTCCTGGAGTGCCCTGCACAACCGCTCGAATTTTTCGTTGCGCTTCGACACCGGCCATCGCACCGAAACGGCCATCATTCCGGGACCAGGGTCGACCATCGGAATCACGTACTTCAGATAGTCGGCGCCGTCGGCAACATCGAGTGGCGTCGGGGAACTGATGCCGCCGTGGAACCCCCCTGGTTCCAGCGTCGCGCTATAGACGCCGTCGTGGTTCAAGTCCATGAATGCGCCGACGTAGTACCGGCCATCAGGGAGACCGGCAAACGAGTTGAAAGACCATGGGTAGTCCAGCGAGTACAGTTGCTGGACCATCACAGGCGTATCCGTCAGGCTGAACCCCGCGGTATCAAACAGCCCGACCTTGATGTCCCATGTCGATGTCGATCCTGTACCGCTGTATGTCACGTGGCCGAGCAAGGCACTCGGATCGAAAAGCGGAAAGTCATGATTGGTTACGTGAACACGGCCCTCGATCTCGGTGCTCGGGAGGTCGGCGAAAGCGCCTGCGTACGGTTCGCTCCATACTCCCCACGCGCCTACGGCGTCGCCCCACGCAACGTCCAATGTGCCATCGTCGTTCGAATCAAGCATGGCCAACACCACGTAGTCGTCGTCTCGCAGGTGCCCCAGCGTGTAGGTGCCGTCAACCGCCACGGTCGCGCTGCCGCGGAAACGGTCACCGCTCCATTCGCTACTATCGATGGCCAGCACCAGCGCGCCGGTGGGATCGTCGGCCTCGCTGCCGGGATCGCCGGTAATCGTGCCCGAGATGCTGCCGCCGTGGAACTGGCTGCCGGTTGTGAACGTGACGGTATGCAGCCCGAACAGGGGATTCAGCGCCAGGTCAAGCACGTTGTAAGGCTGGACTGTCACCGTGTACTGCTCGTTGTCGTTGAGCGGAGCGTACAGTTCAAAGGTCACCGTCCTTCCGCCGTTCGACCATGTCCTTCCGGCGGCCCACGGGAAAAAGTAATGGGGGTAGCCGGGAACGGGCGTGAGTGAAATTGAAAGATCCATCGACTCGTTCATCGGCTCCGAGAATGTAAACGACAGTTTCGTGTTCAAACTCACGTTCGTCGCGTTGTTTAAGGGCGTCGTGGACACGAGAGTCGGCTTTGTGTGGTCGACAACACCGGTGGTGGTGAACGACCACTCGGTTGCGGCGATCGTATTGCCGGCATAATCATTCAATCCGGCCACCATGATCGTCTGCAGAGAGTTGGGCGCGAGCGGGTTAATCGGCATCAGCACGATCACGTTTCCACCGTGACGGAAATTGAACTCTAGCCCCTCGAAACGGAAGTTGGCGCCGATCTGACGCCCGCCGGACAACCACGTGAAACCCGGGGACCCGATCTCGCCCTGCACAACATCCGACAAGCGAATGATCACGGGCGCGCCAACGGGAGTGTCCACGGCGCCGGGAGAAGGCGAGACCGAGATGACTTCCGGAGGAGTGGTATCCGGCGTGTCGGAACCGGTGAACGACTCGACTGCCGCCGTGCGGATTGCGTTGCCGTGCACATCCGAAACACCACTCACCGTGAGAGTGTAGTCCTGTCCGGCCATCGATTTCGTTGATACGAGCGTGACGGTCTTCTCGTCATCGTGGAGAAAAACGGCGGCGATCGAGAAAATATTCCCGAGCGAATAGTTGCCCCAGAATTCCGCGGACGGCTTCGTGACCGGCTCGCTGAAGGTCACATCAACGTGAAACGCATCCACCGGGTTCACGCCGACGATGGCCGGCGGCGCGGTGTCCGGCGTGCCGCCGCCTCCCGTCGGGTTGTCGTTGTCGCTGCATGAGACGACGGCGAGCAGGAGAACCACGGCGCAGGTCGTGGACGTGCCACGAATGTTCATGGGTCAAACCTCCAGTTTTCCTGTGGAAGTGATTTTCCGGGAGGTGACGGAATTGTCCCTCCCGAACACTCCATCGCGTGCTACCGATCACGCCGCCACCCGCTCGCAGTGATGATGGAGCCCTCTACTGGTCACACTCCCACCTGATAGAGAAACCGCTGAAACCCCGAGAACACCAGGCTGATGTCCTCCGGCCGGCCAAGGTCTGCTACAGCGTCGGCGAGCGAATCGCGATACTTCAGCCGCAGCAGTGGCGTCAGCTTCTCCGAGTCCAACTCCTCGACGCCGACATCCACGTAATGCGCCAGGACGAAGTCCAGGAACGCCCTCTGCTTGGCGCTGAACTGGGTCGAAATATACACCCGGGCGTTGGCCGCCCGTGCCTCTCGCGTAACCGGGGCCAGGGCATAGGCGACGTTGGCCAGGACATCGAACTGGTCGCTCTTCTCGGCCTCGATAATCCGCTGCATCTCAGCCAGTTGCTCGCCGCCAAACCCCTTCTCGGCCAGCTCCAGGAGCAGCTTCTTCCGGGTGTCCGGGGCGCTCCAGATGGCCCGTAGCTCGGCCTCGTCCTTGAAGAATTCCGGCAGCTTCCCGAACAGCATCTCCATGAACTGCTGGGCCGACATCGGCGTCCCGTCCGGGTGCCAAAAGGTCGTGGACATCATGTGCTGGATGGTCCTGGCCTTCCCGTCGGCCAGATTGACCTTGATCTTTTCCCGGCGCGGGGTTGGGTCCTCGCCGGGCGGCTTCGGGCCCCCTGGCGGCGGCGTTGGCGGCCGTGGATCCTTGGGCAAGGGCTCGACCGGTTCCCCATCCCACTCCGGGTCGCTGAAATGGTGGTGCGCCTTCACGAAGTCGTAGATCGTGAAGTAGTCCTTGCCGTCGTAGAGCCGGGTGCCACGGCCGATGATCTGCTTGAACTCGATCATCGAGTTGATTGGACGCAGAAGGACGATATTCCGGATATTGCGGGCGTCAACGCCGGTTGACAGCTTCTGGGAGGTTGTCAGGATGGTCGGGATCGACTTCTCGTTGTCCTGGAAGTCCCGGAGGTGCTGTTCCCCAAGTTCGCCGTCGTTGGCCGTGACGCGCTGGCAGTAGTTCGGGTCTCCGCTTTCCTTCAGCTGGTTGATCAGGTCCCGGATGGCGGCGGCATGGGCCTGGTTGGCACAGAAGACCAGCGTCTTCTCCCGCTGGTCGATCTGGGACAGCAGGATCTCGACCCGCTTTTTCTCCCGCTCCTTGATCTCGATAATCCGGTTGAAGTCGGATTCCACGTAGCGCTTCCCGGCCTCGATCTCCCCCTCGATCAGGCGATCGTCGGGGGTGTAGACGTACTCGTCAAGCGTCGTGGCGATCTGCTTCACCCGAAACGGCGTCAGGAACCCGTCGTTGATCCCCTCCCTGAGCGAGTAGACGTAGACCGGCTCGCCAAAGTAGGCGTAGGTATCCACGTTGTCCCGGCGCTTGGGGGTGGCAGTCAGCCCCAGCTGCACGGCCGGGGCAAAGTAGTCGAGGATGCCGCGCCAGTTGCTCTCGTCGCTGGCCCCGCCACGGTGGCATTCGTCGATCACAATGAAATGGAAGAAGTCCGGGGGGTACTCCCCGAAGTAGGGGGAGGGCTTGCCGTCCTTGTCCGGGCCGCTCATGAAGGTCTGGAAGATGGTGAAGAAGAGGCTCCCGTTCTTCGGCACCTTCCCCTTCTTCCGGATGTCCTCCGGGGCGATCCGGACCATCGCATCCTCGGGGAAGGCCGAGAAGGCGTTGTAGGCCTGGTCTGCCAGGATATTGCGGTCAGCCAGGAACAGGATCCGGGGACGGCGCTCCGGATTCCGACTCAGGCTCCAGCGGCTCTGGAACAGCTTCCAGGCAATCTGGAAGGCAACAAAACGTCTTCCCCGTTCCGGTGGCCAGCGTCAGAAGAATCCGATCGCGGCCGTCCGCCACCGCCTCCAGCACTCGCTCGATGGCGATGTCCTGGTAGTAGCGGCTCTGGAAATACCCACCCCGGTCCTCGAACGGAATCGCGGAAAACCGATCACGCCAGGCGTTCTCCTGGGCAAAGGTCTGGTTCCAGAGCTCGTCCGGTGTCGGAAAGCGAGCGACCTCTCCTTCTCCCCCATCCCGTAGTGTCCGAAAATCGGAACGACCCTGCCGAGATCACGCCGCCCGCCGATGATAGTAGTTCAGCAGCCCGCCAAGTCGCTCCTGGACCTCGATGCGCCCCAGACTCTGGGGCTCAGCCCCGCTGACGATCTCGTTTCCAATCCCCTGGTGGCTGCGCTCGTCATGGTAGTGCGCCGCGTATTCCGCGATGGCTCGATCGAGCGAATCCTGCCCGAGGAATATCATCCGATTCAGGCACTCGGACTTGATGGATCTCACGAAGCGCTCGGCAAGGCGTTCATGTTAGGCGCCTGGTCTGATGGCGCAGCACCCAGCCGGAAAACGTGGCCAAGAACAGCTGAAAATGGATCGTTTCAATCATTCGCTACCCTATCAGATGTCCTTGTGGGCAGCCAGCTTGCAGCTCGTTCCGTAGAGTCGGGAGGTGGCGCGGTGGTTTAGGTCTGGCCTATCGGTGATCCGGCCCTTTCGTCCGCCGGTGCCTCACTAGCCCTACCATGCTCCGTTTCCACACTCCCGCTCGTCAAACCGGACGTGCGGATTTCCCGCATCCGGCTTTCGGACAAGGACTCATGCTTGCGCCCACGGAACGTTGCGGTCACACAGGCGGAGTTGGATCAGTCCCAGCTCCTCATGCAGATACTCGTCGGGAAAACGTGCATATCCCTGACCCTGCACCTTGTGCTTTCGTCGCAACCACTGACGCACCCGTTCCCGGGCATGCTGGGTAATCCTTCGGTAGTCGTTGCTCACTGGCCCTTGGCAAAAGTAGTTCGCCCACCCAACCATCAGTCGATTGAGTCGAGCCACCTGCTCCCGCTCATCCAGCAAACCCCAGCGTGACGACGTCCATTCGCTGATCCGGCGGCATACTGCTACCACCTTCTTCTTCGACGGGCGCTGGCCGATGTACCGACGGCCCGTCTTTCGCGAGTAGCATCGTCCGAAGGTGTACCCAAGAAAGTCGAACGAATCGTCAGGGAGCCGACAGACATGCGTCTTCTCCTCGTTGATCGTCAGCTTCAGTTTCCGCATCATGCGTCGCATGACGTCCATCGCCTCCTCGGCGTGACCGTCACAGCAGATCACGAAGTCATCAGCATAGTTGACGATCTTGGCTCGAAAACGTTTCTCGTATCCGAAAGCTTTCCATCCGAGAACGAAACGTCGCATATAGAGGTTCGCCAACAAAGGGGAGATCGGAGCGCCTTGCGGGCAGCCCCTTCCCTCGTCCTTGTTCCGAGTCGTTCGATGTCGCCGACCACGCTCATCGGTTTCTTCCACCGGTGCCTGGAGCCACATCTTGATCAGCCGAAGTAGTTGCCGATCAACGATGCGGCGCGTCACCGATTTCATCAACTCCGTGTGCGGGATCGTGTCGAAATAACCCGACATGTCAGCGTCGATTACCTCCCAATGGCGTGACTTCAGAAGCGAATGGACGTGGCGAACCGCGTCCAGAGCGCTTCTATTCGGACGGTAGGCGTACTGTTCGGGTTGCAAGTCCGCCTCGAAGATTGGTGCCAGCACCAGCGTCGTGGCCGTCATCACAACTCGATCTCGGATCGTCGGAATCCCAAGCGGTCGTGTACGTCCCGGTTGGCCCGGCTTGGGAATGTGAACCCGCCGAACCGCTTCAGGACGATACCGCTTCATTCGAAGTTCTTCCATCAGTTCATCCAACCAACGCCGATGACCGTACGTCTCGATGTCCTCGAACGTTCTCTCGTCAACGCCCGCCGCTCCGCCGTTCTGGCGACAGAGTCGATAGGCATACTCGAGCGCGTCCAATCGATACACCTTGTCGTACAGTGCATGGAAGCGATGGCCGGGTGACCCCTTCGCTTTGGCATGCAACGTCGCCTGTAGCTTCTCAACCGTTCTCGGAGGTACTAGGCTCACGCCACTCTCCTGGCTGTCGCCACTTCCTACGTTGACCTTGACCTAAGGTCCCTTCGCTCCACCGGCGTTACCCGGCTTCTCCACTACTACGGACCTCTCCGCCACCCCATTCGACCCGGCCTGTCCCTCGCGGGAGTCCGGTTGAGATCACGAATCCTCATCGATGGGGCTTCCCGTGTTGCGTCGACTTCCTTATTGCATGCATGCTGACGCCACTACCCCGGTGGGACCGAATGGGTGCAGGTGTCGCTTCTTCCCCATTCGACGACGGCCTTCCCTGGAAAATAGACAGGTCGGCTCCCGCATCTTGTATCTTTCGAGGCCTGCTCAGCGTTCACTCACGTTTCGGCCTGCATGCTCGCTGGATCACCCGAAGTGACCCGTTACATCAGAGGCTTCGACGGATTTGTTACCTCCTCCGCCGCTCCGACTGCTTCCGGCTGGAGCGACCCGTCGCCGGGTGGGACTTGCACCCACTGGGAATCGACGCCTTGGCACGGCGCACAATTTTCGGACACTACGGGCTCGCCGACTGGCACCGAACGACTTTGAGGCTTGGGAGCAGGTCAAGCAGAACGGCTGGGAGGGGCTAGTAGCGAAGGACTCCGGCTCGACATATTCGGCCGGCACTTATCCGGTTCCTGTTCGTTGGCCCGCGGTTCCGTTCCCCGCTGCTTTCAGCCTCGACCTCGCGGTCGAAACCTTGCGGTTCCCTTGGCTCTCCGTGACCAGATCACCGGAGGACTTGCATCTCCAGGTCAGTGCCCATGACGGGCGTACCAAAGAACGGGGCGGCCTCGAGCGGCCGCCCCGTTTTCATGACCGGTTGAGACTTACTGGAACAACGTCTTCACCTTGCTCCATGTGACGGGCTTGACCGGGGTCGGCTGGTCGAAGCGGCGGAATTCGATGTCGACGATCTTGTCTTCGGGATCGGGGGCGCGCCAGTTCGCGTTCAGCTCGAGGAACGTCACCGGATCAAAGACGTGGACCTGGGTCGTGACGCCGTCGACGATATAGATGAGTCCATCCGAGGGGCCGATGTCGATGCCGTGCGGCCGGTCCCAGCCCGTGCCGACGAATGCGCCGAGAGGAGCCAGCGACGAAGAATCGAAGCGCTGGCAGTTGTTCAGTCCCATCGACGTGACGAGGATTTCACCGGGAATGAACGCGATGTCGTTCGGCCGGCCCGGAACAGGCCACTGATTGATAGGAGCGCCGGTAATCACGTCGACTTCAATGACACTGGCGTCACCGTATAAGCAGATGTACAGATTCCCGTTTGGTCCGATGCGCATGTCGGACGGCAACCCACCGCCGAATCCTAAAGCGGGGCAGACGACGCGTATGAACGCGCCGGTCGTGGCGTCGTACTCCCGGACGTCGTTCGTGTTCCAGGAGCCTATGTACACGTTGCCGCTCGGAACGTAGAGGCCGGCCCACTGCACGCCGCCGCCCGGGCTGTACGTCTTCATGTACGCCCCGCTCGCGGCGTTGAACTCGTCCACCCCGCCGCCGAACGCTCCGACGAGGAAGCGACCGTTCGAGGTTCCGAAGTGAATGCCGAGCTGTCCGATCGCATTGACCGAGGCGCAGTGATTGCCGAGAAACGCGCCGGTGGCGCCGGCGTAAGCCCGCACGATGTCCGAGGCATCGCTCGTGATATAGGCGTCGCCGATCCCTCCGGCCGCCTGGGCGACGGGCGGTTTCCGGGCGATGAGGACGGCGACCGCAAGGGCCGAAACCAGAACTCCATACCGAATAGTCATGAATTCCTCCTCGTAGCTGGACCGTGCTGTTGTGAAGCTTCGACCCGTCCGCGGGACTGGCGCGGCCGCGCGAATCAATGAAGGAATGCGCAGAAATTATAACATGCCGCTGTAAACGCCGGTCCAAAACCGCGGCACCAGCCGCGCCGGTCGAAAAGTGCGGCATCCCCTGCCGCCGCCAGGAGGCGGGGCAGACTGGTCAGGGATTTCGCCCTGACAGATCTGCCCTTGAGCTCCCGGAGGCCAGGAGTTGTACGCGAACATGGAACAGTGGACCGAGATACGCCGCCGGGGTATCGGTTGAAGCGGCTGCGCGGGAAGCCGAAGTTGGGGCCGTACGTCGACCGTATCCGCCAGATTCTGGCCCAGGACCGCCTGGCGCCGAAGAAGCAGCGCCACACGGCCAAGCGGATCTTCGATCGATTGAAGAGCGAGGGCTACACCGGCAGCTACACGATCGCGCAATGACTGATAAACTTTGTCATCAGGTTCCAGATCATGTCGTGGGAGTGACCGCCGGAAGTGTGTTGGCGTCGGGTTAAAGGTGGTTGAAGGAATATTCTGTACTTCGGATCCGGGTGGTTCACTTTCACTCAAGCGATCGAACGACGGCTGTCTCCCTGTGCCCTCTTTGTGCCCTTTCTCCAGCCAACAGGACCCAACTTGGTCCAATCCGGACCCGCGAAGTCGTTGATTTTCCTTGCTTGGATTAGTTTACGGGGGCTGGATTCTCAGCCGGTACGACCCTCATAACCCAAAGGTCGTTGGTTCAAATCCAAGCCCCGCTACCAATATTTCAGGGGTTTGGCGCAAGCTAAACCCCTGAACTGCTTTATTTTCAGTTTCTGGCGTCATATGCGGGTAAATAACTTGGATCAAACCGCTCTTGGTAGACACCCTCACTTGGAGGCGTCCTCTGCGGGTTCGACCGCGTGGTCGCGCTCGACCCCGGGGTCCGGGTCCCCTGACTCAGCCCCCCCCCACCGGGAAGATTCGCGGCGGGTCGCAGATGCGACTCGCGCGCCCCAGCGCGTATCATGCACGTATGAGTGATCCTTCCGCTCGGCTCGGCGCGCTACGCGATCGGATCGAGGTCATCGACCGGCAGATCATCGCGCTCCTCGCGGAGCGCAATCGCACCGTCGAAGCCGTTGCCGGCGCCAAGCTGGAGGCGGCAAGCCCGTTCCGCGATCGGACGCGCGAAGACCTCCTCATGATGCGCCTGCGCGCCGAGGCAACCGCGGTGGGCCTGGACCCGCACGAGGTTGAGCGCCTGTACCGCGTCGTGATGGACATGTCGGTCGCCCATCAGGAGGCGAGCGTCCGCCGCCGGGAAGATGCGCCGCTTCGGGTTACCTACCAGGGCGTCGAAGGCAGCTACAGCCACCTGGCGGCGCAACGCACCTACAGCGGTCGCCCCGGCGGCGTGCTCCTGAGGGGCTCCGACACGTTCCGGGCCGCGGCCGAAGCGGTGGTCTCCGGCGCCGCCGACCTCGCCCTCTTGCCGATCGAGAACACCACCGCCGGCAGCATCAACGAGACATACGATCTTCTCGCCGAGGGGCACCTCACCATCACCGGCGAGGTCGTGAGCGCGATCGAGCACTGCCTGCTCGCCCTGCCTGGCGCGCGGCTCGAAGATCTGCGGGTCGTGCTGTCGCACCCGCAAGCGCTGGCGCAGTGCCAGGCATTCTGGATCGCAAACCCGCACTTGCACGCCCAGGCCGAGCTCGACACCGCCGGCTCGGCGCGCAAGGTGCGCGACCTGCGCGACGCAACGTTCGGCGCCATTGCCAGCGCGTCGGCGGCCACCACCTACGGCCTTGCGATCGTGGCACGCGGCATCCAGACCGAGGCCGGCAACGCGACCCGCTTCGTCGAGGTGGCGCTGCGCCCGGCGCCGGTCGCCGCCGACGTGATCGCCAAGACCTCGCTCCTGCTCACTCTCGCGGACCACCCTGGCGCGCTCGGCGAGGTCCTGATGCGCTTCGCGGCCCGCGGGCTGTCGCTGACCAAGCTCGAGTCGCGCCCGATTCCGTCGACTCCCTGGCGTTACCGCTTCTACCTCGACGCGCTCGGCCACGGTGCCTCGCAGGCGTTCGTGGCTGCGCTCGCCGAGGTCCGCCCGCTGACCGTCGAGCTGCGCGTCCTCGGCACCTACCCGGCCGACCCCGCCAGCCTGCCGGCGCCGCCACCATAGCCCGCGGGACGCTGGTCCGGTGCCCGCCGGTTACGGTCGGGCGCGCGGCGACCGGTTCCGATTCATGCCGGTCATGTTTTTCATGCGAGAGCGAGCCACGGTTGAGGGTCAGCCCCCCGACGCCGCAAAGACGTGACGGCCCAGCACGCTCTGCCGTGGCGTCATCTGCCGGTAGAGAGCCGCCACCATCGGGGTGAGGCCTGACGTCCGGTGGCGAATGAGGACATGTAGCCGCTCCAGTTCGGCGCCAAGCCTCCGCTTGGGCTCGTAGGACGTGATGCCCAGTTCGACTGATGCGAAACCGAGCTCGATGCCGGTGCGAATCCAGTCGTAGTAGGCGTTGAAGACCAGTGCCGCCTCGGCATTTTTTTCGTAGTCGATGCCGATGTAGCTGGGCACCAGTACGTCATCGTTGGCGAGGTAGAGGCTGAAGCCGACCAGGGTGTTGCCCAGCCAAAAGAGCGTGGCGAAGGCTTTTTCGCCCAGGTTGCGGGCGATGGCCCGGAAGTAGTCAGCGCCCAGCCGCTCGCGCTGGTACTCCTTCGAGCGCTGGTGGGTCAGCCTCCAAAGGCGGGCGAACTCTTCCGCGTGTGGGGAGAAGTCAAACACGCGTTCGGCACGAAGGCCGGCGCGTTGCGCCTTGGCCATGTTGAGGCGAACCTGCCGTCGATAGTGCGACTTGAGCGATGCGAGGTAGGCATCGAAGCTTTTCCACCTCAGGTTGAGGCGCGAGTCCTCCAGGTTGGGAACGCCCCGAAAACCCGCCTCGACCAGGCCACCTATGTCCTCCAGCTCGCCGTCGCGGAAATCGCGTAGCACCAGCAGGTCGGCGCGTTTTTTCCTGGCGAACGCCTCCATTTGCTCCGTCAGCGCGGCGAAGATGGTCGTTCGCTCGGAGCTCGGAATATCGGGCCGGAAGGCGACAGGGTATCCAATCGCAGTGGGGCTGCCGCACTCGACCAGGCGAAAGTCGAGAAATGAGGAATGCACCGAGCGGAGGCCACTGAGCAGGCGCGCCAGCCCGCTCTGCCCGGGGAGAAACAGGTCGAGGGGGGTCGAGATGGAATAGAACGAGGCGTGCGCCCGCATCTCGCCGGCGGCGCCGCGGACCACGAAGTACCGGTACTCGCAGTCGTTGATGGTGGCTTCGTGGAGCGCCTGGTGGAACGCATAGCTTTGGAACAACCGTTGGTTCGGGACGATGGCGTCCCACTCGGCGCGGTCGATCTTCTTCAGGCAGGTGTGCAGCTCGGCGCCACCAGACATCATCGCTCCAGTGCGCTCGACGCGCGGGTGTGTGAGACTCATCAAGCGAGGGTGACCCTCGACGGCTGATTGCTTGTACGAAGAGAAGGTCGACGTGGTTGCAGCTAATTCTGATCCCGAGGCCGACATCCCCGTGCGCTAGAATCCGGTCATGGCGAAAAGGGAGTGCCCGAAGGGTCTGGCTCGAGCAGGGAGTCGGCTGCAGATTCAACGGTACGTGAACGAGGGGCCGGATCGGCTCAATGAGGCCATCCTGGCTTCGCTGGTGGATGGGCCGGCGGGGGGCGGCCGAATCTGGTGGGTGTCGCCGCTGGAATCGGATGACTATGCTGAGTTCTGCGACGAGCGCTTTCTGGACGCACTCGGCGTCGGTCATCTGACGCGAGAGCTGGTAGGCGGGTTCTGGCCCCGACTGGGCCCTTGCTGGGATGGGTTGGCGGTGATTTCAAGCCCGGATGACCCGGACTATCACGGTGTCATCATGGTCGAAGCCAAGAGCCACCTGGATGAAGTCTTTGGCACGGGGTGTGGAGCCGGGCCGGCATCTGTGGAGAAGATTCGCCTGGCCTTGAAGGTCACGGCCGATCGCCTCGGGGCCTCCGGCACGCCGGATTGGGAGGGACGCCTCTATCAATCGGCGAACCGACTGGCCCATCTCCACTTCTTCCGTGAGGTGATGCGCGTCCCGGCCTGGCTCGCGGATGTCTACTTTGTAAACGACCCTTACCGCCCCACCTCGCGAGAGCAGTGGGGCGCCTTCCTGACTTCGGTCTGGAGCGAACTTGGGGTTCGGCCGGAGGAGGTACCGGGTCACTGTACGGTGTTTGTTCCGGCTTTTCCGGGGGAGGCATGAAATGGGGGAGTGGCGCATCTTGTGCGACAGTGTGTTGTCTTATTGGAGCAACGGAGTCGAAATATGACGTTGGATCGCCAGCTCGTTTTGTTATTTGTGCTGCCGTTGCCGATTGCTGCCATTGCGTGGACCGTGACGCACGAGGAGATCTTTCGAGAGCCTCGCGAGTGGTGTATTGCGAAGAATAAATCGTGCCGGCGGCTGTTCGCGCGCAAGTTCTTCTACTTGTTCACGTGCGAGTATTGCTTCAGTCACTACGTCACCGTCTTCTTCCTGTTCATCACCGATTACAAACTGCTGTTCGATGATTGGCGAGGCTATCTGATCGCAGGATTTTCACTGGTCTGGATGGCCAACATTTACATGAATCTCTTTGGCCGGTTGCGCCTGGAGATCAAGGAAGAGCGGTTGGCGATCGCCGAAGTCGAGTCGCGCGGACAGACGGATGCCTTGCCTTCGAAGAAAGACCCTGAAAGCCGCCCGGCCCCGCGGAATTGAGTGCACCACAGACTTTGGTCATGGCTGAAAGTTCTTGAGTTGTCCATGAGACATCCGAAACCTGAGATGGGTGGGGTGCCCCTCCGCGGATGGTGGAAGGGCTCGATTCCCTATTTGAAGGCTTATGGCCACCATGTATTGGCCTGTTCGCCGCCTGTTCGCGAAGTTACGAACGGCGTGCCGATCGTGACATTCATGGTCATCGTCGCCAGGAGATCCAGGGGGATGTCCGCGCCGCTGGCCGAGTAATGCGGATGATAAACCTGAGCGCCATTGTTGGGTCCGATCCCGCCTCCGACGCGGCTTGGTTCCGGCACCACGAACGGATCCGTCGCGAAGCCCGTAGCAAATGAATCCCGGGCGCAGCGTGCCAAGCGCATGAAAAGACACGGTGATGGGCACGACGGTGCCGGCCGGAAGCGTGGCGCTGCTCAACGTAGAGGTATCAATTGACCGCTCCGCCCGCACCTACCGCCGCGGCGCCCTGAGAAACGGCGGCAGCGCCTCTCCCCGCTCCAGCGCCGCCAGCAGGATGCGGGCGCAGGCCATGGCATCCGAGGTCGGGTCGTGATGTTTCAGCGGGATGCCGAGGTGGGCACTTACAATCGGCAGGCTGTTGGATGACAGTTTCCAGGTCTGGCGGGCCACCCGGACCGTGCAGTGAAAAGGGTGCGGCGGCGGCTCGTAACCGGCCTTTTCGCAGCAGCCGTAAAGAACCGACCGATCGAAAGGAGCGTTGTGGGCCACCAGGAAATCGAGGTCGGCCAGTTCCTCCTGGATGGCCGGCCACTGCTCGCGAAAGGTCGGCTGATCGGCCACGTCGGCCCAGGTAATCCCGTGGATATACGAGTAGAAGATGTCCCGGCGCGGTGGCCGGATCAGCCGGGTGCTGGTCTGGATGACCTGTTGCCCCTGAACCCGCACGATGGCCAGGGCGCAGGCGCTGTCCCGGCCGTTGTCGGCGGTTTCGAAGTCGATGGCGGCGAATTTCAGCATGGGGATCGCTTCCGGCCAGGGTGGCATGGGGCGAAGGGTATCCGATTTCGCTTGCGCTTATATTCAACCATATGGTTGAATGTATTCATGGCAACGACCGCACGCTTCGACCGAGCCCTGGCGGCACTGGCGCATCCGGCGCGCCGACGGATCGTGGAACGGCTGACCCGTGGGCCGGCCTGCGTCACCGATCTGGCGGCGCCCTTTGACATGTCGCTGAACGGGGTGTCGAAGCACCTCAAAGTGCTGGAAGGAGCTGGTTTGATATCACGCACCCGTTCAGGGCGCGAGCACGTGCTGAGTCTCAAGCCTGAACCGTTGAGGCAGCTTCACGCATGGTCCGGCAAGTTTCATCGGTTCTGGTCCGATCGCCTCGACGCCCTCGAGGACCATCTCAAAGCATCCAAGGAGGACAACTCATAACAACTCTGAATCCAGACGCCCGTGGCCCCTTTGCCTGCGACGTGCCCCGCTTCCTGCACGCAAGCCCGAAACGTGTCTTCAAGGCGTGGACCGACCCGAAGGAAGCCGCCGCGTGGGTGGCCAATGGTGGCCGGGCCATACTGCAACCGCAGGTCGACGGCCTCTTCTACCTCGACATGGTGTACCTGGAGCACACCTACCCCCACTACGGGCGATACCTGGCCATCGACGCGAACCGGCGCCTCGAGTTCACCTGGATGTCGCGGGGACCAAGGGGTAAGGCACCAAAGTTTGCCGACCGTGCCGGGCGGGGTATCCAATCCCCGCCCGGTCGGTTGGCAACGGCATCTCGCCAGGGACGTGCCCCGGCGGTTGTCTCCTCGGAGACTACCCTACCCGCGCGCCTCGAAATCGCGGTCCATGACGGTCTTGCGGCCGTCGCTCTTGGCGCGCTCGATGGCCTGGTCGCAGAGGGAGCGGACCAGCTCGGAAATCTTCGGTGCCACGTTGGCAGCCGTGTTCATTTCAGACTTGGCGCGGATGTAGTTCTTCAGCTTGGATACGACGACCATCACATCATCTTCGCTCATGATCTCCCCCTGGTGGCCCCTGGCCGGTGTGGTTGGGTGGCTGCGCCGGCGGCGCGAAATCGTTCGATGAAATCCGGGGGGAGAATACAGTTCAAGGGGCCGGTATTCCAGCGGCCCTCCCGGGCGGGTCGTACCGGGCGATCGACCTATCTGGTTTCCAGGTCGGCCAGGATCATCTCCTTGACCCACGGGCGTCCCCGTTGGTGGACTTCGGAATCATCGTTGGTGTTTTCCAGGTCCAGGACTTAAAGTTCACTTTAAGTCAAGGAGCAAATCATGACGATTGGTGACATCGCCGGCCGCAGCGGCTTGCCGGCATCGACTATTCGCCTGCTACGAAAGTGCCGGGCTGCTCCCGAAACCGCCTCGAGCCGGCGGTCGGCGTGTCTACGACGAGGATTGCCTGAACCAGATCGCATTCGTCCAGTTCGCGCGGGAAAGCGGCTTCACAATTGCCGAAATCCGCACGCTGACCGCCCGCCCGGTAAAGTCGTCGCTCTCACCGCGATTGAAAAAATTGGCCGCTGCCAAGATGGTCGAGATCGATCAATCCATTGAACGAGCGCAGACCATGAGAAAACTGCTCGCCGAGGCACTGACATGCCGGTGCCTCGACCCGATGGAGTGCGGGCGGCGAATTCGACGACGGATGACCGAATGAGCCGCCCGCGCGTCGTCATCATTGGCGGGGGTTTCGGCGGAATCGCTGTCGCGCAGGGGTTGGCCGGGGCCGATGTCGACATCATGGTCATCGATCGCAGCAATCACTTCGTCTTTCAGCCTCTTCTGTACCAGGTGGCCTCGGGCACGCTGGCCCCGAGCGACATTGCCGTGCCGATCCGCTGGTATCTGCGCCGGCAGAAGAACACGAGCGTCCTGCTTGGCGACGTGACGGGCATCGACACCGTGGGGCATACGGTTGAGATTGACGGCGGGATCCGCCGTGAACCATGGGATTTCCTGGTCCTGGCGGCGGGATCGCGCCACGCCTACTTCGGGCATGGCGAATGGGAGCCGCGCGCGCCGGGGCTGAAGACGCTGGAGGATGCGCTCGAGATGCGCTCGCGCTTCCTGATGGCATTCGAGCAGGCGGAACTGACCCTGGACGAGGCGGCGCGACGGGCCTGGCAGACCATCGTCATTGTCGGCGGCGGGCCGACCGGTGTCGAACTGGCGGGAATCATGATAACGATGGCCCGGAAGGCGCTGCGCCCGGACTTTCGCCGGATCGACACCGCAGCCACGCGGATCCTCCTCGTGGAAGGTGGAGCGCGCCTGCTCGCCAATTTTCCCGAGGATCTGGCGGAGGCGGCGCGGCGTGACCTGGAACAAATGGGTGTCGAGATCCGGTTGAATACGCTGGTGAGCGACATCACCCCGGAGTCGGCGCGGCTGGGCGAGGAAACGATTGCGACGAGGACGGTGTTCTGGGCGGCGGGCAACGCCGCCTCCCCCCTGTCGAAAATGCTGGGCGTGCCCACGCGGCCGAACGGGCAGATCGACGTGGAGCCAGACCTGTCGCTGCCCGGGCGGCCGGATATTTTCGTGATCGGCGACATCGCCGCCACGCGTCAGGGGAACGGGCGGCCGGTGCCGGGCGTTTGTCAGGGGGCCATGCAGGGGGGCGCCCGGGCGGCGGACAACATCCGACGGACGCTGGCCGGCCGCGAACGTCGGCCCTTCCGCTACTGGAACAAGGGAGACATGGCCACCATCGGCCGGCACAGCGCGGTGGCCGATCTTGGCTTCATCCGCTTCAGCGGGTGGTTTGCCTGGCTCCTGTGGCTCTTCATCCACATCATGTACCTGGCAGGCTTCCGAAACCGCGTGGCCGTGTTTCTGGAGTGGGGATGGGAGTATTTGACTTATCAAAAAGGGGTTCGGCTGATCCTGGGAAGGGGGAGCTCCCCTCCTCCACGGGTGTAATGTTGGCCCCGGTTGTCATCACGAATCCAAACCGGAGGTGTCCATGTCCATTCGACCCGTCAAGCGATTGATCAAGGCCACGCCGACGCTGGAGGGGGCGGGCGTGCACCTGCGCCGCGCCTTCGGATTCGGCAACACCTCGGATTTCGATCCTTTCCTGTTGCTCGACGACTTTCGGAATGAACGGCCCGAAGACTACCTGGCCGGTTTTCCCTGGCATCCGCATCGGGGTATCGAGACGATCACCTACGTGCTGGCCGGCACGGTCGATCATGCGAACAGCATCGGGAATCGCGGGGCCATCAGACCGGGGGATGTGCAGTGGATGACGGCGGGCCGCGGCATCATTCACCAGGAGATGCCGAAGGGCGGCAGCCCCCCACCGAAGCCGACAATCGATCACTGGTCCTGTTCGACGGCGGCGACGAGGTGACCGTGCAGGCAGGCGACGAAGGGATCCGATTCCTTCTCGTGTCCGGCAAGCCGCTGCAGGAACCGGTGGCCTGGCATGGCCCGATCGTGATGAACACGCAAGAGCAACTGAAGGAGGCCTTTGCGGACCTGGACCGCGGGACGTTTCTCGATAGTCGGTAGCGCCAACGCGGGCCGCCACGCAGCTGACATGCCGTGCGGCGGCCCTTCCCCTACCGAAGTGACGTGACTTCAGGCAGTTCCAGGGATCAGCTGCCGCGGTTGCTCTGCCGGGCGCTGCGCGGTTTGGCGTTCTTGCGCGCAATGGCGCGTTCATCCACCCCGCCATCCACTGTACCCGGGCGCGCCTTGACGGACTTTTCCTTGAGGACGGCTCCACTGCCGGCCTTCTTGCCTTTTGGAAGTGTTTTCTTGGACGCCATGGATTGATGACTCCCGTTGAGGGTTGAGTTGCGCGGCGATCAGGACTTGGGCTGCGGAACGATGCGGAGGTAGGGGCGCGGAGCCTTCCAACCATCCGGATAGGTCTTTTTGGCATCTTCGTCCGAGACGGATCCGGCGATGATGACGTCCTCGCCCTGGTGCCAGTTCACCGGTGTGGCCACCTTGTGCCTGGCGGTGAGCTGCATGGAGTCGATCACGCGGAGGACTTCGTCGAAGTTGCGGCCGGTGGTCATCGGATAGGCGATGATCAACTTGACCTTCTTGTCCGGGCCGATGACGAAGACGTTTCGAACGGTCTGGTTGTCGGCGGCGGTCCGCCCCTCGAAGGTTCCCGACAGGCTGGCCGGCAGCATGCCGTAGAGCTTGGAAACGGACAGATCGGTATCGCCGATCATCGGAAAGTTCGGCGCATGCCCCTGCGTTTCGCGAATATCCTCCGCCCACTGCGCATGCCGATCCACCGGATCGACACTGAGGCCGATGATCTTAGTATTCCGCTTGTCGAACTCGGGCTTGAGACGGGCCATGTATCCAAGCTCCGTCGTGCAGACGGGGGTGAAATCCTTGGGGTGCGAGAAGAGCACCGCCCAGGAATCGCCAATCCAGTCATGGAAGTTGATGGAGCCTTGCGTGGTCTCGGCCTGGAAATTCGGGGCCTCCTGACCCAATTGCAAACTCATGATTCACTCCTTTCGGAAGCACTCAAGCCGTGGCCCGGGCGCCGCTGGACCTGAACCTCCGCTCCTTCCGAGCCAACCTGGCCCCCTGAGATCGTCGGTCCGGGATGCTGACGGCGGAATGGTAGCACCGGCGAATCGAATTGGCCCAGTCCGGAGGATTCCGCAGGGTTCGAATTGGCTGTACTTGATACGGTGTTGTTACGCCCGGGATGGCGAAGCCGTATTCTGAAAGCAGGGAATCGCCGGCCCGCCCCGATTCCCCCTCGGCCTGAGCTCCCGTGCGAAGTAGGGCGCAGCCAGCACCTTCAGCGCGGCCAGGCGGAGTTCGTAGAGGCGGACGCGCCAGTCGCGCTGAACGAGGTAGCGGGCGTCGTCGGGGTTGACGATCAGGCTGACCTCGATGTTGGGGGCCAGGCCGATCGGGATGCCGCTCCGGCGGCAGGCATCGTACATGTAGCGCATGACGTCCAGCATCTCATCGGTCTTCGGCGTGGGGAAGCGCTCCATGGCGGAGCCGATCGTGGGGCGAAAGATGCAGACCGTGGGGAAAGCGCCGACGCCGGTGATGTAGTCGATGGCCTTGATCGTGTCCTCGATCGGCTCGACCCCGGCGATAATTTCGCCCGAGCACGAACCCTTCCCCATCCTCTTGACGCAGTATTCCATCGCATTGAAGAAGGCGGCCTGGCCGATCAGCTTCTCCTTGCCGGGAAGATAGCGGGCAAAATATTCGGGATTGTGAAACTCGTAGCAAAAGGAAAAGTGATTGGTGCCGAGGTCGATCATCCGGTCGTACTTCCAGAGGTTGGTGCTTGGAACGACCTGGACGCCGATGAGAGAACCGACTTGTTCCTTGACCGCCTTGACGTAGGGGGCCACGACCTCGAGGTTGCGATCGCCGCCATGAAATCCGGAATTGAAGTGGACGAACGTGTTGCCTGACTCCTCGCGGGCGGCCCGGGCCACCTCGACGACATCGCGCACATCCTTCTCGGCTATCTCGTTGACGCCGACGTTGAGGCCCGTCGTGCAGAAATGGCAACCGGCCTCCGGCTTGTGATACCAGAAGCCGCATGAGTTGGAAATGTAGATGCCGAGGTAAGTCCCCTGCAGGACACCCACCCGCGACATGAGCGTGCCCCGGGATGTTTCGCGGCCATACCAGTCGGGTTGGGCGGGCAGTCGAACCTGGTAGGGTCGGCGACGCTCATCGCCGGGCGCCGACTTCTTGCTGAATCGGTCATCCACAACCTGGTAGGCCCCGGCATCTGTGCGGATCAATCGATAGGGGGAGTCGTGCGCGAAATCCTCCTCCACTGGCACATTGAGCCACACATCCTTGAGCGGCCCCGGTAGAACCAATTCCAGACCACTGCCGAGGCCGGCCCGGGTCCGGCTGAAGGGGCGGGCGTCCTCTTCCAGCACACACGAGGGATCGATCCGTATGCCGCGGCAGAAGAGATCGACTTCGAGTTCGCCCGCGTTCAGGCGGTGGGGCAGCTCCTCGCCGACATCAATTCCACCTGGCCCACCACCCGGCCAGGGCGTCGGCTCGGACATCGGGGCCGGCGCCTCCCGGATCGGTTCGAATTCAGGCAATGTGAACGTGAGGGCTCGACGCACCTCCAGCGGAATGGCGGAGGGATTGAATCCGGATTCCAGGTAGTCAATCCATCGCCTTGCGGTTTCATGAGTCAGCTTCTCATCGAAAAGGGCGGCGCCGTAGGAATAGCGATCCCGGCTGTGCGGGACCATGCTCGTCTTGTAGAAGAATGCGGCCCACTTGCCCACGGACTTGCCGGTCATGAGTTTCATCAGGCGAATGCGGCAGCGTCCCCCCGGCCCGCCGGAGCCACGGATCAGGATTTCGTGGTCATCCCCGTCCGGCCGAAGGACCGGGCCGGAAGGACCAAGGGTGGCGCGAAAGGGTGCGAGGAGCATGGCCGAAGTGTGACAGGTGCCCCCCGGATGGCTTCATGACATAAGTCAGGGTCGTTGGAGTATCCCAGAAGATCCGACGCGGCCCGACCTTTTCTGTAGAAATCGTAAGCTATTTATTTTCAATTGGTTGCCATGGATTTCAGCTCCGGCTTCCGCAGACTCTCAAGCTTTGCTCAAGCCCGCAGGCCGACACTCCCTGGCAGTTGCTCACTTCCACGATGGCCCATTGATGACATGCGACTGGAAAGGGGTTTATCCATGCGACGTCTGGCAAATGCCACGCTGGTGGCCGGATTAATTGCGGGTGCCGGTCTTGCTGCCGCGGTGGTGGCGGTGGCTCGCCACGGAATGCCCGGAGGTACGACTTCCGGAACAGCGACGACATCGGCGCCACCGAGTCACGGGATGGTGATCGTCGATCCAAAGACCGGCGTTTTGGGAAATGCCGTGGGGCGGGAATTGAATCGACCGGCGACAATGGAGGAGGCTCAGGCTTACGCCCGCCAGATCGCCGCGGAACTGGTCACCGAGACTCACGCCGATGGCTCCCAGAGCCTGATCCACGATGACCGGTTGGCCGACTATGCCGTGATCCGGATCACTCCCGGCGGCGAGCGCAACTTCCAATGCGTGCACGGCGATGCCGCCGCTCACGGCGCCCTCTGTGCGCCACGCCCGACTGACTCCATCCTTGAGGTGGAGTGATCATGAATACGTTCATTCGAGCGCGGGCGCTGAGGGGATGGGTGCTCCTGACCGGCACGCTGTTGACGCTGCTCACAGGGGCCGCCCATGCGGCGACGATCACGATCCAGAACAACGACGGTCCCAACGAGGGGTTCAATGACCCGTCGCCCAGGGCACCGGTCGGCGGGAATCCGGCAACGACACTGGGAGCGCAACGGCTCTTTGTCTTCCAGCGTGCGGCGAACATCTGGGGGGCGCTGCTCTCCAGCCCCGTCACCATCGTCGTCAGCGCCCGCATGGATCCGCAGACCTGCGACGCCGCGAGCGGCGTGCTGGGCAGCGCCTCGGCCGGTTCTTCACAGCGCAATTTCGCCAATGCCCCGTTCGCCGACACCTGGTACCAGCAGGCGCTGGCCAACAGCCTGGCGGGCTTCGACCTGAATGTGGCACCCGACATGAACTGCACGTTCAACGTCAGCATCGGCACGCCGACCTGCCTGCCGCAGGGGTGGTATCTGGGAGTGGACGGAAACGAGGGTACGGCGATCGAACTCCTTCCGGTAGTTCTCCACGAACTCGGCCACGGCCTCGGATTCGCCACCATCACATTGGCCGGCGTCGAGATGGGCACGCCGCCCGGCCCTCACGTATATGACCGGTTTCTCCTGGACAAGACACAGGGAATGCACTGGAACGAGATGACCGAACCGCAGCGCGCGGCCTCGGCCAACAACTGTCAGAATCTGGTGTGGGACGGCCCCCTGACGACCGAGCGGTCCGGTGACTTCCTCGGGCCCAAGCCGCTTCTGCGGGTCAATGCACCGACCACGATCGCCGGCGACTACGAGGTGGGCCTCCCTTCATTCGGGCCTGGCCTCAGCACCAGCGGCCTCACCGGCAACCTGGTCCTTGTTCAGGACTCAGGCGCTGTGCCGACCAACGGCTGCGATCCCTACACGAACGCGGCCCAGATCGCCGGCAACATTGCCCTGATCGACCGAGGTGGTTGCAGTTTCGTGGCCAAGGTCAAGCGGGCCCAGCTGGCCGGTGCCGTGGCGGTCGTGGTGGCCGACTCGACCGCCGGCTGCCCGCCGGCTGGAATGGGTGGCGTTGATCCGACGATCACCATTCCCTCGGTTCGAGTCACACAGGACGTCGGTGTCCAGCTCAAGTCGGCACTGGCCCTGGGCGTCAACGTCACGCTGATCCTCGATCCGGCGCTGGACGCCGGCACCGACGCGGATGGCCGCGTGCTCGTCTATACGCCGATTCCCTTCGCGACCGGCTCGTCCGTTTCGCACTGGGATACGTCCCCGACGCCAAATCTGCTGATGGAGCCGGCAATCAATCCCGACCTCTCCTCCAGCGTCGACCTGGCAATTCCACATTTCATCGACATCGGCTGGGTAACGATGGGAACCGCTTCGGTTGCCGATCGTGAGCCGATACCCAGGCATCTGCTTGGCAACTTTCCCAATCCGTTCCGGGCGTCGACCGAAATCCGTTTTTCACTGGCCAAAGAGGAACAGGTCGAGCTGGACATTTACGACCTGGCCGGCCGTATCGTGAAGCGGGTGGCCAGCCAACGTCTTCCTGCCGGCTCGCATGTGCTGTCATGGGACGGTGCGCTCGAAGACGGCCAGCGTGCCTCGGCCGGAATCTACCTCTTTCGCCTGAAGACGCCGACCACGTCCGAGAGCGGTCGGATGGTTCTGCTCAGGTATTAGGTACCCATCAGGGTGGGTTGAACTCGCGGCACCGGCTCGGGGGCCGGTTAGCCGCGGGTCAATCTACCCATGAAAGGGATAACGCAATAGCGATAACTCATTAAGTCCGAGCGACTTGCTGCCGATTTCTAACCTGATCGAATCGACACGGATCCAATCGAGGATGGAGATTGAGGAGCGGCACGATGCTTCGATGGTATCGCGAAAGTCTGCGGGGCCGACTCCTTCGGCGGAGATGATGGCTCGGCCAGTGGCGAACTGGAGGCTTCATGACAAAAGTCAGGCTGGGCGGAAGTGGAGATCCAATTCATCATCATGTGCCGCCCTCGAACGCGGTAAGCTAGTGTCCGCAACCGGTCGAAAACGATAAGAAACCCATTCGAGACGGGTTTAGAACTTCGCCATGTCACAACCATTGACGGAAGAAAGTGGCACCCGCCCGCTTCACCGACTCTCCCCGGGCGAAGGTGGGCTGATCCTGACGATCAATGCGGCTCCTCCCATCGTGAGGCGCCTCATGGAGTTGGGCCTCGTGCCTGGCACGCGGGTCGAGATGATCCGATGCGCACCGCTCGGCGATCCGATGGAGGTGGCCATCCAGGGGGTACACCTGTCACTGCGACGTTCCGAGGCCAGCCTGATTCATGTCACGCCCACCTGAGGTGGCCCCCTCCACCCCATCGCTTTCGCTTCACGCGGAGTGGAAATCGGACCGGCGAGTGCGGACTCGACGCATCGCGATTCTCGGCAATCCGAACGCCGGAAAATCGACCCTCTTCAACCGGTTGACCGGGCTCCGCCAGAAGGTCGGCAACTATCCCGGGGTGACGGTGGAAAAGAAAACCGGTGTTTGCGATCTTCCCTCGGGCGTGCCGGCCGAACTGATCGACCTTCCGGGAAGCTACAGCCTTCAGCCGGCCTCACCGGATGAACGAATCGTGCGGGATATCCTCCTGGGCCTGCAGCCTGACACCCCGCCGCCGGACCTGATCATCTTCGTGGTGGATGCCACCCACCTGGAGCGGCACCTGAACCTGGCGCTGCAGATCACCGAACTGGGACGGCCGGTGGTCCTGGCGCTGAACATGATGGATTCGGCGCGGGCAGCGGAACTGGATATCGACGTGGAGTCGCTGCAGCGCGGACTTGGTGTTCCGGTCGTGCCGATCTCCGCCGCGCGGGGCGAGGGACTCGGTTCGCTCCGCCGCATCATGGAGCGCGAGGTTGAGCCATCCACGCTCCACTTTCGTGAATGGCCACCTTTCCTGCAGCGGGTGCTCGACCGGCTGGCCGCGAGGCTGCCGCGCCATGCCGCCTATCCGGACCGCGCTCGCCGCGACATCGCCTTTGCACTCCTCCTGGATGACGGCGAGGACGACACGCTGGTGCGGGCCGCACCCCCCGAGCTTTTGGACGACGCGGCGGCAGAAGCCAGGAACCTGGACAAGACTCATCCCGGGTGGCGGCATCAGGACGTGGCCGTCCGATTCGAGACGATTCGCGAGATTCTTTCGCGAGCGCTCTTGACGCCTGGCGATCATCACCATCGCGGGCGAGACACGCTTGATCGAATCCTGACCCACCGGGTTTTCGGTCCGGCCATCTTCCTGATCCTGATGGGTGCCGTCTTCCAATCGGTTTTCGCCTGGGCGCTGCCACTGATGGACCTGATCGACGTCGGGGTCGGGGCCGCCGGCCGGTTGATCGAGGCGTCGATTCCTCCGGGGGCGCTCCGATCGCTCCTGGTGGACGGAGTCATCGCCGGCGTCGGCACCACCATTACGTTTGTGCCACAGATCGCCATCCTGTTCTTCTTCCTGTCGATGCTGGAGGACACGGGGTACATGGCCCGGGCCGCCTTCATCATGGATCGGCTCATGGGGCACATCGGATTGTCTGGACGCTCGTTCATTCCCCTTTTGTCTTCGTTTGCCTGCGCCATTCCGGGAATCATGGCGACCAGGACGATCGACAATCGGCGGGATCGGATCACCACCATGATCGTGGCCCCCTTCATGTCGTGCAGCGCCCGTTTACCGGTGTATGCCCTGTTGATCGGGGCCTTCATCCCCAACCGGTGGATCGGATTCCTGACGCTTCCCGGACTTACTCTCATCAGTATGTATTCGCTGGGAATTGCCGCCGCCATTGTCGTGGCGTTCGTGCTCAAGCGAACCGTCCTGGCGGGCCCGACCCCCCTGTACATCATGGAACTGCCACCGTATCGGGTGCCCTCCTGGCGCTCGGTGCTGCAGACCGTGTACGAACGGTCATGGCTCTTTGTTCGCAATGCGGGCACGGTGATCCTGGCCATCACGATCCTGCTCTGGTTCTTCGCCTCGTATCCCAAGAATGGGCCCGAAGTTCGGGCGCTGTCGGCTGAGCGGGCCGAGGCCGTGACCAACGGCAGTACCGCACAGATCGAGTTGCTGGATCGCCGCATCTCGGCCTCCGCCCTCGAACATTCGACGGCCGGGAAGGTGGGACGATTCCTCGAACCGGTCATCGCACCGCTCGGATTCGATTGGCGGATCGGCATTGCCCTGGTCACGTCGTTCGCGGCGCGAGAAGTCATGGTGTCGACGATGGCCACCATGTTCAACCTGAGCGACGCCCGTGAGGACGTGGTGCCGCTTCGGACCAGCCTGCGTGAAGCCATCGACCCCGAGACGGGGCGGCGGGCCTACTCGACCCTGACCGGGATCAGCCTGATGGTCTTTTTCGTCCTGGCCTGCCAGTGCATGTCCACGGTGGCCGTGGTGCGCCGCGAAACGAACAGCTGGCGCTGGCCCATCTTCATGCTGGTGCTGATGAACGTCATGGCCTGGCTCGCCTCGTTTGCCATCTACCAGGGCGGCCGCTGGCTGGGATTCGGTACATGAGCGGCCATTGGATCCAGGAGGGGCTGGCGCTGGTTGCCGTGGCGACGGCCGCGGCATGGCTCATCCGGAAGCGGCTGACCAGGACCCGGGCCGGAACGACGGCGTGCGCCGGGTGCTCGCTCGAAAAGGCTCACCAGAAGGTCGGAGCAGCATCGACGGGAACCACGCCGAAGCGGATCAGCTCAGCAGGCGCTGTAAATCCTCGGCCGTCAGGCTACGAAGCAGGCTTGAATCGGCGGAAATGATGGCGTCGGCCAGGTGGCGCTTGTTGCGCTGCAGCTCGACGATCTTTTCCTCCACCGTATCCCGCGCGATCAGGCGATAGGCGAAGACGGGCCGGGTCTGGCCGATGCGATGAGCCCGATCGACCGCCTGCGCCTCGACCGCCGGATTCCACCACGGATCAAGGATGAAGACATAGTCGGCGGCGGTGAGGTTCAGCCCCTGGCCACCGGCCTTCAAGCTGATCAGGAAGAGCGGACAGGTTGGATCCTCCTGGAATCGCTTGACCTTTTCAGAGCGCTTCGTGGTCTTGCCGTCCAGATACTCGTAGCGAATCCCCTCCTGATCCAGCCGCGGGCGGACGATGGCCAGGAGGCTCGTGAACTGGGAGAAAACCAGCGCCTTGTGCCCCTCGTCCACGATCTCGCGCAGGCTTTCGAACAGGGTGTCGAGCTTGGCGCTGCTGTCGCCGACCAGGGCCTTGTCGACCAGTCCCGGGTGGCAGGCCACCTGGCGCAGGCGAAGCAGCGCTTCGAGGACATGCACCTTGGCCCGCGAGAGGCCCAGCTTCTGAATCGTGGCTGACAGGCTCGCGCGATACTGCGCCCGCATGGAGTCGTACATGCGACGCTGCTTGGGTTCCAGCTCACAGTAAAGCGTCTGTTCTGTCTTGATCGGCAACTCGGAGAGCACCTGTTCCTTGGTACGCCTGAGGATGAACGGCTTCAAGGCACGCGCCAGGAGGGCCACCGACTCCGGGTCCGAAGCACCGGCCACACGGGCCCGGGCCGCCGCGGCCCGACCGAGCATGCCCGGATTCAAAAATTCGAAGAGCGCGCCCAGTTCACCGAGATGATTTTCGACCGGGGTGCCGGACATCGCCAGGCGATGGTCGGCTTCCAGCAGCCGGCAGGCCCGCGAGGCCTGTGAACCGGAGTTCTTGATCGCCTGTGCCTCGTCGAGGATCACGTAGTCGAAGCGATAGTCCTTTAGCTTCAGGATGTCGCGACGCACCGTACCGTATGTGGTGACCACGAGGTCGAAGTCGTCGAAACGCGGCAGCTGATCGGCCCGGTCCTGCCCCGTGTAGTCGAGCATCTTCAGTTCCGGCGTGAAACGCCCTGCCTCCTCGATCCAGTTGTGAACGAGGCTGCGCGGAACCACCACGAGCGAGGGGGTCTTGGGTCCCCTGGCGCGACGCCGCCCTTCCAGGAGCGCCAGCACCTGAATGGTTTTGCCCAGCCCCATGTCATCGGCCAGGCAGCCACCGAACGAAAATTCGGCGAGGAACTGGAGCCACCCGAGCCCCAGCCGCTGATACTCGCGGAGCTGACCGACAAAACCGGCGGGTTGCTCAACCGGGGCAATGGCATGGTGCGCGTTCAGCCGTTCAATCAGGCGGCGGAAGTCGGCATCCCGATCGACTTCCGGCTGGGATTCGAGGAGTGCATCAAGGAGCGTGGCCTGCGAGCGATGAAATCGAAGCCCATCCCCTTCCGGTGTGCCGAGATCGGCCAGCGGAGCCAGGCGCTCGAGCCAGTCCTCGGGCAGAAGCCCACGGGAGCCGTCACCCAGGAGGACGAAGTCCTGCCCCTTCCGGGCCGCGGCCAGCAATTCCGGCAGCGTTGCTTCCTGGCCGCCGAAATCGACCGCCCCGGTGAGATCAAACCAATCGATCCCGGAGGAGAGTGTCATCCGACGAATGCCGGGCGCCCGGTAGCGCTGCCCTTCGGCCTCGACCTGCCAGCCACGACCGACCAGAACCCGGGCCACCGTCGCCAGATGGCGCACCGCGATTTCGAGTTCGGCCTCGGCCGGCCGGGGCGGCACCGGCTCCTTGAATCCGAGTTCAACCAGCAGGGCTCGCGCGGCAGCCTCGGCGGGCACATCACGTGGAATGACACGTCCGGCGGCCACCTGGACAATGGCCCGGGCCGGGTGGCGATGGGCTACGCTGCCACCTTCGTAATCGAACCAGAGCGCTGCGTCGAGCGTTTCCCTCGTGCGGACGATCGGCGGCCGCGTCAACACCAGCCGCGGTACGGCCGTGGCCGTGGCCTCGGCCAGCTTGAGATCCTCCGGCACCTCGACCGCGGGCGGCAGTGGCGAAGCCCAGAAAAGTCGAAGAAACTCGTCCTTCTCGCGGCGGGGCACGCGCACCGGTCCCGTGCGGCGGATCAGTTCGATCCACTCGTGCCAGGGACCCGGCTCCATGAATCCGACGACATCGTTTCGAACGAGGAACCCGTTTTTCATGACCAGAACCGGCTCCGTGAGCGGCATGCGCTCTTCCGATCGAAAAAATGTGCCGTCCACCATCCAGGCATCCTCGCCCGGCACCGACTCGACAGTCAGTCGGCATTGCCAGGCCGGCCCGTCGTCGAAGGCCAGTGGCTGAAAACGGAGCGCCCTGGAATCGGTTGAATCCGGGCGCCCGAATCGCGTGGTGGCGCAGAGCCGAGGGACGAGCGTGGAGAGCAACGCGGCCGGCATCCCGAGGCGCGAATTGCGGCCGGCATCCCCCTCGCGCTGCGAGGCAAAAGTATCGTCATAGTCGGGGTTGCCGCCGAGAAGCAGCGTCAGGATCTCGCGGTCGACCGCCTCGGTCATCACGGTGAGATCGATTCGACCGAGCGGCACCGGCTTCAGTGGTGATTCCGTCGAGCGCCGGGTGCTGCCGGCCCGGTGAAATTCGATGACCAGTTCGCCATAGGCCCGTGTGGCCGATTCGTTGAGGAGGTACCAGATGGGCCCGATCGGCGTGAGGGGGCGGGGGACGCCAAATTCCGGGGCCGGCGCCGGCCGGGTCGGCGCGTCGAGCGATTGAATGAGATATTTCCACCCCCCCGGCGGGCGGGAGCGCGTGGCCGAGGGATCGGAGGGGCGATACCAGCGGGACGACTCCTGGCGACGCCCCTTGGCCGCAATCAGAGGTCCCGACGGAGTCGGCTCATCCGTGGCCTCATCATCTTCCTTGTCGTCATCGAGAACTTCGAGCGGCCCGCGCCCCGGAACCAGCCGGGCCAAGCCGCGCTCGTCCATGGCTGCCAGCAGGGCCCAGAGATGATTGCAGGCATTCCCCTCTTCGAAATCCTCGCAGCTGCACGAGGCCCACAGCAGCGCGCGGGTGTCCGCCCATGACCAGTCCACCTCGGGGCGGATTGTTTCGTCATCGGTGTCCTGAATCCGGGCGCTGATGCCGGTCGGGCCGGGCGAGCCAAGCTTGACCTTTCCGTCACGCTGGAAAGCCTGCCCCGACTCACGAGCCGACTCGGAAAACGCCTCGAGGCAGCGGCGAAGCAGGTGTGCGGGATCGGGAATCGTGGGTTCAGTGACCTTTCCGGGCATTCGGTGATTCTAACCCACTCAGCCGTCGTCATGGCTCATCTAATTGTCATGCCGGTCCCTCCCCCCCCTTGCCCCTCCGGGGCCAGGGGGACGGTGTTCCGATGGATAGTCGACTATCCGATCCCACTCGTCCGCCGCCGATCGGGCCACGAAGGCGACGAGCGGCTCATCCCCGATCCGGTGTCGATGTTTCCATGAGTCACCTCCCCGTCGAATATCGAATCAACGTGACGCCGTTCAACGGATGCGCCTCACCCGGGCCAAAGCGACGGTCGAGAACGGTTTTCAACGTCCGCCCCGGATCCTGAATCCAGGGGCGCACACACATCAACCAGACATGGCGACGCCCGGCGGACCAGGCCTCGATACGGGCGTCCAGCGCCTGCGGATCCCGGAGCCACGGCTCGAAAACAATGACGACCGGCGCGGGGCCATGGTCGTACCATTCGAGGAGCTGCGGCGCCCCCTGGCCCAGCACGATGTCCGACGCCGTGGCCTGCCCGCGGAGGATGCGAGCCGCGCCCCGGCTGTCCTCGCGGGCATAGCGACTGTTGCCGTAGTAGTTTCCGAGAGAGACGAGGCTCGGAACCACCACCAGAAGCGCCGCGGCGCAAGCGACGACGACGCGTGTGGCGCGTAGATGCGCGAACCCCGCGCCGAGCAGCGACAGAAGAAACGGCAGGGCCAGCGCCACGTAGCGAGGATGAAACACTTTGGCGTTTTGCAGCGACAGAAGAGTGACGGCCAGGAGTGGCACCGCGAGGGAAAGGAGCACCAGGCCCCGGTGCGCCGGCTCCCGCCGCATGGCGGCAAGGCCCGACAGGGCCAGGACCAGTGCACCCAGGGCCAGCGGCAGGATGGTCGCGAGATGCGGCAGGACCGTGGCCATGCGGGGCGCGTCGTGCAACTCGACGAGCGAGGGGCCGAGCGAATAACCGGCCAGGAATACGAAAAAGGTGTACGGAAGTCCCAACCAGGAAAACGTCGATTCGCCGCGCAGGAGTTCCGCCTCCGGAATCGAGCCGGGCTGGGCGACATTCGCCAGATTCAAATTCTGGGTAACGGCCACCCAGAGCCATGGCGAAAAGAGGAGGAACGCTGGAACGACCGCCGCCAGCCATGCCGGCACTCGATCGCGACGCCAGCGAAACAGCGTCAGACCATGCGCAATCGCCACGAAACCCATTACCAGGTGGCTCATGAGCCCGACCAGAAGACTCAGGGAATAGTGCAGGACGGCACTCCGGCCGGGCCGCTCGTCGAGAAGGCGGAGGAATGCAATGCCCGACCAGGCTGCCGCGAGGACGGCCAGTGCGTAGTGGCGCGTCTCCTGCGAATACCAGATCAGGAACGGTGAGATGGTCGCGAGAATGGCGGCGGGCCAGGCCGACGACGCGTGAAGACGCCGGGCCAGGATGTAGACCAGAGGGACCGTGGCGGTGCCGAGAAGCGCCGAGGGAAGCCGAAGCGCCCATTCCGAGGAACCGAATGCCGCCACACTCCAGCGCAGCAGGAGCGCCGGGAGCGGGCCCTGCGGGTTGACGAACCAGTCCGACCAGCGGAACGGCTCGCCCAGCGAGGCACGCAGGATCATGAGGAACTCGTCGATCCAGAGGCTCTGGGCATCGAGCCGAACCAGTCGCAGCGTCGCCGCGACGAGTGTCAACAGAACCAGCCAAACGCGATCCCGCCTGGTCATGTCATCCAGCATCCGGCGCGGGCATGCAGTTTACCTTGGTGAGGCACATTGTTATGGTACGCATTCGATGCGTCTGCCGCGAGTCCTCCTTCCAATCGTGCTGCTCGGCCTCGTCCGCACGGACGCCGCGGCCGCGCCGCCCGCCGCTTCGCTCCCCCCTCCGTTGCACCGGACGATTCATGTCTTCGACAACGCGATGATCCACTTCCTGCCCGACTCGGCGGCCCGCTTTGGCCCTCCCGGAATCGAGCACCAGGACAACGGGCGGCGCGTCCGCCGTCGCGTCAACCTGGGACGTCCCGTCTTGTCGAATCGCCTCATTGCGCACCTTGTTGTTCAGCCGATCCCGAAAACCGAAGCCAGCGTTTGCGATCCGTGGGACCGGGCCGGCAGCATTCGGCTGATCCGGCCGAAAGAAGTGGACATCGAGGTGGTCAAGTTCATTACAAGCTACGGTGGCCGGATGGAACAGAATGTGGATGTGACGGAACTGGGGCCGATCCTCCAGGGAGAGGTGACCTTCGAGGCCTTCATCGACACGTGGGTTTCCCCCGGCTGGCGCGTCGATCTCCACCTGGAAGTGCGCCCCTTCCCCGCCCCGGCCACAACGCTCGAAGCCACATTTGATTCCGCAGCCGCGGCCCGGGCGCCGCGCTGGATCCAATCGATCCTGTGCGAGGACGGCTGGACGGCGGCTACCAATGATTCGCTGTCGGCCCCGCACGCGGTAACCATTCCTCGGGACGGCAAGCGAATCGTCCTGCGCCTCCTGACCTCCGGGCACTGCACCGACGGCCGCGATGACGACGAGTTCGTGACGAAGGATCACGTGGTTCTCGTCGATGGCCGCGAGGTGACGCGTTTCCGCCCCTGGCGGGATGACTGCCGGCGCTTCCGCGACCTGAACCCCTACGGACGGCGCTGGTCCGACGGGAGCTGGTCCAGCGATTACGGTCGGAGCGGCTGGTGTCCGGGCGATGTCGTCACGCCGCGCGAAATTGATCTGTCGACGGTGCTTCCACCGGGTCCGCACACCGTGGCCATCCGAATCGAGGAAATCCGCCCGGCCGGTGCCGACAAGCACTTCGGTTACTGGCGGGTGTCGGCCGCACTCCTGGGATTTGACGAGTAGCAAATGATCCGATCCATCCGCAGGTAATTTCGTCGCGGTGGCCGACGTCGGCGGGGGGCTCAGTTCGGCGTCGTGCCGGATTTCAATTCCTCGGCGATGACCCGCGCCTTCCCGACCAGCGAGGCTGCCCGCGGGAGGTCGCCTGAGTCGAACGCGGCCTGGCTCTCGGCGAGGAATCGGCCGGCGCTGGTGCGCTGCTCGCACTGAGCCACTGTCAGCGCCCGCCCCTCAAGGATATGGAACGCCTGGTTGGCCCTTTCCACATCGGTGCGATACTGCGCCTCGAGGGTGCTCCGTTGCTCGGCCGTGAGCACGGCGCTGACCATGGGGCGATGTTCCGGCATATCGGGTGGGGCCGCGATCGAGTCGACCGGCACCCCGATCGGCGCACTCGGGGTGACGGTTTTCGCCTTCGGTTTTGCCGCCGGAGTCGCTGGACGGGTGGTGGCGCCGCCTTCCTTTTGACCCGTTGAGCCAACCTTCATTCCGGAATCCGGTGTTTCGCGGTCGGGGACGACGGGTGCCTCGACCTCCACGGACGGTTTATTTTCGTGCCGGAACAGGGAGCAGCCGGTCAGAAAGCCGGGAAGAACAAGGCATGTCACCAGATACGCGCGACGGATCATCACCGCCCGCGCCTGCCTGCCATCAGTTGCCATCAAGGGCTGGAATACAGATGGTGAACGTCGTGCCGAGGCCAGGCTCCGACTCCACATCAATCCGGCCACCATGCATCTCCACCGACTGTTGCACCAACGCCAGACCGACACCGCTCCCCTCCTTACGCGTCGTGAAGTAGAGATCAAAGGCCTTCTCACGCACCTCGACCGGCATACCATGACCATAATCCGTGATCTTGATGCACACCAGCCCTTTACCGGGCGTGGCAGAGAGCTTAATTGGTGCCGCCCCGGCGGGTGAAGCCTGGATCGCGTTGCGGAGCAGGTTCAGGAAGGCCTGCCTCAGGACTTCCTCATCACCGTACAGAGTGGGCATGGCCGGCGCCACCTCCACGTCGAAATCGACACCGGCCATACGTGCCTCGGGCTGAACAAGTTCCACCAGGCTCCCAAGGAACTGTTCCACATCGATGCGCGAGAGCGCCAGCTCCTTGAGGCGTGCCAGCCGCAAGAAACCGGACACGACCCTTTCCAGTCGCGCAATTTCAGCCTGCACGAGTTCCAGATGATGGCGCCCACCGTCGGTGCCGTTTGCCGCCGGTAGCTTGTCCTTGAGCAGCCGGAGATGAATGTTCATGGCGTTCAGGGGATTACGCACCTCATGTGCCACCCCCGCGGCCATCCGGCCGAGCTGCGAGAGAACGCGGGCATGATCGATCATTTCGCGAATACGCTGGAGGCGACCATAATCGCTCAGCGTAATCATCGCCCCTTCGCGACCGTGTCCGTCGCCCGCCACCTGGCAGGTGGTCAGGAGTACCCGGGGGCCCGATGGTGTGGCAAACTCGAGTGGTACGGCTTCCACCCGCGCCTCGCCGGCAAAAGCCGAGTTGACCGCTGCGAGGAGCGGACTCGTCGGCGGCAAGATCGATTCCAGTTTCCGGCCGACCAGTTCGCCGGCCCCGCCACTGAGAAGGTTGGTGGCCGGACGGTTGGCCATCAAGATGGCCCGATCGGCGTCAATCATGATCAGCCCGTCATCCACGGCATCCACCAGGCGGCGGAGCGTGTCCCCTTCATCCCGCTGGTGCAGGAGCTTTTTCCGCTCGCTGGCCATCAGCTCGGAGATGGCGTTTACCTGGCGGGCCAGCTGGCCGATGTCGTCGGAGTCATCGACATTCAAACGAGCCCCGAACTCACCACGCTTCAATCGATCAAGCCCGGCGCCGATCTGGCCAAGTGGGCGGAGCACGACAAGCCACGACACCGCGATGGCGAAAAGCATGGCCAGCAACACCTGGACACTCACCTTGAACAGGTGGGTCAGTATGACCTGCTGGAGTTCGGCACGCATGAGGCTGGGAGCCATCATGGCACGGACGGTGCCAAATCGACGGCCGTCCAACTCGAAGTCGACCATCACTTCGAACGGATCATTCACCTGCATCAAGGACCATACCTGCGTCAGAAGTCCTATGCCGTGCGCCGTCACGAGCGCGGGGCCGGGTGGCATTGTTTGTCCGACCTGGCCCGGATTGGTCGAGCGGAGGATCACGTTGGCCGTGTCGGCCACCAGCACTTCGGTGATGCCGGGAACCAGCGCCCGGGCATCCTCCATCGTGCTGCCGATCCGTTCGTCACGGGCGATGACCTCGCGCGGCGAGAACACCGGGGTGTCCTGCATGGCCTGACCCAGCTGCGAAATGACCAGGTAGCCCGCCAGCTGGCCTCGCTTGGTGGCGGCGTTCACCTCCAATCGCGTGATCGTGGCAATTTCCACGAGCGCTGAGCCGATGCCGACGAACAGGGCGAACATGGCAACGGCCAGGATGAGGGCCAACCGCAATCCCGGCCTGAGAAAAATCGTTCGACGAAGGAAATCCGCCGTGCGTGGCCAGCGGTCCGTCGTCACAAATCTGACCGGCTGTACAATTTCAATTTGTTATGAAGCGTCTTGGTACTGATTCCGAGAATCTCGGCGGCTCGCGTCTTGTTCTGGTTGGTGGACCTGAGTGTTTCGACGATCAGCAGTTGCTCGGCCGCAAGAACGGTGGTTCCCACCGGCACGAAGACATCGCCGGTAGCCGCCGCCTGCGCGTTGCGGCGCGTCGAGTCCGTCATCAGCACGGGATCGCGGCCCGAGCCGATCGGGGCAGGGGCTACGTGCTTTTCCCCGTCGTCGGCCACGGTGCTGGTTCGGAGCACCGAGGAATTCTCGCTGACAAATGGAAGGCGCGCGGTGGAGGCGGCAAAAACCGGCAGATCTTCCTCCTCGATGGCGTCGTGCCGCGTCACGATCACCGCCCGCTCGATGACGTTCCGGAGTTCACGCACATTGCCCGGCCAGTCATGCTGGCGCAGCCGGTCCATGGCCGGCCCGGTCACGCCGCTCAGGTTCTTGTCGTTGGCCCGACCATAGTCCTCGACGAAGCGCCGGGCCAGTAGAGCAATGTCTTCCGGCCTCTCACGCAATGGAGGCAGCGCCACGGTGAACACGTTGAGCCGGTAGAAGAGATCCTCGCGAAACCTTCCTTCGCGAAGGGCCTGCACGATGTTGATGTTCGTCGACGAGAGGACGCGTACGTCGACCGAGAGCTCCTGGCGCCCGCCCACCCGGCGGAGAGTTCGCTCCTCGAGTACCCGGAGGAGCTTGGCCTGGAGCTCGGGCGGCATCTCGCCAATCTCATCCAGGAGGAGCGTGCCACCATTTGCCAACTCGAAGCACCCGGCCCGGGCGCTGGTGGCACCCGTGAAGGAACCCTTTTCGTGGCCGAGAATCTCGCTCTCCAGAAGTGTCTCGGGAATGGCCGCGCAGCTGACCGCAATGAACGGCTTGTCGCGCCGCAGACTCATGTCATGGATCGTCCGGGCGACGATTTCCTTTCCGGTGCCGCTCTCCCCGGTGATCAGGACGCTGGCCCGGCTTGGCGCGGCCTGCTGGATAAGGCGGTACACGGTACGCATGGCCGTTGAGCTGCCAACCAGCCGGCCGAACTGCCCCCGATCGGCCAGATCCCGGGTCAGCCGAACCAGTTCCACTCGATCGTGGACCCGTTCCAACGCCTTTTCGAGGACGATGCGGAGGCGGTCGAGATCCACCGGCTTGGTGAGATAATCGTAAGCCCCTTCACGCATGGCCTGGGTGGCGTTCTCGATGGTCCCGTGCCCGGTCAGGAGGATGAAGGCCACATGCGGCGAGTGCTCCCGGACCTGGGCCATCAACTCGAGGCCGGACGCGCCGGGCATCATCAGGTCCGACAGGATGACCTGCGGCGTAAAGGTGTCGGCAAGTTCGAGGGCCAGCCGGGAATCGGCGGCGCTCCGGGCGTCATAACCCCATCCAGTCAGGAGTTCGCAAAGTCCATCCCGAATGGGGGCTTCATCATCGACGATCAGGATGCGGCTGGTTGCCATGGCGTTTACTCCAGGGGGTTCATTTCTTTTCCAGTCTTTTCCAAGAGATAAGCGTGATTGCGAAGGTCGTGCCGTATTCCACTGAAATCGTCCAACTTGTTACTTCATAAGCGACTGTGCAACTTCCAATCACGGCTCACCCCGGCAAAAGGGAATTTATTACACACCCTTGAAGGTGCCGTCAATCGGAATAAAATTCTCGATCGCAAACAAGGCCTGATATGCAAGAAAACCATATTACCGACCAAAGTTTCCCATGATGGGAAATTTCATCAAAATGAGCGCGGGGCCGGACTCGTAAGTTGTTGAAAAATAGTCCGGAGTTAACTGGCACCGCTCTTGCTGAGTTCATCTGCGAAGACTGGGCTGGGTCGACTCGGAGGTCACGCGGCCAGATCCAATGAGTCGGCCCGGTCCGGAGTTTACTGCCCTACCCCCATACCTGAGACCTAAGGAGGGCCGGACGCCCTCCGCAACGATGATAACCTCTTGCGGCGTCCGGCCCCCCCGAAGTCTCCCCCCGCGTTCAGCGTCGCCGAACCAGACGAACTGACTCCCCCTTGTTGTTCTCACCCTGAATCCGGGCCCAGTAGACTCCATCCGACACCGATCGACCGGCATCGTCGGTCCCGTCCCAGGTGGTCGAACTCGTAATGTCCGTCACGGCCAGGTGCCGAACAAGCCGGCCGGCGGCATTCAGGATGACAATTGCCCCGTCGCCATGCCGCGGCGTGCCGTCCGCCATTCGAATCTGGATTCGCAGAGCGAAGGGGTTCGGCCAGGCGACGAGGCCCGGAGTCACGACCAGATCGCAAACAAGCAGCGCCTCCGGCAATCCCTCACGGAACGATCCCCACGTGCCCCCCCCGTCGGGAGAGGCGAAAACCCCGAGATCGTTCCCGACAAACAGGTGCTGCGGGTGGAGCGGGTCAACGACTACATCCAGCGGATACCGGTTCGGAAGGCCGGCCGAGATGTTTGTCCAGCTGATCCCTTCGTTGTCCGACAGCCAGACCGCGTTGCCCCCGGCATCCGGCTCGCATCCGACGATAATTCGGCCGGGCAGCGTGGCCGAGGCCGACATGGCTATCGTCGCGCGGCCGGCAATGGCACCGCCGGCCACCCAGTTCGTGCCACCGTTGGTGGCGCGGTAGCCGATGGCCCGGCCGGCGTACAGGGGGGTCGAGGAAAGAGATGACAGCACAAAAGGGGCCACGAAGGCGGTGGTCGATCCGGCACCGGGTGGTATTACCGCGGACCAGTTGGCTCCCCTGTCGAACGAACGGTGGATGCTGAGTAGCTGGTACGAGCCCCACATGTTGAACGAATTAGTGTGATCGATGGCGGCCCAGCAGCCGTCGCCGCCGATGACCCGATTCCAGGCCGGTCCCCCCTCGTAGATGGCCGAAAAATTGTCCTGCATGCCGCCGAGTGCCGGCACGGTGTCAGCAGCCGCCACGGCAAATCCGGGGTAAAACTGTGATGTGGCATATCCGCCGTTGCACGACTCGTAGGACGCGCCGCCGTTGATGGTGCGAAAAACCCCGCCATCGGTGGCGAAGTAGACGGTGCTCATCACGGTCGGATGAAAAGTAATGGCGTGAATGTCGGCGTGCACGTAGGCGGCCGGCCCTTCGGGGCCGCCGATCGGCACGACGCCCGCATACGCCAGCTGCCAGTCGGAAACGCGGGTCGGCGACATACCGCTTGTCATCGACTTCCAGATGTCGATGCCGCAGACCCATACATTCTCGTAATTATTCGGTTGAATGGCGATGTCATGCGAGTACCAGTACTGGTACGACGAGTAATCAACGAGGGTGGACCGCTGGGTCCAGGTGGTCCCATGGTCGAAGGAACGCAGAATCATGCTGCCGCTCGGCGGTACGCCCGTGCCACCGATGCCGGCGTAGATCACGTTCGTGAACTGGGAGGAGAGAACAATCTGGGCCTTGCCGCCGTACACCGCCGGAAGCCCGCCGGCCAGCCTGGTCCAGTTGGACCCGCCATTGAATGTCCGGTAGAGGCCGTAACCCGGGCTGTTGAAGTTGCCGCAGGCGGCATAAGCCGTGTCGGGGTTCTGGACATCCAGTTCGATGTCCGTGCCCATGACCACATTGAGCGAAAGGGTCCAGGTGGCGCCCGCATCGGTGGAACGATAGATCCCCTCCGTCGTGGCCGCCCAGACGCGATTCGGCTCTTCCGGATCGATGCGAATCGACCAGACGCCACGCCTCTGATCGCGGCTCCAGTCAAGGCTCATCGACCATGGTTGACCCGCATCGATCGATTTCAGTATGCCGAACCCGTAACTGCCGCGGGTGCCCCGGCCGACGAGTCCGCCCAGCGCGTTCTGCCAGGCGTAAACCTCACCGGTACCGAGATACATCACGCTGGTGTCGTTTGGCGCGATGGCGAGACAGCTGGCCGATGTCACGGGCAAACCGGTCACGACGCGTCGCCAGGCATCGACGCCGATGCCACCGGTCCGGCTGACCCAGAGTCCACCTCCGGCCGAACCGGCGTAGACGGTCATTGGATTCTGCGGGTTGATGGTCAGACAGAGCGTACGGCCGCCGATGTTGAGCGGTCCCAGCGAGCGCCATTTCGGCCCGCTGCCATGCGATGCCGGCGCAACGTCACCCGGAGTGCCAAGGCCGGCGCTCGAAACGGGGAGCATCGCCTCGGCTTCCTGGACACCCCGAAAGTGCGCGTCGTCGGGAATGAATGAGTCGGGCCAGGCCCGGGCCCGCGACCAGGCGTCAAGGGACTGGCGGGCGCCGGAGGTACGGAGCCTCTGCGGAACAACTTCGGCCTGCCAACCGGCCACAATGGCCAGGGCAACAGTCAGGATCAGGGCTGCGGACGGGGGTGGTCATGGGGTCCCCTCGGAAATCGTTGAGCGTTCGGTTGTCGGTCCAATTCCGGCGCCGCAGCGCGCCGGCGATTCCTCATGGCCGGGGAGGGGTTCCCACACCACTACCAGATTAGCTGAAAGTGGGCTTCCCCGGCCATGTTACATTTGCCGCTTCATTCATTCGTCGCCGCTTCCAAGGAACAGCCAGCAGGAGGAATCATGAGCCGCCCCGAAACGCCTCGGCCGGCTCGTCGTCCCCGCTACCGGGGCACGCATCCCCGGCGCTTCGACGACCGCTACAAGGAGCGGAATCCGGATCGGTATCCGCAAATTGGCGACCACATCCGGGCCCAGGGGCGCACGCCGGCCGGCTCGCATGTGCCGGTCATGCTGGATGAGGTCCTTGATGTCCTTGACCTGGCCCCCGGCCAGGTCGTCGTCGACGCCACGGTTGGTCACGGCGGCCATGCCGCGGCCCTTTTGGATCGGCTGGGGCCCCACGGGTTCCTGGTGGCCGTCGACCATGACGACGCGGAACTGGAGCGGACGCGGCAACGATTCCAAAGGGAGCGTCCGGGTGCACCGATCCGGTTTGTCCGCAGCCACTTTGCCGGACTCGGCAAGGTGCAGGCCGATTTGGCGCCTCAAGGGTTCGACGCCATCCTGGCCGACCTTGGCGTCTCGAGCATGCATCTCGACGATCCGAAGAGAGGCTTCAGCTACAAGTTTGACGGACCGCTCGACATGAGGATGGACCGGCGAGGATCGAAGTCGGCCGCCTCCCTTTTAGCCACCCTGTCCGAGGACGAGCTGTCGGAGCTTTTCCGCCGCTTCGGTGATGAACCGAATCATGTGCGCATTGCCAAGAAGATCGTGGAGCGGCGCGTCGCCGAACCATTTACCCGGACGAAACAGCTGGTGCAGTTGATCTTCCACGCCGCGAAGATCACGCCGGAGGAGTGGAAGGCGAAGGTGCAGGCCGAACCGGGCGCCCTTCATCCGGCGGCGCGCGTCTTTCAAGCCCTGCGCATGACGGTTAACGACGAACTGGGACAGCTTGAACACCTGCTGCGCATCGCTCCCTGGTGCCTCGCGCCGGGCGGCCGCATCGCAATCCTGTCGTTTCACAGCGGAGAGGATGGACGGGTGGCCGAGGCCATCGCACAGGGGCTCTCCGAGGGGGTGTGGGAGGCGGGAAGCACGGAAGCCATCCGGCCGCTGGTCGCCGAGCGGCGGGGCAATCCCCGGTCGGCGTCGGCCCGACTGCGCTGGGCGCGAAAGATTGGAGGCGCCAGGTCATCCGAATCGGACCCGGCCCCTGAAGCGCTTACTCCACCCGAACCTGCATGATCGCCGGTGCCGCCAATGAATCAAGTGGCGGCATGCCACCGCCCGGCAGGACCCGCCCCCACTGGCTGCGGGCGTTGTAGAAGAGTTCCTGATCGATCAGCACACCAAGGGTCGGCTCGTCCCATTCCGGATTGTCGCGATCGAGAGTCAACACGCTGGTGACACGACGGCCGGTCGGGTCGAGCGTGAGCCGGACGATCCGGTGCGGTGAGATGCCGTTCTGAATGAGGACAAGCCCGTCCTTGATCGCAACCAGCCCGTCGACGCCATTCAGGCACAGGGAGTCGGGGGCGGCCAGCCGGTTGATCGCACCGCTGGCGGCGCCGGAAATTTCGGCGGCCATGTCGACGACGTAAATGCCCAGCGTGTAGTCGGCCACATATAACCGCGAATCATCACTGCTGACCGCCAGCCCGTTGGGCGAGCCGAAGCTCCCGCGAGGCAGAAAAATCTCGAGCGCCTGGTCGTCGGCGTTCGCCAGCCGGTAGATCGCCCCGCTCTGACTGTCAGAGAGAAAAAGTCGGCCGCGGCCGTCCAGCACCAGATCGTTCAGGTTGTGATCCCGACCGGTGTCGGGGATCGACCAGGCGCCGAGCGTCCGGGCGGTTTTCAGGTCGAGGCGTCGAAGTTCGCATCGGCCTTCCATGTTCGAGTCAAAGCCGATCATCTCCGGTATGGCCGCCGTTGTCACCCAGAGCGATTGATTGTCGCGGTCCACCGTCATCGCCAGCGGCGCCAGAAGCGATTCGCCGGGAGCCGGAGCCCAGGTGGCGTACTGCTCCCCCTGATCCAGGCTCACGATCTTTCGTTGATGAACGCTGCTGACGAAGATGCGGCCGGCCCGTTCGTCCCAGGCGATCCCCTCGGTGATGAGCCCTTTCTCGGGGAGTTCGCCGGATTTGCGCGAGGAGCTGATCGGACGGTCGAGCGCCGCCAGTCGGGCACTCGCGGCGGCGTACTCCGGGCGTCCGCGGAGCGATTCGAGATCCTTGTCGGCCTCGAGGTTCGAGCGAACGTCCATGGCGGCAAGGCGGGTAAGCCAGACGGCCGCGGCATCGTATTGTCCCAGACGCGCCAGGGCACCCGCCATTCGTCGCTTGAGGGCCGGCTGCCCCGGCAGGAGCGAATCGGCGCGCGCCAGGCCCAGAGCATAACTCTTGATGTCGCCAACCCGGTACGCGGTCATTGCCTCGGCATAACTCTTGTAGCCGGTACGCGTGTCCCCTTGCTGCGCCGCCGACGGATACACGGACCCGATGAGGACGAGCACGCCAACGGCGAGAAGTGCAGCCCCGACATGACATCGACCGGGCATCATTTTTTCGCCTTTCGTTTCCGTCCGGCGGTGGGTGCGGGGTCTGCCAATGATGCGAGGTTTGCTGACGGCGTGAGGAAGACGACCGCCAGAGGCGGCAGCGACATCGTGATCGACTGCGGCTGTTCCTGCCACTCGCCGGCCACGGGAACCAGCTCGCTGCCGTTCGCCTGGCTCGTGCCGCCGAAGATTTCCGCATCCGAGTTCAGGGCGACGCGGTAGCTCACATCATGCGGCACGCCAATCCGATAGGAGTCGCGCATCACGGGCGTGAAGTTTGCCACCATCACCAGGTGGTCCCGGGGATCCATCGCCTTGCGATAGAACGCCACGATGCTCTGCTGCACGTCGCGGAAATCAATCCACTGAAAGCCCTCGTTGGTGAAATCAACCTGCCAGAGCGACGGTTCGGCAAGGTACAACCGGTTGATGGCCTTCATGAAGTCATGAAACTTTCGGTGAAGATCGAAGTCGAGGAGCATCCAGTCGAGTTGGCCGTCGTGATTCCACTCCTTCCACTGGGCGAGTTCGGATCCCATGAACAGGAGCTTCTTGCCCGGGTGGGCATACATGTAGGCGATAAGCGCCCGCAGGTTGGCGAAGCGTTTCCAGTAGTCGCCGGGCATTTTGTTCACGAGGCTTCCCTTGCCGTGAACGACCTCGTCATGACTCAGCGGCAACAGAAAGTTTTCCGTGAATGCGTAGTAGATCGAGAAGGTCAGCTTGCCGTGCACACCCTTGCGGAAGACCGGGTCCTGCTTCATATACTCGAGCATGTCGTGCATCCACCCCATGTTCCACTTGAGATCGAAGCCGAGGCCTCCCAGGTAGACCGGCCGCGACACCATCGGCCAGGAGGTGGATTCCTCGGCGATGGTCAGGACATCGGGAAACTGTTCGTGAACGACCACATTGACGGCCTTGATGAGCTCCACGGCTTCGAGGTTCTCGCGTCCGCCGTAGCGATTCGGCACCCACTCCCCTTCGTTGCGGGAATAGTCGAGGTACAGCATCGAGGCGACGGCATCCACCCGGAGGCCGTCGATGTGATAACGATCAAGCCAGAAGAGGGCCGAGTTGACGAGGAAACCGGACACCTCACGCCGGCCGTAGTTGTAGACCAGCGTGCCCCAGTCCTTGTGCTCCCCCTGGCGCGGATCGGCATGCTCGTAGAGATGCGTGCCGTCGAAGAAGCCGAGGCCATGCTCGTCCTTCGGAAAGTGGGCGGGCACCCAGTCCAGAATCACGCCGAGACCGGCCTGATGGGCCGCATCGATGAAATGGCGGAAATCATCCGGCGTGCCGAATCGGCTGGTCGGGGCGAAGGCGCCGACGATCTGGTATCCCCATGACCCGTCATACGGATGCTCGGTGATGGGCATCAGCTCAATGTGGGTGAAACCCAGTTCCCTGACATACGGGACGAGCTGTTCGGCCAGTTCACGATAGGTGAGCCATCGCCCATCCGGAGCGCCTGTCTTTTCCTCCCGCTTCCAGGAGCCGAGATGAACCTCGTAGATCGACAGGGGGCGATTGAGTGCCTGGGTGGTGCGGCGGGCCGCCATCCACTCACGGTCATTCCAAACGTAGCGGGAGAGGTCCGCCACGACCGAGGCGGTCAGCGGCCGGACTTCCATCTGAAAACCCCAGGGGTCGGCCTTGGCCACCGAATAGCTGTTCATCCGGCTTCGAATGAAATACTTGTACAGCGCGCCGGGCTGGAGGCCGGGGATGAAGGCTTCCCAGAGGCCACTGGTGCCGCGTGGTGTCATCGGGTGTCGATCGGCCTTCCAGCCGTTAAAACTGCCGACAACGCTGACCTTTGCGGCCGCCGGAGCCCAGACGGCAAATGACACGCCCTCGACACCCTTCTGGACGGAGATTTGCGCGCCAAGCTTTTCGTACAGGCGGTGGTGTGTCCCCTCGGAGTGGAGATAGATGTCGTCGTCGGAGAGGATGGGCGGTGGGGTGGCCGCCTCGGGCGGACTCTTGTCGGGGAGTTCTGGTACGCGTCGGGTCAACGGAAAGCCTCCGGCCGCGGATCGTAGCATGCCCGGCTAGCTGACTTCGTGCTGGTCCCGAAGCGACGTTGGGGCCGTATTGTGCCAGGCCGCGCGCATCGCGCGTCGCAGGTTGATCGCCGTGGCAGCCCGCAGACGGACCACCGTGTACCCACGTCGGCCCCAGGCGCCGGCAGCCGGAGTGAATACCGCGGGATGTTCGGCCATCTCCGCCTCCTGCTGTGCCGGTGTCAGCTTGACCGTGCCGTGATCCTGTTCCGGAGAGCCGAGCGAGGCGAAGACCTTGCCTCGAACCCGGAAATCGGGGTGATTCATGTGGGAAAACTCGAGCGCCTCGGGGAGGGAAAGGGCGAGGCGGCGAAACGTGGCGGGCGTCATGGTGTGTGTGGTGCCTGTTTGGCCGGCGGCCCGTGTGGGAGACGTGCGCCCCGGCGCTCGATCAGGTCCCAGCGATTGCCGTACAGATCCTCGAAGACGACGACGCGGCCGTAAGGTTCCTCACGCGGGGTCTCAGTGAATTGGACGCCGCGAGTCCCCCAGGTTTCGTAGTCACGATTCAGGTCGTCGGTTTCAAGAAAGAGCAAGACGCGGCCCCCGGCCTGGTTGCCGATGCGTGACTCCTGCTCCGGGCTGCTGGCTCGCGCCAGCAGCAGATCGGGACCGGCCGAATCCGCCGGCCGAACACGTACCCAGCGCTTTCCACCGCCGAGCGGCGTGTCCTCGATGAGCTCGAAGCCGAGGTTGCCGGTGAAATACAGGATGGCCTCGTCGTAGTCGCGGACGACGAAGGTGAAGGCTGTCAGCTGCTGGGGCATAATTTCTCTCATTTAAGGTTGAGCAGCCCGATCATCCCGCGAACAACCGCAATTCCGTGGACACCCGATCACCCAGTTCCAGGGCGGTTTTCAGATCCGGATGGCGGAGCATGACGAAACCATCGCCGATGAGCGTCTGGCTGGCGGGGCGCTTGGGCTGCCCGAGCGGCGTCAGGTCGATGGCGCAAATGTGCTGGCCGATTTCGCTCATGAGGCGCGCCAGCCCCTCGATCCGCTGGATGCGCCCTTCCCCTTCCGCCCGCTTGAAGATTGCGATGCCGTTGTACTTCTTTTCCAGCGGCGCGGTGATTCGGCCATGGCAGACCGCCTCCGCCCAGTTCTTGAAGCTGTCCGTATCGGCGGCCCAGTTCATCGCGTCGACAGTGCGCGCGCCGGCAGAACGGCAGCCGATCTCGCCGAACACGGCCTCGCCGTCGGGCTTTCGGTACCACTCCATGTGGGTGAACCCGGTCTGGAAATTCAACGCCTTCAGCACGGCGTAGCCCATCTCGCGCCCCGGCCGGACCCAATCGGCCTCCATGTCCCGGATGGCCACCGTCTGGGGGCTGATCCAGTCGTTGTTTCGGCTGATCAGGGCCCGCGGTCGATAGAAGCAGATGTTTTCGAAGAGGACCCTGCCGTCAGCGCAGATCGTATCGAAGGTGAAGTCTTCACCGTCGATGAACTCCTCGACGCTGACCTCGGGGATGTGTTTCAGTTTGCGGAAGACACTTTCAAGATCTTCCATCGTCGAACACTTGTAGGTATCGGCCGATCCGGCACCGGCTATCGGCTTGATGACCAGCGGGAAGCCGACCTTTTCGGCCGCGACCCGGGCTTCGGCCACGCTGGTGGCATTGTCGTGACGGGGCGTTCGGATTCCGGCGGCATCGAGTACCTGCTTCATCACTTCCTTGTCGCGAAACGGGATGGTTTCAGCCACGGTCATGCCGGGTAGCCCAAGCTTTTCGCGGATACGTGCCACCGGGATCATCATCGGCTCCCAGAGGCACTCGATCCGATCGATCCGAACCTGCCGCGAAATCCTTTCCACTTCGCTCATCATCGCCGCCTCGTCGGCGAAGCCGTTGATGCGAAAGTAGGCCGAAAGATTGTCGCGGGTCATCTGGGGCATGCCGGCCTCCGGTTGATCACCGAGGCCGATCACGCGGGCGCCGACGGAATTGAGGCCGCGGGTGAAGAAGGGCATCTCCGGCGGAAAGCCGGGTGACACGAAAAGCACGTTCATTGGGACCCCAATTCCACGCGGATCGTCGAGACGAGCGTCCTGAGTCCCGCCTCCACGACCGACGTTTCCGGATGTCGAAGGATGACGTAACCCTCCCCCTCATAGCTGCCCGAAGGCTTCTCGTCGGGGCGCGGCAGTTTCGATTCGACGACGAGCGGACCGACCTCGCGATTGGCCGCATCGATGCCGTGGATGGCCTTGACGCGCCCCTGTCCCTGTCCGCGCAGGTAGGCAGCCCCCACGGACCAGCGACGGGTCGGCGGCGTGAACACGTTCAGGGCCATGAGCCGCGGCCAGGCGGAGTAAAAATCGAGGTCGTGCGCGTAGGAGATGAGCGAGGTGAACTGCGCCCCCGGCGGACGAGCGGCCACCTCCGAAATGGCGATGGAGCCGTCATCCCGCCGAAACCACTCCATGTGCGTGAGTCCGGTCTTGAGGCCCAGCACCTTGAGCGCCTTCGCGGCCGCTGTGCGGATGTCGTCGAACTCCGGGCCGTCGATCTCCCGGGGCAGGAGCACGGACCACTGGATCCAGGGATTCTCGAGGACATCCAGCGGTGTCGGGTAGTAGCAGCTGATGGAATGCCAGACAAGTTCACCATCAACCATTATCGAATCAAACGAGTGCTCCCGGCCGACGACGAACTCCTCCAGCAGCACCGGGCGCTCCGCCGACGGCGGATTGGCGGCCAGCGCGCGCTTGAGTTCGGCCTCGTCGTTCACCCGCCAGGTACTCCGGGCCCCCGCCCCCGCTGGAGGCTTGACCACCAGTGGATAGCCGCAACTCGCCGCAAAATCGAGCGCGGCACCTTCCCCGTCCGCCAGTGCATGGCGCGCACAGGGAATCCCATGCGAGCGGAGCACATCCTTCATCCGCGATTTGTCGCGGAAGTGATGCGCCGCCTTGACCGACAGTCCATCGACTCCAAGTGAGTCACGCGCCTCGGCCATCGGCACCTGGAGTTCCTCCAGCGCCGCGATCATTCCATGCACCGCGCCCCACGCGTGTCGGAAGGCGTGCCCGGCGCGAATCAACTCTGCGGGATTGAGGCAGTCATCCAGGTGAAAGTGACCGGCCAGTTTGCCACGAATCGATGGCGGCAGCTTCGATTCAGGATCCGTGCTGATCAGTCCGATGCGCGCGCCCGGCAGGTTGACCGCCCCCTCAAGGAATCGAAGCGTCGTCTCAAGAAAATAGGGTGCCACGAAAATGACATTGGGCATGCTGCCGGAGTGACCTCGCCGCTGAATGGTTGAGTGGTGAGTCTAGCGGGGGC
>Ga0163152_10000848_pt1 | contig 50481 bp, 55 predicted proteins | sample OliLakLV19MP8IB2_FD_148635 | JGI IMG/M metagenome (GOLD analysis project Ga0163152, IMG submission 148635) | Freshwater microbial mat bacterial communities from Lake Vanda, McMurdo Dry Valleys, Antarctica - Oligotrophic Lake LV.19.MP8.IB-2 | ecosystem: Environmental > Aquatic > Freshwater >... | reverse complement strand
CCCTCGCCCCTCGTCCCCCGCCCCTGTTTTCAGACGACCCTGAAGTTCTTGAACTGCCACGGATCCGTATCGTCCACGTCTTCCGGGTACAGGACGCCGCGGTCTTCCAGCGGCGTCCAGTCCGTATAAACGCCGACTACCCTGCCCAGGTAAGGCTTGCAGATCTGCAGCATGGTCTTGTAAGGCAACTCGTCGGGCTCGACGATCCCGGCTTCGGGATTGTTGATCGCCCAGATGATCGCCGAGGCGTAGCCGATATTGACCTGCAGGCTGGTTGCGTTGTTGTAAGGGCAGAGCTTGCGCGCTTCCTCGATAGTGAGCTGGGAGCCGTACCAATAGGCGCCCCGCTTGTGGCCCATCAACAGCACACCGAGCTCGTCCATGCCTTCGGAAATCTCATCCCGCAGCAAGCGGTAGCGCGGCGGGAAACGATAATTGTTGCCGATGTACTCGTGCATCGACAGCACCGCGTCGTCGCAGGGATGGTAGGAGTAATGGCAGGTGGGCCGGTACACCGCCTTGCCCTTCTTCTCCACGGTGAAATAGTCCGGGATGGAAGTCGCCTCGCCATGGGAAATCAGGAATCCCAGCATCGGCCCTTCGAGCGGCGTCCAGGTGCGTACGCGGGTGGAAGCGCCGGTGCGTTCCAGGTAGATCGCCGCGCCACAGCCGAAATCGAACTTGCGCCCGTCAACGGGCCAGTTCTTTTCATGCGTGCCCCAGCCCAGTTCCGCCGGCTGCAGGGATTCGCCTGCAAAGGCTTCGCTGGACCACGTGTTGACGAACTCGTCGCGCGCCTTGCGGCGCGGGCTCAACTGGCTGTCGCGCTCGGCAATGTGGATGACCTTGATGTCGAGCTTCTGGGCGAGTTCGGCCCATTTCTCGCGGGTCCTGGGTTCCGTGACCTTCAGTCCCGTGTCCTTGGCGACGTTCAGCAGAGCCTGCTTGGTCAGGTGCGAGACCAGGCCGGGATTGGCGCCGTGCATCAGTACGCAGGCCGGGCCCTTTGGATACTTGTTGCGCATTTTCAGCGCCGCTTCGCGATAGGCGTAGTTGGTGCGCTTCGCCGCCGGCACGCCAGTGTTGTTGTGGCCGCCGGGCCACGGTTCGATGCAGGCGTCGATGTAGAGGATGCCGCGCTTCTGGCAGTACTCAATGGTGTCGAGGCTGTTCACGTCGTAGGACGCATTGACCAGGAAATCCCCTTCGCCGAGGTACTTGTCGTACTGGGAGATGTACGATTCCTTCTTGATCGGCTCAATGATGAACTTGACGCCGAGGCTGCCAGCGATCTCACGGCCGAATGCATTGGCCGTGACGATAGTGATCTGCTCGGGCTTGATGTCGATGTGGCGCAGGATCAGAGGCAGGGACCCCTGCCCGACCGAACCGAAACCGACGATGAGCATTCTGCCCTTGAAGGATGCGTACTTCCTGAATTCGCCCAATTCTCAGTTCTCCTTGGTCATACAGCCAGGCGCTTTTCGCGCGAGGGGCACTTTATAGACGATGTGGACGACAATCTCAACCCTGGTTGTGTCTTTTCAACGCCCACTCCACATGCCTTCGCACCATCGCGGAAGGATGGTCGAGGCGCCCTCTCAGTGCGGCCATGACCTCTGCCGACGACGGCGCGTTGCCAAGTCCGACGGCGAGGTTGCGCAACCAGCGCTCATGACCGATGCGGCGGATGGCGCTGCCCTCCAGCCGGCTGTTGAAGTCAGACTCGCTCCAGGCGAAAAGTTCCATCATGCCGGCGGCATCGAGGCCGCCGCGCACCGCGAAGTCCGCCATGTCGGCCTTCTGGGCGAAGCGGTTCCAGGGACAAACCAGCTGGCAGTCATCGCAGCCGTAAATGCGGTTGCCGATCAACGGCCGCAGTTCCTCGGGAATGTCGCCCTTGTTCTCGATGGTGAGGTAGGAAATGCAGCGGCGCGCATCCAGCTGGTAAGGCGCGACGATGGCCCGGGTCGGACAGATATCAATGCAGCGGCTGCAAGTGCCGCAATGATCGGACTGCGGTTCATCCACCGGCAGCGGCAGGTCGGTATAGATTTCTCCGAGGAAAAACCAGGATCCCGCCTCGCGGTTCAGCAACAGCGTGTGCTTGCCGCGCCAGCCCAGGCCAGACTTGGCTGCGAGTTCGACTTCCATGACCGGCGCGCTGTCGGTGAATACGCGGTATGAGAAGGTCTGCACTTGCCCAGCGATGTTGTCACAAAGCTTCTGCAGCCGGCTCCGCAGTACCTTGTGATAGTCGCGCCCGAGCGCATAGCGGGCAATGTACGCCTTGTCACCCTCGCCGAGGACTTCCCACGAATCGCGGGACTCGGGTGGAAAGTAGTTCATGCGCACCGTAATCACCCTGAGGGTGCCAGGCACCAGTTCCGCGGGCCGCGACCGGCGTGATCCGTGCGCCGTCATGTAGTCCATGTCGCCGTGCCAGCCGCGCGCCAGCCACTCCATCAGCCGGGTTTCCGCCTGGCCCAGTTCGCAATCGGCGATGCCCGCCTGCTGGAAACCCAGTTCCGCCGCCCAGGCGCGGATGTGCCCGGCCAGCGCCTCGAAATCCGCAGCCGCCGGTTCAGCGGACGGCGGCGCGGCGCGGCGGTTCTGCCTCATCGGAGACGGCCGCGACAATGTAGTCGAGCTTGCGCGTTTCGCCATGCTGCATGACGAAAAACCGCTCGGAGGGAATCCCGGTGGCTGCGAGCGCTTCCGCCAGTTTCACTGGCGGCTCGTCCAGGCGCTCGTCGGTCAGCTTGAAGGTGCCCCAGTGCATCGCCACCGAGTACCGCGCGTTGAGGTCGCGATGCGTCTTCACCGCTTCCTCGGGATTGACATGCATGACCTTCATGAACCAGCGCGGCTCGTAAGCGCCGATCGGCAGCGCAGCCAGATCGATGCGCCCGAAGCGCTTGCCGATGTCGGCCAGATCCTGCGAGTAACCGAAATCACCGCCGAACAGGAAACGCATCTGCGGATGCTCTATCACCCAGGAGCCCCACAGGGTTTTGTTGGTGTCCCACGGGGTGCGCGCACTCCAGTGCTGCAACGGCACCAGGTGAAGCTTCAGGCCCATGTGGTCGCGGCTGTCCCACCAGTCGAGCTGCGTCACGTTGTCGATGCCCTGCTCATGGAACCAGCGCTTCAACGCCAGGGGCACCAAGAACATGGGCGGACCGCCCTTCTGCGCGTTCAGGCGCTGCACCGTGCCGCGATCGAGATGGTCATAGTGGCTGTGGGAAATCACCACCACATCGACGCGTGGCAGGGTATCGAAGTCAAGGCTCGGGGCGACATGGCGTTTCGGTCCCGCGAACGACAGCGGCGAGGCGCGCTCGGTGAGATGCGGATCGGTCAGGACGTTCACGCCGCCAAGTTGAAGCAGGAAAGTGGCATGGCCGATCCAGGTCAGCGTCGGTTCGCTGCGATTGGATTCAAGGAAAGCCGTGTCGGGTTTGAGAAGGGGAAAGTTGTACCCTTCCTCCGGATCCCCGGGCGCACCTTTGGTCCAGCGCTGCCACTGCCATTTCCAGAAGCTTTGCTTTTCCGGATGCGGATAGTTGTTGCGGAATCCGTCCGCAGTGTGATGGGTTTTCATCGGATTATAATTGGGGTTGCCATGGCAGGCGGTGAACAGCAGCGCGCCGGCAACACACAGAACGACCTTCGATTTCATTGGTCCCGCGGGGCTGATTGGGTCGCAGCAGTGTAACCGGCGACGAAGGACCAGGCAAAAAAACCGACAACAAAGGAGCGGCCGATGGCAGCGAAGAAGCAGGTGGTGGGCGTGATCGGGCTGGGATCGATGGGCATCGGCGTGGCACGCACGCTGGTCAGGAAGGGTTTCGACGTCCATGCCTTCGACGTACGGCCGGAAGTCACCGAGGCTTTCGCCAAGGAAGGCGGGATTGCCGCGAAAAGCCCAGCCGAGGTGGGCTGCAATGCTTCGGTCGTCATCATCCTGGTGGTAAACGCCGACCAGACCAACGATGTGCTGTTCGGCAAGGATGGCGCCGTCGGCACCCTGGCAAAAGGCTCGGTCGTCGTAGCCAGCAGCACCGTCGCGCCCGAATTCGCCATCGACCTCGGCAAGCGGCTGGAAGCGAAAGGCCTGCTGCTGATCGACGCCCCGGTTTCCGGCGGCGCCGGGCGCGCCGCCAAGGGCGAACTTTCCGTCATGGGTTCGGGATCGAAGGCCGCATTCAAGAAAGCCGACGCGGTGCTCAAGGCCATCGCAATCAAGGTGTATGAACTGGGTGACGATGCCGGCACCGGGTCCAAAGTGAAAATGATCAATCAACTGCTGGCCGGCGTGCATATCGCCGCCGCCGCCGAAGCGATCGCCCTGGGCATTCGCACCGGCGCCGATCCCAAGGTCATCTATGAAGTCATTTCCAACAGCGCCGGCTCGTCGTGGATGTTCCAGAACCGCGTGCCGCACGTCCTGGAGGGCGACTATACGCCCCTGTCCGCGGTGAATATTTTCGTCAAGGACCTGGGCATCGTGCTCGATTCAGCGAAAAAAATGGCTTTCCCCCTGCCCCTGACCGCAGCCGCCCACCAGCAGTTCCTCGGCGCCGCCGGCGCCGGCCTGGGCTACGAAGACGACATCGCCGTGATCAAGGTCTACCAGAAGCTGTCCGGCATAAAACTGCCCGAAAAAAAGAAAAAAAGTGATCAGCGAACAGTAAACGGCGAACAAGCGCAGGAATCTTAACCTTCCGCAACCGTTCACCGATTGCTGTTCACCGTTTACCGCAACTTTCAGATGCGATCGTTCTCCAGCTTCTCCTCCAACTCGATTAACGCCAGCGCCAGTGCCGGCTGGTTGGGATTGAGTTCGAGCGCGCGGCGGAAATAGTCCGCCGCCTTGCGGTATTCGCTGCGTTCGAGCCAGATCTGGCCGCAGCTTTCCAGTGTGCCGAACTGATAGGGGTTGAGTTCGATGGTGTGGCTATAATTGGCCAGCGCGCGCTCGTAGTCGCCGAGCGCGACAAACGCATCGCCGCGGCGGTTCCAGGCCTCCGCGAATTCCGGTCTCATCGCGATGACTTCGTTGAGTTTCTCGAGCGCCGCGGCCGGCTCGTTTTCGACCAGCAGGCGCACGCCGGTCTGGAACATCGGATCCACCACCGGATCGTCGGCACGCATCCAGATGCCCCAGACCACCTGCTCCGCCATGCCGCGGATCAGTTCCTCTTCATCCCACAGGGCGGCCAGCACCAGCGGGACGTCTTCGAGGGTTCCCACCTCGGCAAGCCGCGCGTACCCCAGGCGGCGCTTGTTCATCTGGCTGCTTCTGGTTTCGTCGAGGGCTTGCTGACGGGACCGCGGTGACCAGTCGGCGGCCGGCGCGGAGAGGGAAAAGCCGGCCAAAAGCGCCGCTATCATGAGCTGCACTGCTGCAAATTGGAGACGGATGGCCATTCTGATGATCCTTTCCTGCGGACTCCACCCTGATATCGTTTCTGCCTGCAAGTGTGACGCCTCGGCGCCGATGGCGCAAATCGGCGCCTGTCACGAATCGGCGCAATCCGGCGCTCGTCAGGGATCGACGGCCGAAAGGCGTCGCCGCAGCACGTCCAGCTTCAGCGCCAGCGCCTCACCCATGAACATCTGCGGGTTGGACGGGTCGAGCCCCTCCTTTAGTTCCCGCGCTCTGATCCATGCCCTGGCCAGCGCAAAGGCATCCGGAAACGAGCGCGTCTTGCGCAGGGCCTCGTCAAAAAAAGCCCGGGAGAAATAAGTATAGTCCGAGTCGTCACTGCACCCGAACGACGTATGCTTCGCGTCGGCCGCGGTCATCACCATGGTATTCGGATCTCTTAGCACCTCGATGAATCCGCCGGAATAGCAGGCCGATACCACGACGATGCGCCATTTGATGCCGGCATCGTCGAGCGCGGCGCGCAAATCCGCGGGCCCGATCTGCGCCAGTCGCAAGGGCCAGAACTCGGTGCTGAGTTGGTGCGTTTCGGATCCGTGCGTCGTGATGTGCAACAACACGATGTCTTCCGCCGGATCGATGCGCTCCCCCACCGCCCGCAATGCGCGGCGCAGGCTGGTCAACGAGGCGATGGGCGCCTTGCCGGCCAATGAGGCGTGATTGACCAGCGTCACGCTGCGGCCGCCGGTATCGAAGCGTTCGCGCAGCAAGCCCTCCACCGAGTTCATTTCCTTCATGAACACATCCTGCGATGCATAGGGCGCGAAACCGACAAAGTAAAGATCCGCGATACCCGGACGTTGCGGCTGCAATTGTTCGAGGGCGGCCCGCAGCAGCCCGGGCTGGGCATACAACGCCTGCTCCTCCACCACGGAAAACGACTGGGGAGCATCGGCCTGGTCGCCGGCATCATCCGCCTGCCACAACCATCCGGCCGGCAGGAAGTAGGTCGGCAGCAGGACTATCAGAACAAACACCGCCATCGGCAAGGTGGCCGCCCTCAAACCGCCACCGGCGAAACGGGCGATGGTCAACAGCATGGCCGCCGCCCACCAGGCGACCAGAAAATAGTACAACTCCGGGGAGTTGACGCCGCCCCTGACCGGGAGCAGCCCATGGTCGACGGCAAGCCACACGCTGTTGGCGATGACGTTGAAGCTGAAGGCCGCGGAGGCCACCGCCACGGGAATCAGGATTCCCAACTGCCGGTCGCGCAGAAGGCCGCCGATCACATGCCCGGCGAGCAGCACCATCAGGATGCCGAACACGGCGGAGGGCAGCGCATGGAAATTGAAGAAACCGTCGGCACCGACAAACGCGAAGGCCGCCGAAACATTCACCACGAGCCCGAGCGCGACCAGCGCGATGAGCTGGCCGGCATCGGCCTGAAAACGCGACGGCTCCGTGCGCAGAAAGAACAGCAGGCGCGCGCCCGCCGCAAGATTGCCCATGAATCCACGCGGGCCGCTGTTATCGGCCCGCGGCCCCTGCGCCCCCGCAACCGGCCCGGCCGGGCCATCGGATGCGGGTCGCTGAAGGTCCCGCCCGTCCCCAGGCGTATCGCTCATGCCTGCATTCAGATGTAGCGCTGCTGCTTCTCGGACAGGATTTTCCCGATCGCATCGATCGAGTCGCGCACCCCGTCCATGTTGGGATTGATGGCCAGCGCGCGCTCGAAATAGTCGAGCGCCGTCGCCAGGTCGCCCTTGCGCACGTGGATCTGCCCGTAGCCCGCCAGCACGCCGAAATGCTGCGGATTGCGCTCGATGACTTCGGCGCAATCGCGCAGGGATAGATCGTCTTCGCCCATCAGGAAGTGAACGGTGGCGCGCTTGTTCCAGGCCTCGGCAAACTCGGGTTTCATGCTTATGACCCGTCCGAAGGTCTCCACTGCCGCACGCAGATCGCCATCCTGCATCTGAGACATGCCGATTCCGAAAATGCGATCGGCCGCCTCATCGCCCGACCGGCTCCAGACACGCCAGATTGCCTGTTCCGCGGCTTGCCTCACCGCCTCCGCGGAATCATGGAGCGCGCCCATCAGTGGCGGCAGTTCGGAGTGCCTGCCGGTTTCGGCAAGCACGGCACAGGCGCTTGCCCGGACCGCTGCATCCCCGCTCTGCAGATCGGACAGCGCCTTTTCCCGCCGTGTAGTGCCTGCATCCTGCGCGGCCATTGCCTCCGGCACGAACGAAGCCAGCAGCCCCAGGATGAAGGCATGCAGCATTATTCCTTTGACGAAACTCCTGTCCGGACCCGACATGGCAATCCCCGGGACAACCCTCTAAAATGCGTCACCCGCAACCTGCGGCCTGCCTTCGATTCTACTCCGCACTTTTGCGCCGAGGATCATTTCCGCAAAGGATCGCCATGCCGAAATTGCTGTTGCCCGCCCTGTTCCTCCTCGCCGTGTCTGCCGCCGACGCGGCGTCCTATCCGCTCGGCACAATGACGTGCGACGACATCGGCGCGTTTGCCTCCGAAGCCATGGGCTGGCGCAAGGAAGGCCGCACCCGGGACCAGGCCCTCGCCGATCTCGAAAAGCGCACGTACAACGACCCTGTCGAGAAGAAAAACCTGCTTGCCATCCTGGACCTGGTGTTCGGCTCCTATGGCCGCAACTGGACGGTGGAAAGCGCCGGCAATGTCATGCACAAGGACTGCATGACCGGCCGGTAACGCAATCCGGATCCTGATTACTCATCCACAAGAACGACACATAACGATGACGACCCACCTTGCTCCGCCCGCCCGGCCGGGCCAGCCGCTTTCCGAAGTGGACACTCCCGCGCTCCTGCTGGACCTCGACGCCTTTGAACGCAATCTCGACCGCATGGACCAGACGCTGGCGGGATTCAAGGTGCGGGTGCGACCGCACGCCAAATCGCACAAGTGCCCGGAGATCGCCCTGCGGCAGATAGCGCACGGGGCGGTGGGCGTGTGTTGCCAGAAAGTTTCCGAGGCGGAAGCCATGGTCGCCGGCGGCGTCATGAACGTAATGGTCAGCAACGAAGTCGTGGGCGTTGCCAAGGTGGCCCGGCTCGCCGCGCTCGCGAAACGCGCCCGCGTCAGCGTTTGCGTCGACAACGCCCGCAACGTCGGCGACCTCGACACGGCGGCCCGCAATGCCGGCGTGAAACTGGACGTGCTGATCGAAGTGAACGTAGGTGCCAATCGTTGCGGCGTCGAAGCCGGGCATCCGGTCCTGGATCTGGCGATGCGCATCGCCGCCGCCAAAAACCTGCGTTTCGCCGGACTGCACGCCTATCAAGGGGCAGCGCAGCACGTGCGGACGCCCGCCGACCGCAAGGCCGCCATCACCAAAGCCGTGCAGCAGGTGCGCACGTCGATCGAGATGCTGCACGAAGCGGGCCTGAGGCCCGACATCATCACCGGCGCCGGCACCGGCACCTATCCCCTCGAGGCGGGCAGCGGCATCTACAACGAAATCCAGCCCGGATCGTATGTGTTCATGGACGCGGACTACAACCGCAACCTGGACGAAGACGGCAAGCCGATCAAGGTATTCGAGCAAAGCCTGTACGTGTGGGCGACGGTGATGAGCCATGCCGCGCCCGAACGCGCCGTGGTGGATGCGGGATTGAAAGCCTTGTCCGTGGATTCCGGCATGCCGCTCGTCGCCGACCTGCCGGGCGTAGAGTTCCTGAAGGCCTCCGACGAGCACGGCGTGCTGCGCCTGCCGCAGGGAACCGCGATCGAAGTTGGCGACAAGATCCGCCTGATCCCCGGGCATTGCGACCCGACGGTGAACCTCTACGACTGGATCGTCGGCGTGCGCGGCGGCAAGGTCGAATGCGTCTGGCCGATCACCGCCCGCGGGGCTTTTTACTAAACATTTAGTTCTTGAACCACGGAGGACACGGAGAGCACGGAGGAAAAGCAAGAGGGGAAAATGTAAGGGCAGAAATTTGTCAGCGACCGTCAAGACTGTTGAGTTAAATCGATCGCAGGAGCGTACACATCGATACACCAGTCCGCCAAATAGTCTTTCTCTTACCTGGATTTCCTCCGTGCCCTCCGTGTCCTCCGTGGTTCAAGATTGAGATTGAGACGGAGAAGAAATGGCCGGACCGAAAACCTACCAGTTCGACACGCTGAGCCTGCACGCGGGGCAGCAACCCGACCCGCAGTTCGGGGCGCGGGCGCAGCCGGTCTATTTCACGACGTCGTACGTTTTCAAGGATACCGACCAGGCTGCTTCGCTGTTCAACATGGAGCGCGCGGGCCATGTCTATACGCGGATTTCCAATCCCACCAATGCCGTGCTCGAAGAGCGGGTGTCGGCGCTTGAAGGCGGCGTGGGCGCCATCGCCACCGCCAGCGGCCAGGCCGCCATGCACCTCGCCATCGCAACGCTGATGGGCGCGGGCGCGCACATCGTGGCATCGCGCGCTCTGTACGGTGGCTCGCACAACTTGCTGCAATACACCCTGCCCCGATTCGGCATCGAAACGACGTTCGTCGATCCACGCGACATCGATGCCTTTCGCAAGGCGATCCGTCCCAACACGCGGCTGCTGTTCGGCGAAACCCTGGGCAATCCCGGGCTCGACGTCCTCGACGTGCCGAAAGTGGCGGAAGTCGCCCACGAGGCCGGTTTGCCATTGATGGTGGATTCGACTTTCACCACACCTTATCTGATGCGGCCGTTCGATCTCGGCGCCGACCTGCTGTTCCACTCGGCCACCAAGTTCCTCGGCGGCCATGGCGTGGCGATCGGCGGCGTCGTGGTGGACAGCGGCAAATTTGATTGGGAAAAGTCGGGGAAATTTCCGACGCTGACCGAACCCTATGAAGGTTTTCACGGCATGGTGTTCAGCGAGGAGTCCACGACCGGGGGTTTTCTTCTGCGCGCCCGCCGCGAAGGCATTCGCGATTTTGGCGCCGCGATGAGCCCGATGAACGCATTCCAGATCCTGCAGGGCATCGAGACCCTGGGCCTGCGCATGCAAAAGCACATCGACAACACCCGCAAGGTGGTCAGCTTCCTGTCGAAAAACGAGGCCATCGACTCGGTTTCGTATCCGGAACTGCCATCGCACCCCGATCACGAACTCGCGAAAACAATCCTGCCCCGCGGTTGCGGCGCGGTATTCAGCTTCAGCCTCAAAGGCGGCCGCCCGGCCGGCAAGCGTTTCATCGAGACCCTGAAGGTGTTTTCGCATCTCGCGAACGTCGGCGATGCCAAGTCGCTGGTCATCCATCCGGCGACCACCACGCACTACCGCATGGACGCCGCCGCCCTGCGCGCAGCCGGCATCACCGAGGGAACGGTAAGGCTTTCGATCGGCCTCGAGAGCGCGGATGACTTGCTCGAAGACCTGAGCCGGGCGCTCTACGCTTCGCAGAAAGCCTGAACCCGTCCCGTCCCCGATCAGGCCGATCACTCTGGGCTTCGATGTTTACGGCACCAGGAAGGCACGAAGAACACTCTTTTCAGTAGTGGTGAGATTTTTAGCAGAGGAAGATCGACAATGTATCTGACGGTCGATGGCAACAAGACCTACGTTTACACGGCGAACCACGCTTTCGATGCCGGCAAGACCACCGTGGTATTCATCCACGGCGCAGCCAATGACCACAGCGTCTGGACACTGCAAAGCCGCTACTTCGCGTACCACGGCTGGAACGCGCTGGCCGTCGATCTGCCGGGGCACGGCAAATCCGCGGGCAAGCCGCTCACTTCCTTCCCCGATGCCGCGGACTGGGTCGTGCGTCTGGTCGACGCGGCCGGCGGCGGCAAGGCGTCACTGGTGGGGCACAGCATGGGCTCGCTGGTGGCGCTGGAAACCGCAGCCCTGCATCCCGATCGTATCGTCAAGCTGGCATTGCTCGGCTGCGCCGCGCCGATGCCGGTATCGGAACCGCTGCTCAATGCCTCGAAGGCCAACGACCACGTCGCCTACGAGATGATCAACGTGTTCTCGCACAGCGCTCCGGCGCAGATCGGCGGCAACCGCACGCCGGGCATGTGGATGATGGGCAATGCCATGCGCCTGATGGAGCGCTCCGCGCCGGACAGCCTGTTCGCGGACTTCAGCGCCTGCAACGCCTACTCCGGCGGATTGGAGGCCGCGGCGAAAGTGAAATGCCCCACGCTGATGATCCTGGGCAAGCGCGACCTGATGACGCCGATGAAGGCGTCCAAAGAACTCATGGGCGCGATCCCTGGCGTGAAGGTGATAAGCCTGGAAGACGCGGGGCACGCCCTGATGGCGGAAAAGCCGGATGAAGTTCTGGATGAACTGATCAAGTTCCTCAACTAACTGTCACCTCACCCCCCGCCTTCTGCTCCGCCCCACACCCCTCCGGGTGCATGTGAGTGTGCCCTTGTCCCCTGAGCGGAGAGGGTGCCAAATGCAAAACGGGCGACCAAATGGTCGCCCGCGTATTTCTCCTTCTCCTCCCGCTAGCGGGAGGAGAAGGCCGGGATGAGGTGGGTGGTGGCTTACGGAATGTATTGAGTCACCTTCTCCACCTGCTTGAGCAGGGTTTCGGCGTCGCTGACCTCGAACTTGCCGGGCTGCTCCACGTTGAGAGTCTTGACCTCGCCGTCCACGACCAGCATCGAGTAGCGCGCCGAGCGCACGCCCATGCCGCGCTGGATCAGGTCCAGCTCCAGGCCCAGGGCCTTGGAGAACAGTCCGCTGCCGTCCGCCATCATGCGGACCTTGCCCTTGCTGCCCTGCTCCTTGCCCCAGGCGCCCATGACGAAGGCGTCGTTGACGGATACGCACCAGACCTCGTCGACCTTCTTGTCCTTGAACTTGCCGGCCGACTGGAGAAATCCCGGAAGGTGCTTCGCCGAACAGGTCGGCGTGAACGCTCCGGGCAGGCCGAAAATGGCAATGCGCTTGCCACGCACGATATCCTCGACCTTGAATGCATTGGGCCCGATGGTGCAGCCCGGGGTTTCGTCTTCAATGAATTCGTACAAGGTGCCGGACGGCAGCTTGTCTCCAACCTTGATCGTCATGTGCAACTCCTCCGCCAGTGTCTGAAGTGGAACGTTGTTTGAGGTGAGACCATCCCGTTGTCAACGGCAATTGTAATCTTTCTGAATATATCGGGCATTCTCCGCCAGGGCATGCCTGTTGCGCAGCGCGTCGGTTAAGTTCGAGAATCGGCTCAGAATCTTTTCAGCAGAGAAAAGGAGATGAACGATTCGACCACCGCGTCTTCGAATTTCAGCTTCGGCAGGTAGCCGATCGCGAAGCCATACTCGCCCGCCATGAGGGTCAGTTCCGGCAGGATCTCCGGCACCACCGGAAGCCTGTAGCCGGTAACGAGGGCGCCGGTCAGGCGAAACTTCACCGGGCCGGCAATCGGGAAATCCTTGCCGATACCGGCATAGGCCGATACGCGATTGAGCGAATTATAGAAGGCACCCGCGGCCGCAAAGAAACTATGCCCGGGCACACGAAAATGCAGGCCGAGGCCGGGGTTCACTTCGTTGAGGTCCTTTTTCTTGTCCCGGTCGAGATGATACGAGGCAACATGCACGACTATTTCCTGTGGGCAATAGTCGTCCGGCTGGGCACAATCGAACATTGTGGCTACCCTGAATGATTGACGGAGAAATGCTGCCTGCATCCCGATGCCCTGGCCGGATGGATCATCAGGGCGTCAGACGCAATCGCGGAACAGCTTGGGACAATGCCGCTGAATTACAATCTCATTGTACAACCGCTCCGGGCCGACCCGATTCGACATGAATAAAGCATTCACCAAAGAAAGCGACGGCGAAGCGGACGAGAAACAGGAATCCGCCGCGCCGCCATTGCCGGCCGGATTGAAGAATTACATCACGCCGGCAGGATTCAAGCGGCTGAAGGACGAAGCGCTGCAACTCCTCGACAAGGAGCGCCCGGAACTCGTCAAGGTTATTCACTGGGCCGCGTCCAACGGTGACCGTTCCGAAAACGCGGATTACATTTACGGCAAGCGCCGGTTGCGGGAAATCGACCGCCGTATCCGCTTCCTCACAAAGCGCATGGATGCGGCCGTGGTCGTGGATCCGGCAGCGCGCGAAGCGAGCGACCAGGTTTTCTTCGGTGCCACGGTAACGGTCATGGACGAAGGCGGGGCGGAAAAGACCTACAGCATCGTGGGAATCGACGAGACCGATATCTCCCTTGGCCGCATTTCCTGGATTTCACCCCTTGCCAGGGCCCTGATCAAGGCGCATGAGGGGGAAACGATCACCGTGAAGACGCCGGGTGGCGACGAGCGGCTGGAGATTGTCCAGGTGGAGTACAGGGCCATCGATTAGATGGCCCTGCCAGGCGCGAAGCTCCAGGTGGCTTCCCTCATTTGCCCCCGCAATCAATACTCCGAACCGCTCTGCGCTTGTCCCAATCCCCTCGTGCCTGGCGTCTGGTGCCTCGTGCCTGGCGCGGCTCCGCCGCGCAAGATTCTTCCAGTTTCCAGCAATAAGCTTCCAGGACCAGCAATAAACACCTAAAACTCCGCAACACCTTCCAAACGGCAGCGGCAACGCCGGCCAGGTGCGCCAGCGCACCAGGTCTGAAATGCAGGCCGACCTGGTGCGCGACTGGAACCCGAAGGCGGCAGCCATTGAAGAAAAGGGCACGCTGCAGACCCGCTCCGCGCAACAGGCCTACGACGACCTGGTTCGCAACTGGAACTAAGCGTCACAAGCACCAAATGAAACGGGCGGCCGACTGGCCGCCCGTTTTGTTTTGTACCGGCCGTTCAGCGGCGCACCGTAGCCGCGCTCTGCCCGAACAGGATCTTGCGCGATTCCTCGTCGATGGTCGGCTTGGTGTTGAGCGCCTTGCCCTTCTCGTAGGCACGCACCACGGCCGGCCGCGCCTGGATCCCCTCGAACCAGCGCCTCAGGTTCGGGAAGTCATTGAGATCCTGCTGCTGTCGCTGGTGCGGGACGATCCAGGGATAGGCGGCCATGTCGGCAATCGAGTAGTCGCCCGCCACGAAATTGCGATCGGCGAGGTGCTTGTCCAGCACGGCGTATAACCGCGCGGTTTCGCCAACGTAGCGGTCTATTGCATAGGCGATCTTTTCCGGTGCGTATTGCGTGAAGTGGTGGTTCTGGCCGGCCATCGGACCGAGACCGCCCATTTGCCAGAACAGCCATTGCAGGACTTCGAATCGGCCGCGCGCATCCTTCGGCAGGAAGCTCCCGGTCTTTTCCGCCAGGTAGACCAGGATCGCGCCCGACTCGAACACGGATAACGGTCCCTTGCCGTCGGCGGGCTCGGTATCGACGATGGCCGGCATGCGGTTGTTCGGTGAAATTTTCAGGAAGTCCGGCTTGAACTGGTCGCCCGTGCCGATATTGACCGGGAGGATGCGATAAGGCGTCCCGGTTTCTTCCAGGAAAATGGTGATCTTGTGCCCGTTGGGCGTGGGCCAGTAGTGCAGATCGAACATGGGCCTTGGACCGGTAATGGATCGGGAGCGATGGGCGAGGCGTCAGCGAAGTCGGCTGAGGACGGTAACTGAAACGCGATAGTGCCTCGTGGCGACTCTCCGGGCAAGGTCGCATCCGGCCTGACAGTTATTCGGATCGAGAATGGCTGTCTGACGGCGACTTTGTCATCCGATTTTCGGGGTTCGCTATACTCGCCCCATCTCCCTCCCCGCGACTGCGTGCAATGACCCGACATTTCGACCTCCTTACCATCGGCGCCGGCAGCGGCGGGGTCGCGGTTTCAAACCGCGCCGCAAGCTACGGAGCCAAATGCGCGATCGTCGAGGCGGGCCGCATCGGCGGCACCTGCGTCAATGTCGGCTGCGTGCCCAAGAAAGTGATGTGGAACGGCGCCGAACTGGCCCACGCGCTGGAACATGCGGCTGACTACGGCTTTGCCCTGTCCGGCCATTCCTTCGACTGGCCGACGCTCAAGGCCAAACGCGACCGCCATGTGCTCGACCTGAACGGCCACTACGAACGCAACCTGGCGAAGAACGGCGTCGAAATCATCCGTGGCAGCGGCCGCTTCATCGGCCCCAAGACCGTCAAGGTCGGCGCCGAGGTCCTGACCGCGGATCATGTGGTAATCGCGGTCGGCGGCCGGCCGCAGATACCGGACGTGCCGGGTGCGGGCCTGGGCATTACCTCCGACGGATTCTTCGAACTCGCCTCCCAGCCGAGGAACGTCGCCATCGCCGGGGCCGGCTATACCGCGGTGGAGTTCGCCGGATTGATGCGCGCGCTCGGCAGCGACGTGACGATGTTCCTGCGCCGCGGCCACTTCCTCAACGAATTCGATGCGATGCTGCGCGACGAGCTGATGACACAGATGAAAGCCGACGGGGTGCGCATAATCGTGAAAACGAAAATCGCGAAAGTCGAGAAAACCGCATCCGGCATCCGCGTCGGCCTGGAAAACGGCGACGTACTGGAAAGACTGGACTGCCTGATCTGGGCGATCGGGCGCCAGGCCAATACGGACCGCCTCGACCTGCGCGCAAGCGGCGTGGCCACCGACGAGGAGGGCGAGATTCCGGTCGACGAGTACCAGCAGACGAATGTGCCGGGCATCTACGCGATCGGCGACATCATCGGCAATTTCGAACTGACGCCCGTGGCCATCGCAGCGGGACGCCGCCTCTCCGACCGCCTGTTCGGCGGCATGAAGGATCGCAGGCTCGTGTACGAAAACATTCCCACGGTCCTCTTCACCCATCCCGCCATCGGCACTGTCGGCCTGTCGGAGGAGGCCGCCATCGACAAGTACGGGTTGGAAAATGTAAAAGTCTACGAAACCCGTTTCACGCCGATGGTCTACGCGTTTACCACGCGCAAGGTGAAATGTTCGATGAAACTGGTCGTAACAGGCGAAACGGAAAAAATCATCGGCTGCCACATCATCGGCGCCGGCGCCGATGAAATGCTGCAGGGCTTCGCCGTCGCCATCCGCATGGGCGCGACCAAACGCGACTTCGACGATACCGTCGCCATTCATCCGACGGTCGCGGAGGAGCTGGTGACCATGCGCAGCTCGCGCTCGGCGGCCCTGCCCATTACTTCCGGCTGAAGCCCGGTAAAGAGTCGTTGCAAGTACGCCAGATCCTTACTCGGCCCTCTTCCCTCGCCCCTGAATTCCCGTGGCTTCCTTGGGCCGCCGGAATAGGTTACCTTACGCCCCGATAGTCTGTACGGTCGAGGACTTCAGTTCCGAGAAGCGAGGCGCCGCCAGAGCGCTACAAGAAAGCAACCCTAAGACAGAAGGAGGAGAAGGCCATGACAACGGCAACCGCCGACAACAGTCAGGTGCAGGGTCATTTCGACCCCTACGCGCTCAATCCGAACGACATCCTCGAACCGCCGACGAGGATGCGCGATATTCTCAAGAAGATCGGTCCCGGCATCATTCTTTCCGCGTCGATCGTCGGTTCCGGTGAGCTGATCGCAACCACCACGCTGGGCGCAGAAGTCGGCTACGTGGTCATGTGGCTGATCGTGTTCTCCTGCCTGATCAAGGCGCTTATCCAGTCGTTCCTTGGGCGCTACACCATCGCGATGGGCGAAACCGGACTGGAAGCCTTTAACCGGATTCCGGGAAGGATCGGCCGCGTCAACTGGGTGGTCTGGGCGTGGGCGCTGATGGTCCTGGTCACGCTGTTCCAGATCTGCGCCATGTTCATCGGTGTATCGCAGGTGATGAAGATCTTCACCGGCATAGCGGTGTTCTGGTGGGTCATCGGCTTCTTCCTCCTTACGCTGGCCCTCCTGCTCGGCGGCGCCTACCAGCGCATCGAGCGGCTGGCGATGGTCAAGGTCGGGTTGTTCACGCTGATCACCCTGCTTGCGGCCGTTGTGCTCACCCGCATGCCGGAATATTTTTCCTGGGGGGATATCGCGCAGGGCTTTACATTCAGCCTGCCAGAAGCGGGGCTGGCAACCGCACTTGCGGTGTTCGGCATCACTGGCGTCGGGGCGACCGAGTTGTACATGTACACCTACTGGTGCGTCGAGAAGGGCTACGCCCGCTACACCGGCCCGCACGAGGATTCCGAGGCCTGGCGCCGCCGTGCGCGCGGCTGGGTGCGAGTGATGAACGTCGACGTGATCTGCTCGATGATCATCTACACCGTCGCCACCGTAGCGTTCTTCCTGCTCGGGGCCGGCATCCTGCACGGCATGGGCGTGGTGCCGAAAGGCAGCGACATGATTGTCCAGCTTTCGAACATCTACACCCAGACGCTGGGCGAATGGGCGAAATGGCTGTTCTACATCGGCGCCATCGTCGTCCTTTACGGAACCATCTTTGCCGCCACCGCGGGCCATTCCCGCATGTTCGCGGACTTCATGCGCCTTCAGGGTGCGTTCCCGCGCGACGACGTCAAGGCACGCAACCGTTGGCGCGACATCTTCATCGTCGTCCTGACCGTGATACCGGTGATCATGTATTTCATCTTCGGCGAAAACCCGGTGAGCATGGTGAAATGGGGCGGCTACGCGCAAGCATGGACGCTGCCTATCATCTCGTTCGGTACGGTGTATCTGGTGCGCCGCTATCTCCCCAAGGAACTCGGTGCCACCCTGGTGGGCAACATCCTGCTCTGGCTCGGTGCCATCGTGATTACAGGATTCGTCCTGATCAGCGAAGCGCGCCGGCTGGGACTTTTTGGCTGAACGGCATCATTGGTCTGAACGAACCGAACAGGGAGCGAAGGAAATGAGCATCAAGCGCATGCATGTAGGACCCCGGCTGTCGCAGGTTGCGATCCACGGCGACACGGTGTACACCGCGGGCATCGTCGCCGACGACACCAACGTGGACGTCGCGGGCCAGACCGGCCAGATCCTCGACAAGATCGACCAGCACCTGAAGGAAGCCGGCACTGACAAGACCAGGATCGTATCCACGACCATCTGGCTCGCGGACATCAAGGACTTCGCCGAAATGAATTCGGTGTGGGACCAGTGGGTGCCGAAGGGCAATACTCCGCCGCGAGCCTGCGTCGAATCGAAACTGGCGACCCCGGCTTACAAGGTCGAGATTCGGGTGATAGCGGCGAAATAAAAGCGAAACAGCAGTCATCGGGGCCGCGGCACGCCGCGGCCTTTTTATTTGGTCGCTGGCGTAGAATTCCCGAGTACCGCCCTTGCCGATGAACATCCTCTCCGAAACCGCAATCTTCCTCGCCGCTGCCGTCGTCACCGTGCCGCTGTTCCGCCGGTTCCGGTTGGGCGCGGTGCTCGGTTACCTCGCGGCCGGCGTGGTGATCGGCCCCTGGGGCCTCAAGTTCATCACCGAAGTCGACAACATCCTCCATTTCGCCGAACTGGGCGTGGTGCTGCTGCTGTTCGTCATCGGGCTTGAGCTGCAGATTTCGCGCCTGCGCGTATTGCGCCATTCGGTGTTCGGCCTTGGCTCCGCACAGGTGTTCGCAACAGGAGTGCTGCTCGGCGGCATCGCCCTGCTCGCCGGCCTCGCCTTCAAGGCCGCGGTGGTCATCGGGCTGGGTCTCGCCATGTCCTCGACCGCATTCGTTCTGCAGATCCTCGCGGAAAAAGGACAGCTCACCGCCCGCCACGGCAGATCGTCGTTCGCCATCCTGCTGTTCCAGGACCTTGCAGTGATTCCGCTGCTGGCAGTCATCCCGATGCTGGGCGCGGGCACGGCGCACCTGTCGGGCACCGACGCCTGGCTCGGCGCGCTGAAGGCGCTGGCGGTAACCGGTGCGGTCGTAGCCGGCGGCCGCTATCTGTTGCGGCCCGTGCTGAAAGTCATTGCCGAGAGCGGCATCCAGGAAATTTTCACTGCCGCAGCCCTTCTGGTCGTGATCGGCATTTCGCTGTTGATGTCCTCCGTCGGGCTTTCCATGTCCCTCGGCGCTTTCCTCGCCGGTGTCCTGCTTGCCGACTCCGAATTCCGCCACGAACTGGAAGCGGACATCGAACCTTTCAAAGGCCTGCTGCTGGGACTGTTCTTCATTTCCGTGGGCATGTCCGCCGACCTCGGCCTGGTCGCGACGTATCCCCTCGCGATTGTCGGCGCGACCATCGGCCTGATGTCCATCAAGGCTGCTGTGCTGCTCGCCGTCGGCCGGATCTCCGGCCACAACTGGGCGTCATCGCGCGGGCTGGCGGTGGCGCTTTGCCAGGGCGGCGAATTCGCTTTCGTGCTGTTCGGCCTGGCGGCCGCGAACGGAATCCTGGGCCGCACCCTTGCGGATTCCCTGGTGATCGTCGTGACCCTGTCCATGGCCCTGACGCCCCTCGCCTTCGCCTTCAACGACGTGCTGCTGGCGAAATGGCTGAAGAAACCGGTGGAGGAAAAGTTCGACGAAATCGTGGAAAGCGGTAATCGCGTCATCATCGCCGGCTTCGGCCGGGTCGGCCAGATCTCCGGCCGCCTGCTCCGAGCCAAGAAAATCTCGTTTACCGCCCTCGACAAGAGTTCCGAACAGGTCGATACCGTGCGCCGCTTCGGTAGCCGCGCCTACTACGGCGATGCGTCACGGCTCGACATGCTGCGGGCCGCCGGCGCCGAGACCGCCGAGATCCTGGTGCTGGCGATCGACGACGTCGAAGCGTCGCTGCGCACTGTCGAGAACGTGAAAAAGCATTTCCCCAACCTGAAAGTCTTCGCGCGCGCCCGCAACCGCTTCCATGCTTACCGCCTGATGGATCTCGGCGTGGACTACATGATGCGGGAAACTCTGCTGTCCTCGCTGGAGCTCGGCCGCGATGTGCTGATCGAGCTGGGAGTCCCGGCATGGGATGCACGCGACACGGTCGACACCTTCCAGCGCCATGACGAGCGCCTGCTCCAACGCCAGCATGCGATCTATCACGACGAGACCAAGCTCATCCAGACCTCCAACGAAGCCGCGCAGGAACTGGAAGAACTGTTCGAGTCCGACATCGAACCCGACGGCGGCGATACGCAGGAGAAGCGGAACAAGCCGGCGTTCAGTCCGAGCGACGTGCGCTAGCGCGTGTCGAGGGGCGAGGGGCGAGGGGCGAGGATTTGATACTTGGCAGTACCTAAAGTTTAGATTCATCGGCTTCTCAATTCTAATTCTGCAAAACGCTTTATCGTAATTCCCTCACCCCTCGTCCCTCCTCCCTCGCCCCATCATTCGATCGTCGTCTCCGGTTCCTCGCGCGGCTTGAACCGATGACCAAGCGCCACGTACAGCCCGCTGGAGACGATGATGACCATTCCGATCAGCGACCAGCCGTCGGGCAGGTCGCCGAAGACGAGGAAGCCGAACAGGATGACCCACAGCAACTGGACATAGCTCAGCGGGGACAGGAACGATGCGTTTTCCAGTTCCAGGGCCTTGATCAGCATCAGGTGGCCGAATCCGGCCACTACCCCGAGCAGGACCAGCAGGGGCACGTGGCGCCACTCGGGCGCTGTCCAGTAAAACGGCACGACCAGGGACATCAGCACGCTGCCGACGAGCGCGGTATAGAAAAGCGTGGTCAGCGGATGTTCGGTTTCGCTGAACTTGCGGGTCATGATCTGGTACTGGCTGTAGCAGAACGCGGAAGCGACCGGCAGCAGCGCGGGCCATTGCAGCAGGCCGCTGCCGGGCCGGATGATGAACAGCACGCCAAGGAAACCGGCAACCACCGCCAGCCAGCGGGAACGGCTGACCTCTTCGCGGAGCAGCCAGACCGCGAATATGGTTACCAGCAACGGGGAGATGAAACTGATCGCCTTGACTTCCGCCATAGGCAGGAAACTCAGCGCCCCGAAATAGCAGGCTGTGGATCCCATCAACAGCGCGGCACGCACCACCTGCCCTTTCGGCTGGTCGGTCCTCACCATCCGCATCCCCATGCGCGGGGCAATGAGCAACAGGGTCAGGACCAGGTGCACGGTGTAGCGGCACCAGACCAGCATCGGCACCGGATAAGTACGGCTCAGGTATTTGGCGGTGGTCTCGAGGATCGAAAAACAGACCACCATCACCATCATGAACAGCACGGCACGGGTGCTTCGCGGCAGTGCGCGGAAACGGGAAACGGAAGCAGTGATCAAGGCCGGCGCAGCGGAATCGGGTGCCGTGCATTCTACGCCTGCCAGGGTTTGTTGACGTAGCCAGGTTCAGGTTGCCGCGCGCCGGCCGGCTCCGGGCGGCCGCCTGCGCAACAGGCAGGAGTTCCCCGCCGGCAATGATCCGGGTGGGCAAGCAGGACACGGCCTAAAAGCCGTATCATGGCACTCCCCGTATCACCCGGGCCCCGGCATGGCCGGGATAGTTCAGGAGCTAGCAGCAATGCGCATGGAAGTACACGTACACGGGACCATCCTGCTGCGGGCGGGTACCACCCCCACCCAGATCGAGGAAGCACTGCGTCCCTGGCTCGAATACATCGACGAGGACAACCTCGTCGATGCCAAGAGCGTCCATCCCGACGAGCCGGGCGTTCTGTTCGACAAGCGGCGCCGTGTGCTCGAAGTCTGCTGGACCGGGGACGTGGGGCGCAGCTTTCACCAGATTATTTCCGACGCTCTGGGCGCGCTCAATCCTTTTTCCGAAGAAGCTTCAGCGTTCGACGTCAGCTACTACCTCGAGGACGGTCAGGACGAGTTCAGCGTCGTCTTCGTCGGCCCGACACCCGATCTGATCCGGGAGGCCCAGCGGCATCGCATGATCGAGGATGTGCAGAACCTGCTGAGCCGGCAGTTCACGGAACCGGAAGTTGCCGAAGTCACGGCGCTGGTCAACCAGTTATTCGAGCGCAACTGGAAAGGTGCAGCGCCGGCGACGCAAACGGGCAGTTCGGCAGCGGAAATCGTGCCGATGCCACCGGGAAGAAAGCATCTGCATTAAGGGCCGTGAATAGCGTGCCCGACTTCGCTGGATACCGGGCTTCTCCCATAAATGTCGTGACTATCGTGAAAACGACGTAAGGAGTTTCAGTGAAGGCTAACCTTCAGGTTATGCCGGAACTACAGTCGCAAAGACGCAGTTGCATCACTTCTTACAGCCGCGCCCGGGAAATCCCGGGCGCTTTTTTTGCAAGTTTCCATGGCCGAATTGAAGAAATCCCCTCTGATGCGCAGGCTGCCGGCGCTCAGGCTCGATGCTCACGGCGCGCGCAAGGTGGACCTGCGCGCGGTGGTGGCGCTCGCCATGCCGCTGTTCGTCAACAGCGGCATCCAGGCGCTGCTCAATCTCACCGACACCTGGTTCATCGGCCGGCTTTCCACCGACGCCACGGCGGCGATCGGGGCGACGTACTGGTTCATCATCGTCGCCATCCTGTTCTTCGGCGGGGCGGGCCTTGCCGTGCAGACTTTCGCTGCGCAGGCCTACGGTGCCGGCGACAACCGCGCGGCCGGGCGCGCGGTCTGGGGCGGCGTGTGGAGCATGATCATCGTGGCTCCCGCTTTCGTCGCCATCGCATTCTGCGGTCCGGTCCTGATCGGCTGGCTGCATCTCGAAGCACACGTCGCGCAGATGGCCGTCGAGTTCTGGTTTCCGCGCGCGCTCGGCAGCGTGTTTGCGGTCGGCATCTGGGGCCTGACCGGTTTCTTCAATGGCATCGGCCGCACGCGCGTGACGCTCATCGTCATGACGTTCGTCGCCGTGATCAACGCGCTCCTCAACCAATTGTTCATTTTCCGCTTCGGCTGGGGTGTCGCCGGCGCGGGCTGGGCCACTACGGTAGCGCTTGCGGCCGGCAACATACTGGCGCTACTGCTGTTCTGCAGCCACGCGGTGGATCGCAATTTTCATTCGCGCGGAACCTGGCGCGAAGGCCGCACCGAATTTTCCCGGCTGTTGCGCGTGGGATTCCCCATCGGCCTGTTCCCGGCCATAGACGTTGCCGGACTTGCCGCATTCCAGGCAATGCAGGTGAGCGCCGGCGCCATCGGCGGCGCGGCCACCCAGATCGTGATGATGCTGACGTCCCTGGCGTATCTGCCGACGATGGGCTTTGCGCTCGCCGGGACCACGCTGGTCGGGCAAAGCATCGGCGCCGGCGACAAGGACTGGGCGAATCGTACCGGCAACGCAACCATCGGCCTGGCTGTCGCCTACATGGGGCTGGTGACGGTATTCCTCGCGCTGGTGGGCCCGTGGCTGGTGCCGCTGTTCGTCAACCCCGCCGATCCCAATGCCGCGGCTGTGATCGCGATGGGCCGCACGCTACTCTGGTTCGCAGCGGGCTACCAGTTGTTCGACGGCCTCAACCTGGGTGCGGGATTCTGCCTGCGCGGCGCCGGCGACATGCGCGTGCCGACCCTGGCGATCCTCATCCTGTCGTGCTTCGGCTTCATTCCCTTCACCCACATGTTCACTTTCGCTGCAGGCCAGGGCTGGGTGGATTTCCTGCCGCAGTTCGGCTTCGGCGCTGTCGGCGGCTGGGCGGTGGCGCTGGTCTATACCTGCCTGCTGGGCAGCATGCTGTATCTGCGCTGGCGGTCGGGCGCTTGGCGTAAAATCAGCATCGGCCAGGAATCACAAAACCAGGTATGACCACAGGCCGGCGCTCGGTGCCGGCAATCCAGAATGAGGCGCCGCTCGGGCGGACGCCGCACCGCAACGGAGGAAATCCATGCTCAACCCGAATCAACCGGTACCGACCCGTCTCGCGGCCTCGCGCGCGGCCGCAGCGGTCCTGCTGGCGGCATCCGCCCTGTGCGTTCACGCCGCGGCACTGCCGGAAGTCGCGCCGGAAGAGGTCGGCATGTCCTCGAAGCGGCTGGCGCTGATCGACACTGCGATGAACAAGGCCGTGGACTCCGGCGAGCTGCCGGGTGCCGTCGTCTTCATCGCGCGCGGCGGCAAGCTGGCCTACGCGAAGAGTTTCGGCTGGCAGGACAAAGAAAAGAAAATCCCGATGCGCACGGATTCCATCTTCCGGCTGTATTCCATGACCAAGCCCGTCGTCAGCGTCGCCGCGATGATCCTGGTGGAAGAAGGCAGAATCGGACTGCAGGAGCCGGTGTCAAAGTACATCCCCGAGTTCAAGGAAATGAAGGTTGGCGTCGAAAGCACCGATGCCGCCACCGGCAAGCCGGCGCTGACGCTGGCCGACGCGAAACGCCAGATCACCATCCAGGACCTGCTGCGCCATACCAGCGGCCTGACATACGGCGTGCTGGGCCCGCCGACCGCCATCAGGAAGATGTACAACGACGCCGGCATTTTCTCGCAGAAATGGGTACTCGCCGACTTCGCCAAAGCCATCGCAAAAATGCCGCTGATGTTCGAGCCTGGCAGCGGCTGGGAGTACGGCCATTCCAGCGACGTGCTGGGCCGCGTGGTGGAAGTTGCCTCTGGCCAGACTCTGGACGTTTTCTTCTCGGAGCGCATCTTCAAGCCGCTGGGCATGGTCGACACGGCTTTCCAGGTTCCGGACGGCAAAGTCGATCGCGTGGCGCAGCCGATCCCCGATGTCTACACCGGAAAGACGCCGGAACTTCTCGACCTCACCACGCCGCAAACTTTCTTCGCGGGCGGCCACGGACTGGTTTCCACTGCCGCCGACTACCTGCGCTTCGCGCAGATGCTGGAGAACGGCGGCCAACTCGACGGTGTGCGCATCCTCGGCCGCAAGACGGTCGACAACATGAGCGCCAATCACGTCAACGACCGCATCAACAAGGGCCCCGCCTGGCTGCCGGGTCACGGCTATGGATTCGGGTTGGGTTTTGCGACGCGGCTGGAAACAGGCCAGTCGGAGTGGCCGGGCTCTCTCGGCGAGTACTTCTGGGCGGGATTCGCCGGCACGTACTTCTGGGTCGATCCGCAGGAAGAACTGGTTCCGGTGTTCCTCTCGCAGGAGCCGGTGCGCCGCCAGTACTACCGGATCCAGATGCGCAACCTGGTTTACCAGGCGATCCTCGAATAGCCGGCGGCGCGACGTGCGGACGACGACGCAGGTGCGCTGGGGATTGTCGCTGCTGTGCGCAGCGGCGATCCTGATCGCAGCCGCCACCGCAAGCGCGCAGACCGATCCGGGCCGCGCCTTCCTGCTGGTCGCGCATCCGCAGCTTGCGGATCCGAACTTCGCCGGCACCGTCGTCCTTGCGGTTCGTGTCGACGCAGGCGGTCCGCTCGGCGTCATCCTTAACCGCCCCACCACCACCGCGCTCAGTTCGGTTTATCCCGAACGCGCCGATGCCGCCGGCCGCAATGACCTCGTCTTCTTCGGCGGGCCGGTGCAGCCGGATGCGTTGTTGTTCGCGTTCCGTTCCACCACGAAACCGCCGCAAGGCATGCTGGTCGTGGAAGACATCTACCTCAGCGGCTACAGCCGCGTGCTCGACGAGTTGCTCAAACATCCCGAGAACGCGGCCGAGCAGCGTTTCTTCGTCGGCTATTCGGGATGGACGGAGGGCCAACTGGAAGCGGAGATCGACGAGGGCGGCTGGTACCTGCTGCCGCTCGACACCGGCGCCATTTTCCGCATGAATCCGCGAACCATGTATGACGCCCTGCTCAAGCGCGCCCTGGTGCCGCGCATCGAGGCCCGCCTGGGCGATGTACGGCCGGCGCCGCCGGTGCCCGCGAACTGAGCCCTTGACGGATGGTGACTCCGCCCTTTCCCCGGGTCGTGCCGATGGGCGACCGCGCCCTGGTCATTGAATTCGGCGATTGCGCGGACCCGGTACTGAGTTCGCACATAGCCGCCCTGGCGCAACGCCTGCGCACGTCGCCACCAGCCGGCGTACTCGACATCGTCCCCACCTATACGACGCTGGCACTGCATTACGATCCGGCCCGGGTGGAAGACGGCGATTCCCCCTATGACGCGCTGGCCGGACAGGTCGAAGCCTGGTTGCGCGCGGAACCTCCGGAGAGCACGGTGCAAGGCCGCTCGATCGAAATACCGGTGTGCTACGGCGGCGAGTTCGGCGAAGACCTGGAAGCTCTCGCCGAACGTCATGGCCTGCGGCAGGAAGATGTGGTGCGCCTGCACAGCGAAGCCCGGTATCACGTCCACATGCTCGGATTCGTCCCCGGCTTCGCCTATCTCGGCGGCCTGGATGCGCGGCTGGCGACGCCCCGCCGCGACAGTCCGCGGCCGAAAGTGCCCGCCGGCAGCGTGGCCATCGGTGGTACGCAGACCGGCATCTTCCCCCTCGAAACGCCCGGCGGCTGGCATCTTATCGGGCGCACGCCACTGCGGCTGTTCACCCCCGGAGCCGAACCGCCCTGCCTGCTCAATGCCGGCGACAGCGTGCGCTTCGCGCCGATCAGCGCCGGGCGTTTCGCCAGCCTGGCGCGCGAGCACGCATGAACATCGCCGTCCTCAAGCCGGGGATGCATACCCTGCTCCAGGACGCGGGCCGCTACGGCTACCAGCATTCCGGCGTGCCCGTCTCCGGCGCCATGGACCTGTTCTCCCATCGCGTCGCCAACATCGTTGCCGGCAATCACGGCGACGCCGCGACGCTGGAAATCACGCTGCAGGGCCCGCGCCTGGAATTCGCGGACGACGCCCTGCTCGCCATCTGCGGCGCGGACCTTTCGCCCGCGATCGGCTCCGAACCGGTTCCGGAGGGCAAGGCCGTGCGTGTGCGCGCGGGCAGCGTGCTCGAGTTCGGCACCTGCCGCGCCGGCTGCCGGGCCTATCTCGCCATCAATGGCGGTTTCGACGTTCCCCAGATCATGGGCAGCCGCAGCACGTACGAAACGGCGCGCATCGGCGGGGTCCAGGGGCGGGCGCTGGTCAAGGGCGACATCCTGCGCGCGGGCGCGCAGCAGCCGGGCCTCTATCCCGGCCTCGACCGCGAGTTTTCGCAGGCGCGCCGCCTGTTTGCCTTCCCGAAATGGTCAGTCAACCAGCACATCGAAAAACTCGGCCGCGCGCCGCAGATCGTGCGCATCATTCCCGGCCGCCATTGGGATGCCTTTGCCGCAGAGGCCCGATCCCTGCTGACGGGAAGCGCCTTCCGCATCGCTCCCGACTCGAACCGCATGGGGTTCCGCCTGGACGGGCCGGCCATCCTGCTGGAACAACCGCTGGAACTGCTGTCCGAAGCGGTAAGCTTTGGCACAATTCAGGTTCCCCCGGGCGGCACGCCGATCGTGCTGATGGCGGACAGGCAGACCACCGGCGGGTATCCAAGGATCGCCGAAGCGGCCAGCGTGGATTTGCACCTGCTGGCGCAACTCAAGCCGGGCGACAGCCTGCGCTTCGAGTTGGTGTCGCTGGCGCAGGCCCAGGCCCTTTACCTGCGCAGGGAACAGGAAATGGTGGCGATCCGCGAAGCCGTCGAACAGCACATGAGCCTATGACAGCCGATCCGACAAAGCGCAGCCTCGATCTGAATTGCGACATGGGCGAAAGCTACGGCCCGGGGTCCGCGGGCAATGACGCCGCGCTGCTCGACTACGTGACATCCGCGAACATCGCCTGCGGCTTCCACGCCGGAGACCCCGGCACCATGCACAAGACCGTGCAGCTCGCCATCGGAAAACGAGTTGCCGTCGGCGCCCATCCCTCGCTGCCGGACCTGCAGGGCTTCGGCAGGCGGACGATGAGCATCACCCCCGACGAAGCCTATGACCTGATCATCTACCAGGTCGGCGCACTGGCCGGATTCGCGCGCGCACTCGGCGGCAAGCTATCCCACGTCAAGCCGCACGGCGCGCTGTACAACATGGCCGCGATGGACCGGAAGCTGGCGAATGCGATCGCCGAAGCGGTGAAGGACTCGGATCCAAATCTGATTCTGTTCGGACTGGCGTTCAGCGAACTGGTGCGCGCCGGCGAGGAAGTGGGATTGACCGTTGCGAACGAAGTCTTCGCCGATCGCACCTATCAGGCCGACGGCAGCCTGACGCCACGCAGCCAACCCAATGCGCTGATCAAGGACGTGAATGCCTCGATCGAGCATGTGCGCCGCATGGTCGAGGACGGCAAGGTGAAAAGCCTGCAGGGCACCGACGTCCCGGTGCGCGCCGATACCCTCTGCATCCACGGCGACGAGCCCACCGCGCTCGAATTCGTGCAGAAGATCCGCAAGGCACTGACTGACAGCGGGATACGGCTGGCGCCTGTGGGGCAGTGATCAAATCTCAACGCGGAGGCGCAGAGGACGCGGAGGAGCACAGAGAAATACCAGGGAAAATCGTCAGCGGAAATTGCCTCCGTATTGGAGCCTGGCGTCATTGAGACCGCAGCTTTCACCCGGTCAGCCGTTGCTCCGCGAACTTTCTTGTTCTTCTCTGCGCCTCTGCGTTGAGGTTTTCGTTCTGGATCTATAAATAACAACAAGGAGAAGAACAAAATGCAGGACAATCTTTTTTCGGTCGAAGGCCAGGTGGTATTGGTGCCGGGTGGCAGCCGTGGAATCGGCCGCGCGCTGGCCGAAGGTTTCGCCGAGCGCGATGCGCAGGTGATCATCGCCGGCCGCGAAGCCGGCACCATTGCCCAGACCGCGAAGGAGATTTCGAAAGGCAAACATGCCGTCGTCGCGGAAGTCTGCGACGTATCGAAACCCGAGGACGTGACGCCGCTTGTTGACGGCGTGGTTGCCAGGTTCGGCCGCATCGACACCCTGGTCAGCGTGGCCGGCGTCAACAAACGAATGAAGGCCGAGAACTACACAATGGAAGAATACGACTGGATCGTCGACATCAACCTGCGCGGCGCCTTTGCCGTCGCCCTGGCTGCCGGCCGGCACATGATCGCGCGCAAAGGCGGCAACATCATCAACATCGACTCCCTCAACACCTACGCGCCGCTGACTGGGGTCACGCCTTACGCTATGAGCAAAGCCGGCGTGCTCATGATGACCCGCTCTCTCGCCAACGAATGGGGCAGGCACGGCATCCGGGTCAACTCGATCGCACCGGGCTTTTTCCCCACCGCCCTCTCGGACAAACTGTGGGCACAGGAAAAAATGAGCGCCTGGGCGATTGGCAACACGCCACTGGGAAAGCTCGGCGACGTCCGGGAACTGGTCGGGGCCGCGATCTACCTGGCCTCCGCCGCCTCGGCATTCGTGACCGGCCAGACGATACGTGTCGACGGCGGATTCACGGCCGGAATCAACTGGCCGATCGATCTCTGACGGGAACTCCGGGCGATCGCGCTCGCCCCTGGTCGGCAGCAGGCTTTCGGTGTTCCACATTGATGAAGTTCAGGCGCTCAGCCAGATGCCGGCTGCGCGTCCGCGTTCCCTACGAGACCGGCCCGGCTCCATCAGCGCAGCCTGTCGCCGAAACCAGACAGGAACCAGCAGCGGCTTCCGGCGCGCGTCGCTGAACGATCCGTTGTAGACTTCCCCGGACTCATCATCCCAAGGTCCGACATGCTTCGATCCCTGCTCGCCCTCCTGCTCCTCGCATGCAGCTTCGCTGTGCACGCGCAGGACCGGATGCTTTACGTGGAGTATCGCGTCCTGTCCCCGCTTTTGCCTCCATTGAGTGCCGAAAGCCAGCCCCGCAAGCTGTGGCTCGTCGGCAACAAATACATGCGCTTCGAGGATGTGCCCAATCCGGAAACCAACATTCATGGCCTGATCATCGTCGCGGAACCGGAAATCTGGATAATCGACCGCAAGACCAACCGGGGACGGCGAAGCGTCGACCCCGGGCCAAGCTACGCGGTTCATTTTCCCATGCTCGCGACCGAAACCTCCGCACGCCTGCGGCAGCTCGAGTTCGGCGGCGAACTGGCGTTTTTCCAGGAGAATGGCGCAAGAGAGCTGGCTCCCCAGGTCGTGGACGGCGTCAACTGCAGCGTCCTGGCCGTGCAGGTGGACGAGCGCGAGCTGCTGCTGTATCTGAGGAAGGACGGCAGACCTTTCCAGATCACGGTGAAAGCCGATGCGGGCGAATATTCCGTGCGCATCCTCAGATACGAACCCGGTTCGAAACCCGATCTGAGCCTTTTCAAGCCGCCCGTGGGCGTCAAGTTCGACCAGCCTTGACCTCGGGCTGACAATTGGCGGGCCCCGCGCATCCGCAAGCACTCCGTATTGCAATCGGTCGGCACACAATGGGCCCGGTACACTGGGCCGTGATCATGCACAACCGATCACGCACAACCGCTCACGCACAACCAGAGGGCCGGATGCAGTGCGCGCTTGTCGTATTTCTGATGTTATGGCTGGGAACGGGATTCGCCCGGGCGGAATTCCTCCTGGTGCCCGAAACCCACATCATCAAGCCAGGTAGCCGATTTAACGTAACCCTGTTCCTGCCGAATGATTCCAGTGAGGAACGGGTGTTGGACCTGCCGGTGCGCATCACACTGCGCGCGCGTGGCGTGGAGAACGCGCCAGAGATCGCTCTTTCTCCCGTTGACCCCGATCAGCCTGCCTCCACTCGCATCGCGCCGGGCGCCTTTTACCGCGCGAAGTACGCCGGGACCCTGCCGGACGGACTGACCGGCAATCTGGTGCTCGAGCTCCTGGAGTTCGAAGGGACGCTGCTGGCGCTTGCGGTCACGGAGCCGGAAACCGCGGTGGTATCGCCGGCAACCACTTCCGCCGCGCAGGAGAGAAACGCGAAGCAGGTGCGGAAACAGGAAGTCGCGGACGCAGCGGTGGGCCCGACCGACAGGGATGCCGCGCGTTTCGCCTCCGCGTTTTCGCCGAACGAACCCAATTATTTTTCGGCGGGATCCAGTGGCGAGACCAACGCAAAATTCCAGGTCAGCCTCAAGTTCCGGCTGTTCAATCCCGATACCCAGACACCCTTTCTCGAAAAGCTCTATCTGGCGTACTCGCAGACCTCGATCTGGGCGCTGGGGACCTCGTCGAAACCGTTTTACGATTCCAGCTACCGGCCGAGCGCCTTCTTCCTCGACGACGATGTCAGCCAATGGCCGTTCCGCAATTGGTCGCGCCTGGGTTTCCAGGCGGGTCTGGAGCACGAGTCAAACGGCAAGGATGCGGCCGACTCCCGCAGCATGAATACGATTTTCGTGCGCCCCACCTTCACACTGCCGTTCTGGAAGGACTATTTCGTTTCGTTTGCGCCGAAGCTCTACGACTACATCGAGAAGGAAGACAACCCGGACATCGCCGAGTATCGCGGCCATGGCGATTACCTCATCAAGGTCGGAAAGGTCGATGGCCTGCAACTGGCGACCACCCTGCGCAAGGGCACGTCGAAGGATCCCTACAGCGCGCAATTCGACCTTTCGTATCCGCTGAAAACGGCGACGTTCGGCAATCTTGGCGGCTATCTGCATCTGCAGTTTTTCGAGGGCTATGGCGAAAGCCTGCTCGACTACAACCGGCACGTGCGGCCGCAGTTCCGCATCGGCCTGATGATCACCCGCTGAGAGGAGAAGGCAATGAGCGAATCGCGTCGCAGTTTTCTGAAAAAAGTTGGCACAGGCAGCGCACTTGCAACGGCTTCAACCCTGCTGGCTGCCACGGCCGCCGGCGCGGAGAAGGAGGAGGACAAAAAGAAAGTGAAAAAACAGGCCAGCACGGAAGGCGGACTGCCGAAAGGATTGGTGCTCTGCACGCTAAAGCGCGGCGGTGAATGGGGCCTGGGTGTACGCACGGAGCGCGGCATCCTCGACATTGAAGCGGCTGCCGATCACATCGGCATCGACGATGCGCCGGAGACGGTCGACGAGCTTCTGCAGGAAGGCGGTGGCGAGCCATTGCAGGAAGTCATTGAAGCCGCGCTCGGCGCGCAACATCCGAAGCCGTTTTTTCTCAAGGAAGAAGACGTCATCTTCGGCCCGGTTGTGACCAATCCGGAAAAGATCATCATGGTCGGCCTGAACTACCGGAAGCACGCAGCCGAGATCAAGATGGCACTGCCAACTTCTCCGGTACTGTTCAACAAGTTCAACAATGCGCTGCTGGGCCATAATCGCACGCTGCACCTGCCGACAAAGGTCTCGAGCCAGTTTGACTACGAAGTGGAACTGGTGATCGTGATCGGCAAGACGGCCAGGGACGTGAGCGAAGCGGATGCCCTCTCGCATGTCGCGGGCTACTGCACGGGCAATGACTTTTCCGCGCGCGACCTGCAGCGCAGGACCAGCCAGTTCATGCTGGGCAAGATTGGCGACGGCTTCGCCCCGCTGGGCCCCTGGCTGGTGACCGCGGACCACGTGCCGGATCCGAATGCGCTGGATCTCTGGTGCGACGTCAATGGCGAACGCCGCCAGTCCTCCAATACGCGCGACATGGTGTTCAGTTGCGCAAAGCTGATCAGCTATTGTTCCGGCCTCATGACGCTCAAACCCGGCGACCTGATCTACACGGGCACACCGGAGGGCGTGATCCTCGGCAAGCCGGAAAGCCAGCAGGTATGGCTGAAGGCCGGCGACAGGGTCAACTGCGGCATCGAGAAACTGGGCGAACTGAAATTCACGCTGGCCTGATTCATCCCGTCGCACCAACCCGGAGCTTCAAGCCGGGTTGGTCGGCTCAATGACCAGCAGCAGGTCGCCGGACCGGATGATGCTGCGCTCCTTGTCCCAGAAGCCGACGGGTTCGCCGTGGCGGTAAAGGCGCACGACCAGCCCATCGTCGACGTCCTTCATGGATTTGCCGACTTCTTCGGGGCGTGCAATGCGCTCGCCGAAGGTTACCCGTCCGCCGGAATTCAGCATGTCCAGGACGTAGTCCGCGGTATGCCGGTTGGTCACCGATTCCGCCAGGAGATAGCCGTTGACCTGCGACGGCATCACCGTTGCGCTGGCGCCCGCCTGGCGCACCAGCTTGGCATTCTCATCTTCCCACACGGTGGCGATGATCCTCACCTGCGGGTTGAGGTGGCGAATGGTCAGCACGGCCAGCACAGTGGTGTCATCCCGGCCGAGGCTCACGATGGCCGCACCCGCACTTTCGATCCTGGCATCCCTGAGGATCCGCTCCTGGGTCGGATCGCCATGCAGGCCTGTATAACCCGCCTCCGCAGCGTTGCGAACGCATTCCTCGGAGATGTCGATCACGACGATCTTTTCGGCGGGCGTGCCCTTCGCCTCGATTTCCTTCGCGGCAACGGTACCACTCTGGCCATAGCCGCAGATGACGACATGGCCGTCGAGGCGGTCTCTCAATCGCGACATGCGGATTCCCTCCCAGATTTTCTGGAACACGAGCTGATAGGCGGTGCCGAAGAAAATAAACAGTACGAACACTCGCACCGGAGTCACGAACAAGGCATCGATAATTCGTGCCCGATCGGACACCGGAACGATGTCGCCGTAGCCCACCGTGGAAATGGTAATCATCGTGAAGTACACGACATCGGAAAACGAGACATGGCCGTCGATGTTGTCCTTGAGCCCGGCGCGATCCAGCCACATGAAGGTCATCACCAGGCCGATCAGACTCAGCACCAGCAGCGCCCGGTTGATCAGCATGCGTTCGGCACTGACCGGGGCCTTCGTGTAGAGCACGCGGTGGCGGGGCGGCGGCGACTTGCGCAATTTGGCCATCGGTTCATGATACTGCAGTAATGAGAAAGCCTTTTTCCAGCGCCGCGGTTGCGGCCGTTTTCACCGCAGCGCTCGTGACATTCGCCGCTGACCTGCAAGTGGCGGCACTATCTGGCGGCGATCTGACCATAGCAGACGGCTCCGCGCAGGCCTATTCGCTGCCCGCTCCCGGACTGGACGCCGCACAACTCGAAAAATTTTCCAACGGCAGGCAGGAATTTAACCAGCACTGGGTCGTGCTGCCGGTGATCGGCGGCAAATGGGGGCGCGGGCCGACATCCAACGGCGAAGAATGCGTCGGCTGCCATCTCGGCAACGGCCGGGGGCGGGCGCCGGATTCCGCAGACGAGCCGCTGGGATCCATGGTGGTACGGCTGTCGATCCCCGGTGAGGAGGCGCATGGCGGACCAATGCCCCATCCCAACTATGGCGACCAGCTTCAGGAACAGGGCGAGCTGGGTCGCATCCCCGCGGAAGGCGAATCGGCCATCAGTTGGCGGGAACACGAGGAGGTCCTGGCGGACGGCACCCGGGTTACGATGCGCTCGCCAACGGTGAGCTTTCGCAAGCTTCGGTTCGGACCGCTCGGGTCGCAAGTGCTGACTTCGATGCGGGTCGCACCGCCGGTCATCGGCGCCGGTCTGCTCGATGCCGTGCCGGAATCGGCCCTGCTTGAAATCGCCGCCCGGCAGCAACAACTCGGGCTCAACGGCCGGCCGAACTACGTCTGGGACGCCGCCGCGCAGGCCACGTCCGTCGGACGCTTCGGCTGGAAAGCCAACCTGCCGGACCTGCGACAACAAATCGCCGTGGCCTATCTCAATGACATGGGGGTTACGACGCCTCTCTTCACACGCGACAACTGCCCGCCCATTCAGACCGCGTGCCGCAATCGCGACACGGGAACGATCCCCGAACAACACCGGTTGCCCTTCGAGGAAATCCTGTTCTACTCCCGCACGCTCGGCGTCCCCGCGCAGCGTAATGCCGGTGACCCGGTGGTCATCCAGGGCGAGCGCTTTTTCGCGCAAGCCCGCTGTTCGGCTTGCCACGTTGCGGAATTGCGGACCGGCGACTATCCCGAGCTGCCCCGCCTGGCGAACCAGGTCATCCGCCCCTATACCGACTTGCTGCTGCACGACATGGGTGAAGGACTTGCCGACGGCCGGCCGGACTTTCTCGCAGGCCCCCGCGACTGGCGCACGGCCCCGCTTTGGGGCCTGGGTTTGAGCAAAACGGTAAACGGCAATGCCTCGTTGCTGCATGACGGCCGGGCGCGGACGCTTGCCGAAGCCGTGCTGTGGCACGGCGGCGAGGCCGAAGCGTCGCGCGAAGCTTTCCGCGCCATGCCGAAGGCCGATCGCGAAGCTTTGTTCGCTTTCCTGAATTCCCTCTGAAAGGCAGCAACTCTCACCGCAGAGGTCGCAAAGGACGCGGAGAAAAAAGCCGCAGAGACAAGCAGAGACAATGAGTATGGGGAAATTCCGCCATAGGTAGTTCGTTGGTCTGGCCCCGCCATATTTGTGCCCATACTGGGGATTCGCCACCGCATTATTCAACTCAATTTCCTTTTCCCTTTTCTCTGCGTGTTTCCTCGGCGTCCTTTGCGACCTCTGCGGTGAGACCGGCCTGCCTTGTATTTCGCCCGGTGCTCCCGGTGGTTCCAGGTTTAGAATGTTGAAACAGCAGCGAACGAAGGAGCAAACAGCACATGCGCCTGGCAACGACAACGTTTCTCCTGGCTCTCGCGCTACCAGCGCAGGCCGAAATCGTGTGTCCCGATTCAATCGACGTGCAACAGCAAGCCTTGGCACCGGCGGGGGACTGGGTGGTAAGCTACACCGAACCGCCGATGAAACATGTTGGCATCACCGTGTTCGACGGTCCGCCATCGCGGAACCGCAAGGTCAAACCGTTTTCGACCAAGACCACGGCCGGCGAGCTGCGCGTGTCCTGGCGCCTGGTGAAAACGCATCGCAACTATCATCTGCGGTGCGGCTACGAACGCACCAGCGCGACATTGACAGCGGTTCTGCCGCCCGGGGTCAGCGGCTGCAATGCCGTTTTCGACCGCAGGGTGTCCTACGGAATCGAAGGACTCGCGGTGAAGAGGATGGTTTGTAACTGAGGACATAAAAATGCAGATAGATGTCATCTCCGACGTTGTTTGCCCCTGGTGTTTCATCGGCAAGCGCAATCTCGAGGCCGCGCTCGCTACATGGCGCGAACAGCATCCCCATGAAGAAGCGCCGCAGGTCAACTGGCTTCCGTTCCAGCTCAATCCCGGTCTTCCGGAAAGCGGGATGCCGCGCGCGCAATACGTCGCCGACAAGTTCGGCGGACCGGAGCGGGCGAAAGAAATCTACGCGCGGGTTTCTAAGGCCGGCGCCACAGCAGGCATTGCGTTCAATTTCGACGGCATCGTGCGCCAGCCGAACACCATCAATCCGCACCGCCTGATCCACCTGGCGGGAGAAGAGGACAAGCAGGATGCGATGGTCGAGGCGCTCTTTCACGGCTATTTTCTGGATCAAGCCGATCTCACCAGCAATGACACGCTGGCTGACATCGCCGCAGCGGCGGGCCTGGATCGCGAAAAAGTCACCGCGTACCTTGCCACTGATCAGGACAAGCCCCTGATCGAGAACGGCGACCATCGGGCGCGCACCATCGGCGTCCAGGGGGTACCGTTCTTTATCGTCAACCAGCGCTACGCCCTTTCCGGGGCGCAGCCGCCGGAAGTCCTGCTCGACGTAATGCAGAAAGCCAGCGAGGAAGTTGCTGCAGCGCCGCAATAAATCCCTACAAAATCATTGATCCGGCCGCATCGCCGGGGGTAGGATTTGCCTCGCAGGGCGTACCGGAAGCAGGCTCAGGACCGTGACTCGCAACTCGAACCTAAGGAGGTGCATCATGTGTTTCGAATTCGAAGCGCTCTATTGGGCAAAGCTGGCCGAGGAAGAAGAAAAAAGAAAACAGGTCGAAGACGAATTGAAGGCAGCGCAATCGACCCCGCACCACGCGCACGAGGAAAACGCCGTTCCAGCCTGATTCGGCGCTACGTTCCAGAATTCCCGAACCCCGCCCAGTGCGGGGTTTTTCATTGGTGGCGGCTGCGATATCGCGGCGTATCGTTCGGCGCGATAATTGCGGCGAATGAAGCTCCTGACCTGGAACATCCAGTGGTGCCGCGGCATCGACGGGAAGGTTGATCCCGCGCGAATCGCGAAGACAGTGCGCGCTTTTGGCGATGCCGACGTCCTGTGCCTGCAGGAAGTCGCGGTAAATTTTCCGGGCCTGGAAGGCAGCTTTGGGGAAGACCAGGTGCGCGAACTGTCACTGCTCCTGCCCGGCTACAGTGCGCATTTTGGCGCCGCCACCGATGTCGACGACGGCAAGGGCGGCCGCAGCCTGTTCGGCAATCTGATTTTATCAAGGCTGCCGGTGGTCCAGGTTTACCGGCATCTCCTGCCCTGGCCTGCGGACCAGGCGAAGCCCAGCATGCAGCGTGTCGCAGTCGAAGCCGTGGTCCGTGCTTCATGGGGCGCTGTGCGGATCCTGACCACGCACCTCGAATACTATTCCGCGAAGCAGCGGGCAGCCCAGGTCGAGGCTTTGCGCGGGCTGCACGCGCAGGCCTGCGACCATGCCGGCTCGCCGCGGCCATCGGGCGATGGCGGCACGCCGTTCGCGGCGGCGCCTCGCCCTGCTTCCGCGATCCTGACCGGCGATTTTAACTTCCGGCCCGAAGACCCAGGCCATGCCCGCATGACGGCGCTATTCGAGGGCAGCGTGCCCCGCTTCTTCGATGCCTGGCGCATCGCCCATCCGGATGTGCCGCATGCGCCCACCGTGGGAACCTTCGAAAACAGTTTCGCTGCCCAGCCGTATTGCTTCGACTTTATTTTCCTCACGCCGGACGTCGCCGGCCGCGTGGAATCCGTCAGGGTGGACGGTGAAACGCAGGCATCCGACCACCAGCCGGTGATACTGGAACTGCGCGACTAGTTCGGGCGCGCCCTGCGGACGGCGATCATCGCCAGCGTGATCGCCGCGCAAGGTAGCCAGATCCAGAGAAGTTCCGAGAACAGCACCGTCGCGCCCCGTTCGGTCAGAAAACGCGAAAGGCCGATTGGCGAAACTTCGATGGGCGTCAGCGGCGCGAAATAACGCTCGCTGGAAAAAGGCCACAGCAGGGCAACACCCGAACCGCCATTGGTGAACGCATCGAGCAGCCCATGGGAGGCGCCGGCGAGGAACAGGAATGGAACGCCCGCGCAAACCTGGCCTGCAGCACCCGATGCACAAAAGCTATCGCCAAGGCCACGATCGCGGCAGTCACGAGGGAATGGCTGAAGCCGCGATGCCCGAAATCCGAACCGTAGGGCACTTCAAACTGGAAAGCGATGACGTCCAGGTCCGGAAGGATGGCAACCGCCACGCCGGCAAGCACCAGGCGACGGCAGATCACCTGTCCACCCAGACCCGCGCCCAGCGCCAGCGGCACCACCGCATGCGTGAAAATCGTGGGCATGTTTCTTCGGCCTGCGCCTTTAGTGCCTCAGCCGTCCGCCGGCTGTTGTGGCGTATCGAGCACCAACTGGTAGAAAGCCAGGTCCAGCCAGCGACCGAACTTGAATCCCGCGTGACGGACCGTGCCGGCGTGCTCGAAGCCCAGTTTCTTATGGAGGTCGACGCTGGCGCTGTTCGACTGCTCAATGCCGCCGACGATGACGTGATAGTCCTGCTTCTCGGCCAGGGAAATCAGGCGCTCCATGAGCGCTGAACCGATCCCCTCGCCACGGTGGTCTTTGTGAACATAAACCGAATGCTCGACGGTGTACTTGTACGCAGGCCAGTGGCGGAATGTCCCGTAAGTAGAGAATCCGAGCAGCTTTCCGGTTTCGTCCTCGGCGCCTATGACGGGAAAGCGCCCAGCCTCCTTGGCCCTGAACCAGCCGGCCATGCTTTCAGGCGGGCGCGGCTGATAGTCGTACAACGCCGTCGAGTTGACGATGGCCTCGTTGAGGATGTCGAGGATCGCGGCTGCGTGCCGCTCATGGCTACAGGAAACGATGTCGAAAGCAGTCATTTGTAAAGAACTACTCGCTGACCGGACCATCCCAGGGAAAAGCCTGATACTGCGGCAAGTCGTCCGTGATCCCGTACCACGGCGCTTTCGAGCCGACAAAGATGTGGCAGACGGGCCTGACTCCGGGGTCATCGTCCAGCGATCCCATTGCCAACCCGTAGTTGTCCGGTTCGGGATCCCAGGAATTCACCATCGGCGAACCACATATCCGGCAGAAGGTTTTTACCGTGTCGGAGGACGAACGGTAGCGCGTAAGCAATTCCTCGCCCTGGAGAAAGCGGAACGACGACTTCGGAACCGCAAGCCTCGCGCGGAAAGCAGAACCGTGGAATTTCCGGCACATCGAGCAATGGCAGAAGACAGAGGTTCCGACCGGACCAACGATCTCGTACCGGATCCCTCCGCACAGACATCCGCCTCTCAACATGGCAGTCTCCCCAGTTTTCAACACCGTCTTGCGTTTGCCAGGTGCGGCCCATGAAGCCCGCAGGCCAGAGGCGAAGTCCGCCGGTAACCGGCCCCTGCCCTGCAGTCATCGGCGATGGTTTCATCGCCCGCCGGATGGCTGCCTTGTCACACCACAGTTCCGAACAGCTTGCCGACGGCTGCGGTGATGGCCATGGCCAGTGCGCCCCAGAACGTCACCCGCATTGCACCTGCCGTCACACCAGCGCCGCCCACGCGCGCAGCCAACGCGCCCAGGATCGCGAGGAACACCAGTGAAGTCCCGGAGACGACGGGGATCAGACTCGATTCCGGGACCAGGGCCACCGCCAGCAGCGGCATAGCTGCGCCGACGGCGAAGCTGCCTGCAGAGGTCAGCGCAGCCTGAATAGGCCGCGCGCTGAGCGTCTCGGAGATACCGAGTTCATCGCGGGCATGTGCGCCCAGCGCGTCATGCGCCATGAGCTGCTCGGCGACCTGCTTCGCTAGCGCCGGCTCGAGGCCACGATCGACGTAAATCGCCGTCAGCTCCCGGCGCTCACCCGGGTTGTCGCTTTCGAGTTCCTTGCGTTCCAGGTTAAGCGCAGCCTGCTCCGAATCCGCCTGTGAGCGCACCGATACGTATTCCCCGGCAGCCATCGACATGGCGCCCGCGACCAGGCCGGCCATACCCGCAACCATCACGTTGCCCTGAGTTGCATTAGCGGCTGCAACACCGAGCACCAAGCTCGCCGTCGAAACGATGCCGTCGTTGGCCCCCAACACCGCCGCGCGCAACCACCCGATGCGGCCCGTGCGGTGTCTTTCTAGGTGACGTATGGCCATTTTTACGGTTCTCTATTTTCCTGAATCGGGGACTTGAAGATTCACATGAGTGGACGGCGCAGGTCAAAGCCCGGTGCAGGTCCGCACGATCGAAGGGTCATCCGGCTTCGCGTACCGGTTGCCCGAATGTTGCCATTTTGGCCTCCAGAAGGGAACCCGCTTCTTGGGTGAGTACCCCGGCCGGGATGGGAATGCGTGTTCCCGAGCGTAGTCCGACTATCCAGAAGTTGGGGCGGCGCTTGAGGGTCTTGAGTTCCCCTCAGGCCACTTCGAGCCGCTCGGTGGCCGTTTGAAATGCCAGGACTGTTGCCGATGCTTCAACCCTGACACGCCGGTTCGGAAGGTGAGCGAGCCTTGATCTCGCGTATCGTGGCAGCCATAGCCCGGCGAACAGCCAGCCCATGCCGAGAACCGCGAAGAACGCTCGCTTCTTATTGGCGCGTCCGCTCTCGAACGCGTGGTTAGGCATCAACGCTAGTTGGACGAGACTGAGCATGTCGTGTCTGTGCAGAGTATCTTCGCATCTCGACGCAACCTCGGAATCCAGTCTCCGATCTGCGCTGCGGAGTCAGGCTCCTGATGTACGCTGCGTCATCCTCAAACCATTCTCCACCATAGCGCTTCATCTCAGAAATTGCGTTCTCAACGCTTGTGCCGTTGAAGACTCGGTACGCTGCGACCATAACACCGGTCCGATTCTTCCCGGAGCGGCAGTGGACGTATATTGGCTTTGGTTGCGTGCGGGTGATCGCCAAGAAGTGCGCCACGTGGTCGTCTACTTTCTCGGTAGCGAACACAACCAGGGGCTCCCAATCAGGCACTCGAAAGTAGTCGATCTCTCGTCTGGTGATGCCTGGAACTACCGTGTCTCGAAACGACTGCCTGTCGTCCAGGAGCCATTCGAGATTGACGATCGTCTTCACGCCGATCTGGATAAGGGCTGCGGCGCTGGTTTTGTCGGGCCTCGCGCCTCGCCACAGCGTCTGCGGAGTCACTACGCAAGAATTCTGAACTCGTGGGTCAAGTGGGGTCCCGCATGCTGGGAAGGCTCCTTCGTCTGGCTTGGCGGCACAGCCAAGCAGCACGCCGCAGCACAGAGCAACACCGGTCCAGGGCAGCGTGATTCGACGGAGTATCGGTTGCATTTCGGTTTCCTGGTGCTGCCTAACGTCCGCAATGACGCGCACGAGTGAGCACGCGGAAGCGCGCTCGCGAAGTGTCGCTGTCGACTGCGCGGTTATACCCGGCGTCGCCAGATGGTCGGATTTCGGCGCCCGTGGAAGACAGCAAGAACCACCAACGCATCGGAACGGATGCGAAAGTACACCGCGAACGGAAAGCGACGCGCGACCGTGCGTCGAACATCACCGAATACCGCAGGATGGCGTTGCGGCGAGGCCGCGGCACTCGCGATTGCTTGCTCGATCTCGCGAACGAATTCATCGCCAAGCCCGGGACCTCTTTCGCCATACCAAGCGGCCGCATCCTCAAACTCGTTCTTCGCAGCGCGTCGGAAAACGACGCGAAGCGTCATCGACCCAGGCGGGACCGCACTGCAGCCTTGACCTCATCCCAAGGCACTACGTCCTCCGGAAAGGAAGCGTCATCCGCGACGCGGCGATCCAACTCAGCACGTTGCTCGTCACTCAGGGGAAATGCCTTGGCGTCAGCGCATATCGTCGCCCATATCTCCTCGACGAGCGCCAGCCGTTCATCGACGCCAAGCCGATCGATGCCCAAAGTCTTGACAGAAACACTCATGGTCACCTCCATCCAAGGCGCCAATTTAGCACGTGCCCGCGCTCGATGCTCTGAAGGTATAAAGCCCGCGATCAGTGGCCTCGAAACAGCGGGCGCAAGCCCGCTGTGAAGTAGTCCGCTGCATCGCATGGTTGAGCGTGGCGCTGACCGGTGCACCCTCGGCCCGCGAAACGCGCACACGCTTCACCGCGTTCGCTGAGTTCTAGCGTGCTTCCTGCTGCAGATAGTTGTGGACGAAAGCGATCGCCATGCTGCCTTCACCGACCGCGGAAGCAACGCGCTTGACCGGGCTCAACCTCACATCTCCACAGGCGAAAACACCGGGGACACTCGATTCGGGCAGGTAGGGATCGCGGCTGTACGACCAGCGCCCGGCCTTCACCACGTCGTCGCCGGTCAGAACATATCCTCGTGCATCGCGTGCGATGTCCACCGGCAGCCAATCGGTCTCTGCGTCGGCGCCAATGAAGACGAAAAGGCCGCCACAGTCTTGTCGGCGCACCTTTGCACTCGCGCCATCACGTATGTCGATTTCCGTCAGATGCGCGTCGCCGTACGCGGCGACCACTTCCGAGCGCAGTTGCATCTTCACGTTCGATTTTCCGCCAAGCTGCTCAATCAGGTAGCGTCGGGTGTCATCCAGTCATATGTAATCTGGTTGCGCGCGAGGAACTGGCGCAACGCCCCGCAGGCGGCGTCCCAGCGGTGACCGACTATGGTGACGCGCGGCTTGGACGCCTCGGCCGCGATGCCCTGCATCCCGCCGCTGCGCTCGCGCGCCAGCGCAGCGACCTTCAGGGCAATCTCGGCCGACCCCGCTCAACATGCTCGGTGTAGCCCTGCCGCGCCTCGCCGATAAAAACAAGCAACTGACTCTCCGGCACAGAAACAACAGAGATCCCCTGACGCTTTGCCTCAGCGGGCAGTATGTTTTGGAACTGACCTTTCGGCACGAAGAGCGTGACGGGGAATTGTTTGTGATGTGCCCACCCTGTCTTGAACAGGCGCTTCACCTGTAATTGTGTTGGTTCGGGCTCGACCACTGAAGCCAATTCAGCTCCCAATATGAAGCAACTGGCCGCGTCCATTAGCGCGAAACAATTAAGCGAGCCATCCTGTTCAGTGTGCACGGGCGCGTCATTGAGCTGGAATGCGATCCAGGCCTCGTTGACCTGAAACTGGCTTGGATGCAACCGCGACGCTCTCTTCATGTGAAGCCTAACGTTGTGCTCTGCGTCGGGCCAGCACCGACCGTTGAACTGGTTGTCTTCCGATGGCCCGTCCGCAGCAGCTACGGGTTAGGTGCTCCCTTTAGTAAGTATTGCTCTACAAAATCAAGCGAAGAAATGAATCCCTTTACCCTGCCATTGTCCGTTACAACGACGTGATGGATCCTATTCTTCACCATCAATCTGGCAACGTCGCGGACCGGAGTGGTCGGACTGACTTCGATAGTCTTGTGCGTACATATCTCCCACGCCCGTATTGCCTTTGGGTTTTTCCGCGCCGAGTGGAAATGCACTATATCTGGAGCACTAATGATCCCAAAGATAACGCCCTTCGAATCAACAACCGGAACCGACGATAATCGATGTGCATTCAACAAATCCTCGACTTTCTCGACAGTGTCCTCGGTGTCGACAGTAGTTATGCTTTTCGTCATGATGTCGGAAATTGAATTATTCATAGTCACCTTTCGTGTAGAACCTGACGCAGAGCTAAACGGCGCCGAAAGGCGTCCGGGTTCAGCGCCGGGTTATGCCGCTGATTCGAGCGCATCCCAACCGGGGAATACGAGCACTGCCGGGTGACACTTGAGGGCGCGGGCAAGAACTTTTGCGCGCTCCACGCCGAGATTGACCCGGCCATTTTCGATGGCGGAAATGGTGGCCTGCGGAATTCCGGTGAGCTCGAAAAGCTGACTTTGGCTCAACTCCTGGAGTTCGCGAAGAATCCGGACAGATTCGCCAACAGAAACTTCGATCCTTTTCTTCGCGGGGCGAAACTCTTTCATATCAGGGCCTCCGATAATCGTGGGGAGTGACTTGAATAACCTGGACCAATAGAACGCTGGCGGATACTCGATAAATCACCCGCCACTGGAGGCCTAGCCGGGAAGAACGGTGCCCCTTCCATTCGCCGGAGAGGGCTACATCGTGAAATCCCTTGATCGACCGCAACCCCGGTGGGCCTGAGAGCATCGCTATGTCTTTCCATTTCTCGTAACGCTTCAGGACTTCTTGAGGAACAACTCCTGAGAGTTGTTTGTCCGCCCGGCGGTGTTCCTCGATGCGCCACATGCCATATTGTGCCTATACCATTAATGATATGTCAAGGTCGCTTGAGCAAGCTAAGGCCGAACGTGACGCGCGTAACCGGCTCGCGAAAGGCAAGCGAAACACCGCTGTTTTCGAGTCCGCGTTCACGCGCTCGTTAGCGCATACATGGTCGATCAAGAGCATATAGACGGGGGTCTTCCGAAATGGGAGACGATAGTCAGGACCCTGGTCGTTCACGGAATGATCTTGTTTTGGCGAAACTCGCCGAACAAACGCAGGAACATTTCTTCGGTATCCAGCGCTTCGCACCAGCCGACGCTACGCGCCTTGACCATGTCGGAGACGACATCCCATTGCGCTGAGAACACGAAGTCGCCGAATTGCCAGGCCGCGATTTCCTCGAAGCGATTCGGCTGGAGACCGTGTTTCTTTACGATGCGCTCCCACACCGGAGCTTTGTCCGCCATGAACTGCTCCAGATTGATATGGCGCTGCGGCCCGGCTTCCATGCCGAAATACTGCGCGATCCTGGGCCACAGGCTGCTCCAGCGGAACAGGTCGCCGTTGGTGACGTTGACCGCCTGATTCGCGCATTGCGGACTGGTCGCCATCCAAACCATCGCCCGTGACAACAGCGCCGAATCCGTTGCCTGGTACAGCGTGTGATAGTTCCCGGGTTTACCGGGATGCGACAGCGGCAGACCGAGTTCCTTGCATATCGCCGCGTACACGGCGATCACCATGGTCAGATTCATCGGGTTGCCAACCGCGAAGCCACAGATCGTATGGGGTCTGATCGCCGACCAGGTCCACGCCCTGCCCCTCTGGCGCTCCTCCAGAAAATCCTGCTGGTCGTAGTAGAACATCGTTTGCGAAACGCGCGGATCGCTTTCCTTCGCCGGCGTCTTGTACGGGCCGAGATGGCTGCCGTACCACTTGCTGCCCTCGACGAGGTGGATGTGCTGCAGATTTGCGGAAGCCGGTTCGATTGCATCCACCAGGTTCCTGAGCATCCCGAGATTGGCCGCGACCGCCTCCTGCGGTGTCGGCTTTTCGAGATAGGCCGCAAAGAACACGTGGCTTACATCTCTCAGGGGGGCAAGCTTGCGCTGGCAGTCCGCAGGATCCGCCAGGTCGGCCGCAAGGTGCTCATATTTTCCTTCAACGTCTGGCGTGCGTCTCGACACGGCAACGATATTCCAGCCGCCGGTTTGAACCAGATGCTTCAACAGGTACCGTCCCACCACACCGGTTGCACCGGTTATCAGTGCCGTTCTGCTGCCCATAGTCCCGTTTTACAGTTCGATTTTGTGCACCTGAAACGCGACCGCGGCCGGTACAGGTTCGTTACTTTGTACATTGCAAAATAGCATGGCGCAAATAGCATGGCGCGGGCCGGCCCGTGAGAATGCGCCCAGGGGCCGGCGCCGTCCCACTTCACCCCATGAATTCCCTCACGAGCTTGTTGAACTTCTCCGGGTTCTCCATGAACATGAAGTGATTGCCGCCTTCGGCTTCCTCGAAGATTTCCACGCGAGAGTTGGGAATCTGCGTGCCTATCCATTCCTGCGAGCGCCATCCGACGAGGCTCGTCTTGCCGCCGACGATGAGCGCTGGAATGGTAATCGTGGGCAGTATGTCGCGCCAGTCGTTAGTGGCATGGTCGAACAGCAATCGCGCCGCATAGGGCCGGGGGAGCTTGAGGTTCTGCTTGATCACCCAGTCCACCATTTCTTGCGGATAGGCCTTGGTGAACATGCCACTGATAAATCCCTCGGTGGTCTTTACACCTTCGGCACCGGCAAGTGCGTTGGTAACATCCCAAAGAGCATTCTTGTCGAGAATGGCGCCAGCGTCGATTTTTTCCTGTTCGCTCCAGATCGGGTTGACCGAAATCATCGGCATTTGATCGATCAGTAGCATCTTGGAGATGCGTTCCTTCCCGAACAACTCCCAATAACCCCAGATCACCGAGCAACCCATCGAATGGCCGGCTAGCGTCACATTGCTCAGATTGTTGGCGACCAGGAACTCGTTTACGTCCTTTGACAGCCGGTGAATTCGATATCCGTGAGTGGGTTTCTCGGATTCGCCGTGCCCCCGCATATCCAGGGCGATCACACGATACCGGTCGCTCAGGCCCTCGATCTGGTGCTTGAACTGCGCAGCCGTCTGCGACCAGCCGGGAATCATGACCAGCGGCTTGCCGGAGCCGGCCTCGATGTAGTGCAGACGGTAGCCGTCGTTGGTGGTGAAGTATCCTTCCTTGGTGTCCGCGGCCCAGCACTGGGCAGCGAGGAGCGATGCAAGAACGAGGGAAATGCCCGCGATGGCGCGCGCCGTGCTAATACGAGTAAACATGGTCTCCTCCTCCGTTGATTTATCTATCTTCTTGATCGCCGAGGCTTTTGCCCCGGGGGAAAACAGGCTACACAGTCGCTGGATTTGCGTCAATTGATCGACCGGAACGTGAGCGGTGTGGGCAAAGCAGCACCCTTACTCTGAACAGTGATTGTGCTGTTCGACAGTGAGCCCCGCGTCGCGGACGATACCGCCAAGGGTAAATGCGTTGACGGGGTTGTGACGCGGGATTGTGAGGATACGTGCGCCACTGGACATAACGATGTGCTTGCCTTGGCGGACCACTGCAAATCCGGCCTTTTCGAGTGCGCGGACGGCATCGAGATGATTGACGCCCGGAATCTTTGGCAAGGCTAGACGACTACCTCGATTTCGCGAACCTTTTCCCCTCGCAATTGCTCGTCAATGACGGCAAGGTATTCGCGAATGGCGTCCTTTATGTTTTCGAGAGCGTCCGCTTCCGTGGCCCCTTGAGACCAGCATCCAGGAAGGCCGGGCACAGAAACAGAAAAGCCTTCGTCAGACTGGTGCAGAGCGATTCGATAGCGCATAAGTTCTCTCCGAGAAGCGCGGTAGCTAAGTATAGCGCAGACGCTGTGACGCCCAACGCCATGTTGAGCGGCGCCGGCAAACGCAGCATCGGTGCCAACCTTCCGGTGCTTTGCGTGAATGCCCAGTTCGCTTTTCACCTTGTCTACGAAACGTTTGCTTCCGACCGCGAGCGATTCGGACCAGCGATCGTCCCTGCCTGCAGCAGCGATTCCATGCTCTGCCTCACCCATTCATGGTGTGCCCGCTGAAAGTCCGCAATCTGTTTGAATCCGCACAACGTGCTGAGCACCGCCAGATCGATCACGCGATAGCGCTCGGGAGGCTGCTGGATTTCGTGATAGCCGCTGTGTATCCACTCGCCGGGATGGCGCACGACGCCGGCACGCACCATGTTCAGATCGATATACACGAGGCAACGATGAAGGTGGGCATCGGTTTCGATGGCTGTGGCGTGATAGCGATCTTCCCAGAAGGCGCCCTGGCGCGCCTTCCTTCGGTTGTACTCCTGTGCAGTCTGACTCGCGACGAGCTGGACGCTGCGCGCAATGACACCTTGATCGGTGTCCTTTACGAGCAGGTGAACATGATTGGACGTGACCATGTAATTCAGCACGCACAGCCCGAATCGCTTGCGCGCCTCGAAGAGCCAGCGCAAGTAAGTGTTTCTATCGTGGGCAAACTTCAGGAGAAAATCTCGCTCGTGGCAGCGATGAGTCAGATGCCAGACATGGCCGGGCAGGAAATGGCGGTTGGCTCGTGGCATCGCTTCACTCCCTTAAAGCGTGCTTTTTACTACCGAAGACGCGTCTAAGCGTTAAAACCGCTCCTATATAACGGACTTATATCTGTGGATCAAAGCGTTGCGGTGGTCCGACCCCTATCTTCGCCGATCATCCTCAATCTGAGCGTCAGTGGACTCCCTCCAGCTATACGAGAACGGATCGGCAGACCAGTAGCCTTCTGTGCGGACGCCCTCGAGTGGCGTGCCCTTGGGAGTCTGGCGAGGGTCGCCTGCACGCCAAGAGATCTGAGGCTGTAGCCCTAGAGTGCGGCTAACAAGATCCGGGTCGAGCATGGGATGCCAGATCCGAAGGTTGAGGACGTGCGAGTAAAGCTGCATGTGGGCCCTAACGTTTGACATGAGCGGCTCGCGGAGGCAGCGCGGGCTTGGCCCAGAATGAAATGAAGGCCAAGCCTGCGCTGCCGGAGCGAGTCCGCTCGATGGAAGGGTTAGGCGTCATTCGCGACACGACTCAGTGACTTGGATTTGTGGCCGCGGCGAAGGGCTCACGCACGCAGAAATTCGAGCCCGTACTTTGTCGCAATAGCCTTTGCCGCTTCTGAAGCATCACTAGTTGGGCTGCCAGTGTCGAGCATGGTGACTTCGGCAATCATGGCGTCGAAGACGCCGCCGGGCGAACTGATGATCAACTGGCGCCCGACCTCGGGGCCAGTACTCACGAAGCTATGCGGAGTGCCCCTGGGCACAAACACTGTATCGCCGGGGCCAAGCTTCAGCAGCTTGCCGTCGAGGCGAAAGTCATAGTGCCCTTCGCAAATGATGAAGGTTTCGTCGTAGGTTGGGTGCCGGTGATACCCCGCACCAGACTCTGGAGGTTCAATGGCTTCGCAGACTGTGTAAGCACTCCAGCCGTCGTGCGCGGTGGTCTTGAATGTCATCGTCATCCGGCCGATCTTGAAGGTCGTGCCCTCGCCTGGCGGGAAGTGCTTGGGCTGCATGGCGCCTTCCATAGTCATCTCCGGTTGGTTGGCTGAATGTAGTGCATGGCGCTACGCCGACAGTGGCTGCGGCGAGCGAATAAGTTTCATGACGCCTAATCGGGATAGGAGAAGACCTCACGGCCTCCCCCTCCCACACCACCGCGCATACGGGTCACGTACACGGCGGTTCGACGAATGATATTCTACCGTGCTGCAAGAGCAGGCAGCCCCATGCTGCTGAAGTACCGCACCGGCAGAGCCAGTGCGAGCGCCGGGGTTTTCGACAGCCGCCAAGGACCATGCGCGGACTTTCTGGTGTTCCATGCTTCACGCACGCTCACACCACGTTTGCGCAGATTCCGGTAGCCAGCTCGGCCCCATTGCTTCCAGATATAACAGCGTAATTTGCGTCGTACCCATTTGTCGATATCGCGCAGAGGACTCAGCACCTCGGCGATGCCGAAGTACGCTTTCCAGCCAAGCTGGGTTTCTCTAAGCTCTGCCACGATGTCGGTCAAACGTCGGCCTCGCGTACGACGGGTCAGTTCGCGGATTTGCGCCTTGAACTTGTCGATGGCCTTGTCGGCCACCTTGAGTAAAGCGCCGTTGCGACTGACCGTAAAACCCAGAAACTTGCGTTTGGCTGGGCGATCTACCGCGCTTTTCAGCGGATTCACTGTGAGTCGCAGTGTGTCACTGATAAAGCGACTTACGCTTGCCATCACCCGCTCTCCTGCTCGCCGGCTTCTGACCATGACATTACAGTCATCAGCATAGCGTGAGAAGCGGTGGCCACGCCGTTCCAGTTCCCAATCCAGCTCATCCAGCACCACGTTGGCCAACACCGGCGAGAGCGGCCCACCTTGCGGCACGCCCATCGGTGTCGCCTCGGTTTTCTCCCCAACACGGACACCCGCCTTGAGGTAGCGATTAATGAGTCGCAACAAATCAAGGTCAGAACAGCGGTGTTTGAGCCGCGCCATCAACCGGTCGTGATTGACCCGGTCAAAGAACGCCTGCACGTCCATGTCTACCACCCATCCCCAGCCTTCCCGGATACTCCTCTGCACGTGACGAACCGCCTGATGGGCGGAACGCCGCGGGCGGAATCCGTAGCTGTGCGGGTGAAAATGAGGTTCCCATTGTGCAGAGATAACTTGCGCAATGGCTTGCTGGATGAACCGGTCCAACACCGTGGGAATCCCCAAGGGGCGGGTCTTCCCATCCGGCTTCGGGATATCCACGCGCCGCACCGGCTGTGGCCTGTAGGTACCCGCCAGAAATTGGGCACGCAGGGCCGGCCAGTGATGGCGCAGATAATCTGGCAGCGCATCAACCGTCATACCGTCGATGCCCGGCGCGCCTTTGTTCCGGCGTACTTGCTTCAGAGCGCGCTGCAGGTTGCCGCGTTCGAGAACGCGGGCCAGCAGCGCTTGGGGTTGAATCGACTCGGCATGCCCAGGCTCTCCAGTGACGACTTCATCCTGCGCGGTGCGCGCAGCCAACTTGCGTCGATTGTCAGATGCGTTGCCGCCCCTCTTCACTTGTCTGCCTTGTCATTCATCGTTAAGGCCTTCAGCGGTGCCCCCCGCCTACTATGCCGTTTGCTGACTTCTCCACGGTATTCAGCGCC
>Ga0163152_10000847_pt1 | contig 50485 bp, 49 predicted proteins | sample OliLakLV19MP8IB2_FD_148635 | JGI IMG/M metagenome (GOLD analysis project Ga0163152, IMG submission 148635) | Freshwater microbial mat bacterial communities from Lake Vanda, McMurdo Dry Valleys, Antarctica - Oligotrophic Lake LV.19.MP8.IB-2 | ecosystem: Environmental > Aquatic > Freshwater >... | reverse complement strand
AAAATACCGGCAATGATCGAGATAAAGACGCAAAAACTGGTGAGCATGCCCCAATCTTTCATGAAGGCTGCGACAAATAATAGAAGACGCGTGGACCAGGAAAGTTTCACTTCCAGAGAATCAAAAAGAGGAATCAGTTTCGGCAACACGAGCGTTCCGGTGGAAAGTCCCAGTCCCAGCACCGCGATCATGATGAAAGACGGATATAACAGGGCATTGAGAATTTTGCGTTTCAGCTCATCGGATTTTCGAAGATGCTTTACCACTTCTTCCAGGTTGTGCGCCAAATTGCCGCTCATCTCCCCGGTGCGGATCAAGCTGATGGCGACAAGCGGAAAAGCGCGCGGCGATGTTGCCATTGCATCCGCCAATTGCTTTCCTTGTTCGATGGATGTGCGAATGTGCAGGATCACCACTTTCATGGACGCGCGCGCATCTTGCAAAAGCAAATCCAACGAGCGTCCGATCGGCATGCCTGAATGCAGCATCACATAGAGGTTATGCAGCAAAAGAGTCACCTCGTTCGTAGAGAGCCGACGAGTGGAATGGGAGCTCATGAATGGAAAAGATGATCAGCTGCGAATGACCCGGAGAATTTCTTCCAGGGTAGTAATGCCGCGCGATACTTTTTCAACACCGTCCTGCAACATCGTTGTCATGCCGTTTCGGATGGCAGTTTCCTCAATCGCCGATGCGTTCGCATGTGTCATGATGAGAGTTCGAATGACGTCGTCGACCACCAGCACCTCAAAGATACCAGTGCGTCCGCGGAATCCTGTTCCGTGACAGAGTTCGCAGCCTCGTCCGTGGTAGAGGCGCATGGATTTTTCCTCTTTGGAGAGAAGATTTAGCATCTCTTTGGGCAGTGTCCCTTTACGATCCATCAATGTTCCATCACTCTCGCGGCAACGGATGCAAATAGTGCGCACCAAACGTTGCGCCACAATCACGTTGACCGTGGAGGAAATAAGAAACGGTTCCACACCCATGTCGATGAGACGCGGAATCGCGGTAGCCGCGTTATTCGTGTGCATTGTAGAAAGCACGAGGTGCCCGGTCATCGCTGCGTTCACCGCAATATCCGCAGCTTCCGTATCGCGGATTTCACCCACTAAAATAATATTCGGGTCCTGACGCACGATGGAGCGCAGCCCCGTTGCAAACGTCACGCCGGATTTCTCATGCACCTGGATCTGATTCACGCCCAAGATGTCGTATTCCACCGGGTCTTCAATGGTCGCAATATTAATTTCCGGTCGATTGAGCGGCCGCACGACTCCGTAGAGTGTCGTGGTTTTTCCAGAACCGGTCGGTCCGGTGGAGAGAATCATTCCCCAGGATTTTTTCATTTGCTCCTGCAACTTGGCACTGTCTGGTTCCGCAAGTCCCAGTGATTCAAAGGTGAGCGAGTCCGCCTGCGAAGACAGCAAGCGCAGCACCGCTTTTTCGCCATGCGTGATGGGCACAAAGGAAACGCGAATGTCGGTTTTTTTGCCGTCGGCGGTGAAAAGGAGTTTCCCGTCCTGCGGCGTTGCATGCTCGTCTATTGCAAGATTGGCCAACACTTTAATACGCGTCATGAGCGGACCATGGATATCCTTGGGCAATTCCAATGTCTGATGTAGGACGCCATCGATACGCTGACGCACGACGACCGCCTGGAAACGAGGCTCAATATGGATATCAGATGCTCTCTGCTGAATGCCGTGACGGAAAATCGCATTCGCCAATTCGATAATGGACGTGTTGTCGCTGCGGGCTCCCGCCGCTGTGTTTGATTCCAGCAATTTCTTACACTCCTCCTGAAATCCTCCTTCGTAACGCGAGAGTGCGGCTTCGAGCGCGGTCTTGGTTGCAAAGAATACGCTGATACCGCCGGAGAATTTTTTCTCCAACTGGCGTACAAGTGAAATTTGATCCGGATTCGGCAGCGCGATGCTGACCACTCCATTCGTTTGCACAAAAGGGACTGCCCGCTGTTCGCGTAACATTGTTTTCGGAATCAAATGCAACAGTTCCGGTTCGATCGGCACGCGTTCCAAATCAATGAAGCGCCACTTGTGTGCCTCCGCTTTCAATCGACCGAATTGGTCGTCGGTCATATGACCTTCAAACACCAAGCTTTCTTCAAATTTTTCGCCGTCGCCATCTGCTTGCTTGATAATTTCCTGCAAAATTTGCGCAGGTATGAGATCCACCTGTTGCAACAGTGCGATGAACGCCGCGTCCAGTGGTCGTCTTGTTTGTGTGGCCATCATATTATTATAGCAGAAAACATACTGCCATTCCATCGTAAATTTGCGGTTCTCCTACTCTTTCTCTCGCAGGCGTATAAGCTCGCTCCACTATGAAACACCCCTCCCGCTCCGGTTTTACGTTGATCGAACTTATCATTGTGATCGCCATCGTTTCCGTGTTGGCAGCAGTGGTCTTTGTTTCCGTCGACCCAGCTCGTCGTCTCCACGCAGCCAATAACTCCACCCGATGGTCCGATGTCACAGCCATCTTGGATGCGGTGAAACATCACCAAGCGGATAACAAAGGTGCCTTCCCCCCAACTCCCACCATCATCGATCCAGATCCTGCCACAGTCCAGATTGTTGGATCAGGTGCGAGCGTAATCTGTGCAACCGCATGTACGGGCCAGAGCGTTGTTCCTACGAACTGTGCCACATCCGGCCTCGGTTTTGATCTTCGTTCCTACCTGAAAAAAGTGCCGCGCGACCCTGTCAGCGGCATTTCCACCACGTTGTCCAACTTCAATTCTCGTTACTATATCAATAAAGATCAGTACGGGATTTTGTCCGTCGGTGCCTGTGATGCCGAAGGAGAAGGCGCCAACGGAGGTGGCACGCCACCAACGATTGAGGTGTCGAAGTAGAGTTGGAAGTGTGGAGGTAGTGGTTGGAAGCTGTTTGTTTGTTGGTCCTTAAAACGAATTTCTTTAAAAACTCGTTTTGTGCTATAATACTCAGATGCTTTCGCTGTGCGTGACACAGTAAGTATCAACCATTACACCCACACCTATCGCAGATTTTATTTCTTCCGCAGGTGATGAGACTGAACTTCGCCTTTTACGAGAGCGCGTGAAGGAGTTTGAAGTTGCACTGAAAGAATTTGGCGGCCTGGAAAATATTCGTGAACAGATGCGCAGTACCAAGAAATTCGAACAGGCTGTTGAGGCTTCGACGGATGCCATTTCTATGTTACTTCCCACACTGGAATACATTTATGTGAATCCCGCTTGGGAAAAAATGACCGGGTACACCAAAGAGGAAACACTCGGAAAAACTCCGGATATGCTGCAAAGCGGAAAGGGAGATTTGAAATTTTTTGTGGATTTGCACAATGCCGCGGAGAAAGGAAAAGTGTTCCAGACGGAAATGAAATTGCAGCGCAAAAGTGGCAAAGAATATGAAGCTGAACTGCTGATGTATCCGATTAAAAAAGAGAATGAACCTGAGATGTTCGTTATTTTTCATTCGGACATCACACAACGGAAAAAATTGGAGACGGCACAATCGGAATTTGTTTCTCTTTCTTCGCATCAGCTGCGTACGCCTCTCACGGCGATTCGCTGGATTCTTAATACGCTGGTAACGGGTAAGCAGGGCCCCTTGACGGATATGCAGCTGGAACTGGTTCATGATGGTCAAAAGTGCGTTTTGCACATGGCGGAGACCATCGGAATTTTGCTTACCATTTCGCGCATTGAAGCCGGAAAAATGCGTCTCGATAATACCGATATCGGGCTTCTTCCCTTCGTTCAGGAAATCGCGGAAGAGCATACGGTGCTCTACAAAGAGAAAAACCAAGAACTTATCGTGACATGTCCCACGGATCTCACGTTGCATGCCGATCAGCGCTTGCTCAAAGAAGTGGTGAGTAATTTAGTCAGCAATGCCATCAAGTACACGCCCGAAAAAGGACGCATTACGGTGCTTGTCGAAAGAACAGAAAAAGATCGCACGCGCATTGATGTGATCGATACGGGATGCGGCATTCCTTCGTATCAACAGCAGAGAGTTTTTTCCAAATTCTTCCGCGCAGAAAACGTATTCCAGGAACACACGGACGGTACCGGGTTAGGATTGTATATGGCCCATTCACTCGTTACCATGATGGGCGGAACGATGTCGTTCACATCCGAAGAAAATAAAGGAACTGTTTTTTCCATCCATTTCCCCGCGGTCGCACATGCCGAAGACAATCCTGATCACCGATGACGACCTGCTCCTCACGAAAATGTACCGTCTCAATTTGGCGACGGAGGATATTCATGTGGAGACCGCAAAAAATGGACAAGAGGCTATGGACTTCATGGATAAACATCAGCCGGATTTGTTGCTTCTTGACTTGCTCATGCCGAAAATCGATGGATATGCCGTCCTTGAGCACATCCGCAAGAAAAAATATCACTTCCCCGTGATCGTTCTCTCCAATCTCAGTCAGGACATTGATCAGCAAAAATGCTTGGAGCTGGGCGCCCGGGATTACTTTATCAAGAGCGATATGGACATGCCGGTCCTTCTGGAGAAAGTGCAAGCGATCCTGGCGGAAAAATAAAATCACGGCACCCGCGGGTGCCGTGACAGACTACCAAGTAACCATCGCTTTTAGCGTGAATATTCGATGACTGGAGCCGTGCCTCCTCCGCCGAATGCTTCTCCCTGGGGATCACAAGACCCAACAACGACGAAGCCGTTGGCATCTTTGTTCACATAATATTTTGCATTGGCAGGCGAGCCCGTTGTGGGATCCTGTGGGATTTTCTTCAGATATCTGACCAAATCCGTGCCAAGACCGGAGGCGAAGCAGGCAGTTGCCGGGAACGTTTGAGAACCGCAGGTAACCGCGGCGCAGGCAGTGCCGCCAAGACCGAGCATTTGGACGGTGGCATTGTCATTATCAATGGCGTCAGCAGACGTTGGAAAATCGCCGAAGTCGGCTTGGTAGGTTTTGATGCTTTCCAGAATGGCGCGCACATCGGTGCGACGAGAGTTATTGCTTGCGACGTGGATGCGTCGTGCGGGATCAACTGCTACGAAAACAGTGGACGCGATGACGGCGATGACGCCCATCACGACGATGAGTTCGATAAGAGTGAATCCGGGACGAGAGTGGGGAGTGGTGTGCATGGAACGGATGATAGATGTTTTTAGAAAAATTCTCTATCTGTCGCGAACTTAATTTCCAAGAGAGCAAGAGTTCTTTTGAGATTCCGATCACAATCGACAATTGGAAAAAATGTTTGCCATGTATGGTCCTGTACCAGAAAATATTCTGTTAGAATACTGTCATGTCTCGTCCCCGTTCTCTTCTTCAGGATCTGGATACAGATGTGAGGAAGCAGCTTCGTGCAGCGCAGATGTACGCAGGCGAGCATCTTTCTGACATTCGCCGTCGCAGCGGAGAAACCTATGCGGAACACGGATGGGAAGTCGCGCAGGCGCTTTTGGAAATGACGGGGGATGCCGCTTTATTATCCGCTGCTGCCTTGCATGATTTACTGGTACATCCGAAAGGGGACCGGCTGCTTTCGCGTTCGCCGCTTTCGCGTGATGCGCGGGAGCTCGTAAAAAAAATGCATCCGCTGCGCCGCTTGCACATCGATGCCAATACGGAAGATTTGGACCGCGTTGTTTCTGCCATCACTGAAGACATGCGCCTTCTGCCTCTGCGCATGGCGCACCGTCTGAATGACGTGCGACATCTGAATCGATTTGCACCTGCGCTTAGCCGTCAGATCGCCAATGAATCGCTTCATATGTACACCGCCATCGCGGGGCGACTCGGCATGCATGCGTGGCGCTCGGAGATGGAGGAGATCTGTTTTCCGCAGCTGTATGGCAAGGCGGCGAACAAACTGCAAGATCGCTTTCTCGCGTGTCGATCTTTGGATGATGCGTGCCTGAAACATGCGAAACGATTCGTCTCGACGGCTTTGCGCAAGAAGGACATTGCTTTTTCAATCGAAGGCCGCATTAAAGGGCTCTATTCCACCTACCGGAAAATGATCATCAAGGCCCGCCCGTTCGAAGATATGACCGATCGATTGGCGCTGCGCATCGTGGTGGAAAATACCGAGGATTGTTACCGTGTTCTTGGGATCGTGCATGAGCGTCTGCATCCGATTCCGGGAAAGCTAAAAGATTATATCGGTGCGCCGAAGGAAAACGGATACCGATCGATCCACACGGTGGTTTATCCGCTTCCCGGCGTGACCGAGCAGCCCATCGAAGTGCAAATTCGCACGCGGGATATGCACCGAGAATGCGAGTATGGCATTGCGGCCCATGGTGAATACAAAAGCGCCGCCTATGCTCTGCGGGCTGCATCGGCGCGTGTGAATTTGTTCAGGAATTTAGAGAGCTTGCGCGAAGAGGCCCGGTCACCTGAGCAGTTTGAGAAAGTACTTCGCACGTATTTCCGTGATGATCATGTGGCGATCTTTGATCATCGCAATAATCTCTATCATCTCCATCGTCCCGCAACTGCGCTTGATTTTGTGTGTCATGCTTTTCCGCGCAGACTTGGTCGCCTGAAGGCGGTTCGCATTAACGGACGCGAGCAACATCCGGGCACGGCACTGCGCGATGGCGACATTGTGGAAGCGATGTTCGGCAAAACGACGCTGGTCGAAGAGGAATGGATTCGTGCGATCGAACACCGTGCTTCTAAAAATCTTATCCGTCGATCTCTGCGCAAATCCGAAGTTATTGAAGCAAGCAGCCAATAAACATCCCCGGAATTTCCGTATGTGCGCCGCTGGTAAAGACGCCAAAGGTGCCTTGTCGCCCGGCGCGTTCCACCAGAAGAGGCACGCAGGAAACAGGCGTCAAACGGCCAAGTACCGTGGAAAGCTGCGTATTGTTCGCTTGTTCTTCCGGCGAACATGCGGCAACGACATTGCAAGAAGTCCGTATCTTCGAGTATTGGCTTCTCAGTACTTTTCTCTGTCTATCGATGTCGAAAAGTGTGTATTGAATTTGTGGATTCTTTTTGCTCAAACTCTTACCCACGGCAATTTTCAATCCGACGTCCGGCTTGGACGGCTCATGCGTGAAAGAAACTTCTGTCACCGTTTTCATCTGCACTGCTTTATTGATATCCAGGAAATCCACAGTTGTCTGCGTGATCGGATCATACGTTAGGATCTTGCAGGGCAATCCTCTATTGCACATGCCCTGGAGCAGGTACAGCGTTCCATCGGGAAGCGGCTGCATATCGTGTATCGTTTCTGCGGTAAGCGTCACCGTTTTTTCTTCGTTTTTGCTCCACGGCTTGATCTTTGGGATGTCCAATTGCCGAATCGCACGCGTATGGACATCAAATGTTGCCACGGTGCCACTGGCTGTGACGAAATACACATGGTCCTTTGCGAAGCTTGGCGGAATGCGGCCTTCGGCTTGGAATGAACCGATATTAATTTCTTGCATGCTGGGCAGCACTCGTACTACATCATACGTCCAGGAAGTGGGAGTCATTTGCCTGCCGCGAAGCACCGCCAAAACGTTGTAAATCGGTGGCGGCACTACTGCCGGTTTGGCAGAAGGATCTGATTCCGATGGCAGACATCCGCTGAGCAAAGCCGTGCTCGCGCAGAGGCAAGAAAGAAAACGCAGGGAGCGTGCAGGGAAAAAACGATGCATGGGACAACGGTAGATCTCCGGGACGGATTCGACAATGGCGCGAATGCTTCGACGATGTCGGAGCATGCATCCGTGGAACAGATCAGCATTCAGCCGATCAATTTCAAAAAATCCTCTTCTTCTATCATGGGCACTCCCAGTGCTTTGGCGTCATCAAGCTTGCTTCCCGGATCTGCGCCATGCAGCAGGTAGTCCGTTTTTTTACTGACGGATCCACTCACTTTTCCGCCACGGTCTTTGATCATCGCTCGCGCTTCTTCGCGGCTGAGTTTCGGCAATGTTCCTGTGATGACGAATGTTTTCCCCGCAAAAACCGGTGATACGCTGGCACGTTCCGGCTGGAGGCAGAAGACGCCATTTGCTTCCAATTTTCGCAGCAGCTCCATATTTTCTTCCTCGCGGATCCACTCATGAACGGAGGCGGCCACCACGACGCCAATGCCGTGAATATTTCCGAGCGTTTCCGTATCGTATGTTTTCAGTTTTTTCAGCATGTCCTCAATGCCAATGCCCAGAACTTGCACCTGTTCCTCTTCGGCTCCGAAGAGGGACGTTTGCGTCTGGATTTCCTTTTTCTCTTTGATGGTCAGAGTTCGCGTAGGCCAATCGATGGAGCGAGCCAGCAGGTCCGCGGTTTCACGTCCGATGTGGCGAATGCCGAGTCCGAAGAGGAATCGTTCCACCGGCACGCGCTTGGCATGCTCGATAGAGCGCAGCAGGTTTTCGGTTTTCTTCTCTTTGAAATGCGGTAGTTGCAGCAAATCTTCAGGCGTGAGCGTGAACAGGTCAGCGGGATCATCGATGAATCCGCCGGCAATCAGATCCACAATCGTCTCTTTTCCGAATCCTTCAATGTTGAACGCGTAGCGCGAGACAAAGTGCTCCAGGCGTTCCTGGTGCTGTGCGGAGCAGCGGGGATTGGGACAATAGTGCGCCACTTCGCCGTCATGTTTGATCAAATCGGTACCGCAACTGGGACAGTGCTTGGGATAATGAAACGGTTGTGCGTCTTTGGGGCGCAGGTTTTGGAGCACCTGCACGACTTCCGGAATGACGTCGCCCGCTTTCTGTAACACGACGGTATCGCCCAATCGCACGTCGAGGCGATGAATTTCATCTTCGTTATGCAACGTCGCGCGCGTCACCGTCGAACCCGCGATGAGGGTGGGTGTCAGATGCGCCACGGGAGTAATGGCACCGGTCCGTCCGACTTGCAAAATGATATCTATGATTTGCGCTGTTTTCTGTTCCGCAGGAAATTTGTAGGCTCGTGCCCAGCGCGGTGCCTTGGCGGTGGATCCCAGATCGCGCTGCATGCGGCGATCATTTATTTTCACCACCAGGCCGTCGATATCGAAAGGAAGATCAGCGCGTGCAGCGCCCGCTTTTTCAAAAATCTTCTGTACGTCCTCCAGCGAATCGACGACGTCAAAGCCGGCGTGTGTCGGAATGCCGATTGCATCGAGAAATGTCATCAACTCCTTCTGCGTGCGAATGCCAAACGCATCGGATGCCGCAGTGTTGAGCGCATAGCAGAACATTCTCAGATCTCTCTCCGCGGCGATTTTTGGGTCCAGTTGTCGCACGGACCCTGCGGCGGCATTGCGCGGATTCGCAAATTTTTCGTTCTCCGGAAGATCGATGTTGAGTTTTTGGAGAGCGGCCTTGGTCATAAACACTTCGCCGGAGATTTCCAGAAAACGCGGATGATCACCGCTTTGGGATCGATTGATGGAAAGTGTAAGCGTCAGCGGAATCGATTCGATCGTCCGAATGGTATGTGTCACGTCTTCTCCTTCCATGCCGTTGCCGCGGGTGACGGCGCGGACATACCGATACTGTCCGTCTTTTGCATGCTCATAGAGCAGAGAAATATTCAGTCCGTCGATTTTCAGCTCACTCTCAAAAGTGAAGCGCAGATGTTCGTCACCCAAGTATCGCTGCATCAGATCCTCCCATTCGCGCATTTCTTCCTCGGAAAACGCATCGGTGAGGGATTCCTTCGGAGTCAGGTGCGTCACCTTGGGAAGCCTTCCGTCCAGCGGCGCACCCACGCGCTGTGTGGGCGAGTCCGGAGTGATGAGTTCGGGATATGTTTTCTCCAATGCGATCAATTCCTGTTTTAACGCATCGCGCACGTCTTCGGACACGTCCGTTCGATTCTCGATGAAGTATGCCCGATTCAGGCGCCAGATCTCCTGGCGCAATTTTTCCACGCGCAATGCTGCTTCGGTCTTGTCCATGTCCGGATTGTAGAATATCTCCTTTCGATAGTAACGAAGGAAAGATCCGGGATCGAAGACGAATTTAGTGCAATAGTAATTCTCTCGTCATCTCTCTTTATTTTGATCTCTGATCTTGAATCTTAGGTCTTCCTATAGGCGAAGCCGCAAAATGCCCTACTGTCAATTGCAATCCCATGGCACTCAGGAAAGATACGCCCGCATGACAGTCACTCACGACATCCGGGACCAGATCGAAAAAATCGACGAGCAAATCGTCGATTTACTCGCGCAGCGCGTGACTCTTATGCAGGAATCGCTGGAGGATGAAGAGCCGCTAGGCCCTGAAACGGATATCGATACCATCGCCCAGTGGGAGGGTATGGCGGAAGAGCGCGATTGGAATATGACGACGATGGCGAATATTTGTAAGTGGGTGCTGAAGTTGTGTAGGAATGTGGGGGAGTGATTATGTTGGTTCCTGGTTGGCTGGTTCCTAGTTCCTGGTTGATTAGGTATAGCAGTGTTTTGATCGAGGAAAAACTAATTAACTAGCAACCAGCCAACCAGGAACCAGCAACTATCCCTCGAATCCGGCCAATTGCGAAACAATCAATTTCCTGCTATAATAAAATCAAATGAGCAAAAACCCACTCGATGTTCTGTTCGCCAAAGCGCATGAAATGAATGCGTCAGATATTCACATGGCCGTTGATGCGCCGATTTTATTCCGCATTGATGGCAATCTTGCGCCACAGACGGAGCAACCGGTGACGCCGGAACAAGCGGAGCAATTTGTAAAAGCCGTGTTGGGCGATGCCAACTGGAAGCGGTTTGAAGTTCAAAAGGAAATCGACGTGTCGTATGCGCTCAAGGATGGATTGCGCCTGCGCGTGAACTGCGCGTTTGAGCGCGGCTATCCGATGTTTGTCGCCCGCATCATTCCGACCGATATTCCGTCCCTCGCGGAGATCGGACTCGGCGAGTTGGCGCCGCACATTCTGAATTTACGCGAAGGACTGGTGCTCTTTACGGGCCCGACAGGTTCTGGAAAATCGACTTCGCTCGCTTCGCTTATTCAGGCCATTCACCTCCTTCGTCCGATCAACCTCATCACCCTGGAAGATCCGATCGAATTCCTCTTCCCGCACGATCAGGGCATCGCTCGTCAGCGCGAACTCGGCCATGACTTTAATTCGTACGGCGAAGCGTTGAAGCATGTTTTGCGTCAGGATCCAGACGTCGTGATGGTGGGAGAAATGCGCGATACAGAAACTATAGCCACTACGCTGACCTTGGCAGAGACAGGACATCTTATCTTCGCCACGCTTCATACTCCAAATACGATTCAAACACTCGATCGCATCGTTGATGTTTTCTCTCCGCATCAGCAACCACAGATTCGTTCGCAGCTTTCCATGTCGCTCAAGGCTGTCATCGCTCAGCGGCTTGTTCCGCGCGAAGGCGGGGGACGCGTGGCCCTGCGCGAAGTGCTGGTGAATACACCGGCCGTCGCGAACATCATCCGTGATAACCGCACACCCGAACTGAAGAGCGTGCTCCAGACAAGTGAATCAATCGGTATGATTACCTTTGAAAAGGGCGCAAAAAAACTCTACAAGGACGGAGTCATCAGCAAGGCCACCTACGAATTTATTCTTGCAACGATTTAAGGAAGGTCTGCAAAAGAGGGGAAAGGTCATTCTGTTCCATTCCACTCAGGAACGCGTTTTTTGGCTTTGGCATGAGGTAAAGTATAGTGTTCATGAGAAGGAGCACATCAGGTGTTGCTTGCATTGTCACACAATTGTACTTTGACACTTTTAAAAATCATTTTACTTTATTCAAATACTCTATAAAGTGCAAGATTGCTTGAACGCTTTCCCCTCCAGCATCGAAGCTTCATTGATTGAAGCCGGATTTTCCCAGACGGAAATCCTGATTTTAAAGAAGCTCCTCGAGGAGCCGATGACGCTGCGCCAACTTGGCGCAAAGACAGGTAAAAGCACCGGCGTGCTTGATCAGGCGATGAAGAAACTGTTGCGCAAAGAGATCATTCATACCGAGACGATCAACGACACCTTGAAATACACGATCCACTCGTTGAACGCGGTGGTGAAGTGGATGGAGAATTACACGCGTGATCAGCGCGATATGCTCCTGCGTCGCCATCAAAACTTTGAATCATTCATCTCTTCATTGGAGCTAGATAAGAATCGTCCTGATTTCCATTACTTCGATGGATATGAAGGACTGGAGCAGGCATACAGAAAGCTTCTGGACCAGGGTAAAGAGACGCTGCACTACTTCCCGGTGATTTGCTCCACGGAAGATGATCCGATGCGCGACTTCCGCGTAGAGTACTTCCGCGAGCGCCGTCGCAAAGGAGTTTTCGCCCGCGTCATAGCTCACAACACGCCACTCGGCCGCCGTTACCAATCCAGAGATGCATTTGAGTATCGGCAGACACTCCTTGTGCACGAGAACGATTTTCCGTTTACCTTTGAGAAGGTGATAGCCGGAAACATAGTTGCTTGTTTCAATCACCTAGAAAAACGCGCCTGCTTCATACGTTATCCTGAATTAGCGGCCTCCGAGCGCGGCGTCTTTGAGATGATCTGGCGCAACAGCGGGAGGCCTTTGGAAGGAGTTATATTGCCTCAGCCGATCCCAGAGGATGTGAGAAAGGAGAGGGAGGTGCCATTGAAAGTGAAGACTTTATCCAGTTTGCGAGAATTCTTTTTGAGCAAGACGAGTTTGGCGGTGATGGGGTTGTTGGCGGTTGCGTCTGCCTGCCTCACGATTCTTTTTTATGGCTACACATCAAATCTCAATTTCAAAAGAACTCAGGATCGGGTTATATCTATTTCTTCTACCGCTGCTCTTCAATTTTCTCCGGATGATATAAACGCTTTACAGGTAGAACAAGATTGGAAAAAACCTGAATGGGCAAAAGTTGTGAATCAATTAAAGAATGTTCGTCTTAGCAATGATGGAATTTTCTTTGCATACATTTATCGAAAAAATTCCATAGATGCCAATAAGTTTGAATTTGTCGCAGATTCGCATTCTATAGATCCTTATGCAAATACGGATGACGATTCGAGTAATAATGTGGATGTTAATTATGATGGAAAAATTTCAACTGAAGATATTTTACAATGGCCAGGTCAGTCCTATGAATTGCCTACAGATGAATCCCTAATGGCGTTCAATAGCCCTATTGCCACCAGTAATTATTATGCAGATCAATGGGGAAAATTTTTAACGGGATATGCCCCAATTAAAAATTACAAAGGTGAAACTATAGCTGTGTTAGGAGTTGATATTCAGCCGGAAAAGATTCAAGAGCTTACTTTACGCACAATTACACCCGGATTTTTATTTCTACTCATATTCTTTATTTTTATGATAATGAGATTTGTTGCTTTCAGTAGATCTAGATTCAACGAATTCTTTCCTAAGCAAAAAAGTCAAACTTGAAACAAAAGTAATACTTTGAGATGAAAAACTCCTTTTGTAGAGATGTCTTGTCTGAGATTAGATATATACTATAGATATGCTTAGAAAATTTATTTATATATTTCCGGCTTTTTTCTTATTAATTTCATGTACCAGAACGAGCAATACAGTGTCCGTTCAATCTGAGATATTCATTGATCAGGAGCTAATTAGTATGGCAGAACAAAATGATGCTATCGCTCAGTATACTTTAGGAATGAATTTTTATTTAGGTGAACAAGGTTTTCTTCTTGATAAAGTTAAAGGCATTGAATGGATAACAAAGGCTGCAGAAAATGGGTTAGATAATGCCCAATATTCTCTAGGAGATTTTTATTCAAAAGGTGAAAATGTTAAAAAAGACCATAGACAAGCAGCGATTTGGTTTTGGAAATCTGCCTTACAGGGACATGCCGAAGCTATCTATCGATTAGGTTTACAATATTTTCATGGTGATGGTATTAATATGGATTATATTAAATCATATGCTTGGCTTAGCCTTATTACCAATAGAGACACTCGGGCTATTAATTTGGTGAATGATATCTCACAAAAATTAACAGCAGAGCAAATTGCAGAAGCAGGAAAAATAGCATCAAAAATTAGAAGCGAACTTTAGTGCCTTCTTCAATCATATTTTTTTTGTCATTTTTCGATAAAATAATATTTCGCTCAGCAATTTCATTTTTGTATTTATTAGGCAGATTTGCTGCGCACCCACGTAGAATAGAATGCGCATTATAATATTCGCCTTCAAAAAATTTCATCGCATATTCAACAAGTTCCTTTGCGTCGTAAAATTTACAACTGAAAACATCCAGATATACAGAATCTGATTCTTCTGCGAAATGCGCAGAAACTAAAGAAGTTTCTATCAGCTGAGTCATTGAGAAACCATGAACAACTGGATCATCACCAAACATTACAACTTGAGTATCTCCGTATCTTCGTACGTCTATTCTTTCACAGAGTTCTTTTGTAAAGTTGAGAATTGCCTCTCTACTTCTGATTTTTTCTGGGCTACAGCGATGAATATCAACTGAGGTAAGAATACCCCAAGCATGGCTTGAGTCATATTCCTCTTTCGAAAGTGATCGGAATTGCGACATCGTTCTAAGGAAGTAGGAAAGTAAACTTTACAATAGTATGTTGCCAATCGCAAGCCATTTTCAATGAGATTATTTTGCATGAAATACTTCTTTTGCATTAGCAATAATCATTGAAGGACAGGACAAATTGTGTTAAAAGGCTTAATAGATACTTACAATTTAATGTTTTATAAGCTAGAATGATTAGATGACAGATAAAAAAACCAAACCCGGCAAAAAATGGGCTATAAAATTGTTTAGCCCTGCGACACTGGCGTACTTTATTGTTTTAGTATCGACCGGAATAACCATTAGTATTTCTTGGATATTGTATATACACACAGTCGATATACTTACTCAAAATTTAAGGGAAAGACTTATTGGCATTGTTACAACTGCTGCGATCCAATTTGATCCAAAAGATTTGGCTCAATTGAATATCGAAGAGGATGCACAGAAGCCAGAATGGAAAAAAGTAGTTACAAATCTAATCAATATTAGAAATACTAATAAAGATATTGTTTTTGCTTATATTCTCAGAAAATTACCTGAGGATGAATCAAAAATGATCTTTGTTGCTGATTCGCACTCATATGATCCTTATGCAAAAGTCGATTTAGATGAAAATGGTCTTATTAATGATGCGGATGCACTAAACTGGCCAGGTCAAGAGTACGAAGATGTTCCTGAAGAAGCAAAAATTGGTTACGAAAGTGCAGTTACTAATAAGGAGTTATATCAAGATCAATGGGGAACCCTAATTAGTGGCTATGCACCCATCAAAGATAAAAATGGAAAAACAATTGCAGTGATGACAGTGGATATTCGCGCAAACGATTTTCACGCTCTAACACGCCAGACCTTTTATCCTTTTATATTTTTCATCATTGGTCTCGTAGTTATACTTCTTGTTTTGGCTTTTAGTTTAATTGTAATTTGGAAGAGACAAGTTGATTTACAAGCCGAAATCGATCGCCAAAAAGACGAACTTCTTAGTATCGTTAGTCATCAATTGGCTTCGCCGGTCACTTCTTTCAAGTGGTACTTGGAACTTTTGCTCGATGGCGAGATCGGAAAGAATAAGGCTGAACTGAAGGAGTATCTGGAAAGCATGCGCTCTATCTCCGCGGACTTATCAGACTTAGTTAGCATGATCCTTGATGTGTCTCGGGTTCAATTGGGACGTATTAAAATTGATCGCGGAGAAGTGAACATGTCGGATTTCTTCAAGGAGATTTTTGATGTCATTGAGCCGAAAGCTAGTGAGAAGAAAATTCACTTTACTAAAAAAGTACCTGCTCAACTTTCGAACGGATTTATCGATAAGCGGCTAACGCGTATGACTATCGAGAATTTGCTCACCAATGCTATTAAGTACACTCCAAGCGGAGGAAAGGTCACTATTTCGGTGGTGGAGACGGATGGAATTATTCATTGCGAAGTGAAGGACACTGGCATGGGTATTCCCAAGAAAGATCAGCAACTAATTTTCGGTAAGCTTTACCGCGCCAGCAATACGCGTGACATAAACGGTAATGGTTTTGGTCTTTATATTGCGAAGGGTGCAATTGAGAGCCAGGCCGGCAAGATCACCTTTGTGAGCGAAGAAAATAAAGGCACGACTTTCATCATCGATTTGCCGGTGACCAAAGAGGCTATTGTCCGGGCGGAGAAGAAATAATTGTCTTGGGAAAAGATATCTGTATAAAAAGGACATGCAGAAAAGCATGGCCAGATTTCTCGGCATTCCGCTCGATTTAGGTTCCGAGCGCATAGGCGTGGATATGGGACCGAATGCGCTGCGTTATCGGAAGATCGCGCAGAAGCTGGCCTTGGTCGGCGTGGAGCTTGTGGATGAGGGGGATATTAAGCTTCCTCTGCCGGAGCGCTCTGAAATAGGGGATCCGCGGTTAAAGTACTTGAAAGAAATAATCGCGGCATCGGAAATCGCGGCGAAGTGCGTGGCGGAAAAGATGCGCCCGGATGAACCTTTCATTGCCATCGGCGGTGATCATTCTATTTCATTGGGCACGGTGTCGGGGGCAGCGCACGCGCTGAAAGGGGATATTGGTTTGATTTGGATCGACGCGCATCCTGATATGCATACGCATGAGACGACTATCACGGGAAATATTCACGGCATGCCTCTTGCTGCGCTCATGGGATTTGGTCACCCCGCGCTGGTGAATGTTTTTCAGAAAAACCGGAAAGTGAATCCGCAAAATGTTCTCCTGATAGGCGCGAAGGATATTGATCCCGCGGAAGAGGACTTAATTCAGCGTGAGCAAATAGCGACCTATCGCATCATGGATGTGCTCTCACATGGCCTGGCTCCGCTCTTCGAGAGGATTTCCACATTGCAGAAACAAGTATCTGCCGTTTGGGTAAGCGTGGATTTGGATGCGGTGGACAAAGACTTTGCTCCCGGCGTCGGCATGCCGAATATGGGCGGCCTGACCTACCGCGAAATTTCGGCAATTGCACAGTTCATAGGAAAGAACTGCAAAGTCATCGGCATGGATATGGTGGAATACAATCCCGTGAATGACGTTGATCATAAAACATCGGACCTGATTATTGAGCTTACAGCCAAATTACTGGGCAAGGAGTACTCATGGTACTCAACCCAGTATTTGGCAGAGCATGGGATTTAGTAAGATGTTTTAGCGAACCGTTGTTCTCAAGTTAGAGATCATAGTATCTATGATTGAAAATCCTTCTTTCGTGGTCAGATCGCTAATGGTAAGTGTATATATTGGCGGTAAAGGATGCGGGTTCTTGTATTTGTTAGCCTTTATAAAATAAAAATATTGCGAATCCTTTTTGCACTTTGGATACGCTTTCATGACTTCAAAGGATTCTGATAGATCTGTGCTCACTATAATATTTTCATCGCGTAGGTCTTTTTTATTTTTACAGAATTTTTCTAAATATTCTTCTATAGGTTTGTTCCAGTATTCTTCAGAAATATTAAAATCAAAGAAATCAGTTTGTTTACCTGCCAATTGATCATTGTAAGTAATTCCATCCCTCTTATTTTTTACTGCCCAAGCGTTAAGTACCGAATATATTTGAGTATTAGTAGGTAAAAACAATTCAATTGCATAATTTTCAATGGAGAAATATTTCCAATCTTTTTGATTGAGACTGGAAATTCCGCCCCCTTTTGGATCAATGCCCTGTTTTGTGCAGCTAACCAACAGAATAATACTGGCCAAAGATAATTCCATAAGTTTGTTCATGCTCGCAGATGGTAAATACTAAATGAAGAAACAAATTTATTAAGATCATCAAATGAAAATAGATGATATCTAACAGTCTCATCAGGTGGTAAAAGAATTTTATTGCCATCTATATCAAGTATGAAATCACCATTGTTATCCGTTAAAAATTTACTGTTTGCCCAATTCGAATCAAAAACCCAAACCCCATCCTCAGTAATTTTTCCTATGATCATCGTATGAATCGTCTCATTGTACTGCATTTGCACGATATCGCCGCTCATTGCGCTCTGGATTGCGCTTCCCAATCCTCCTGTATCCGATCGAGCAATTTCAGTCACTTTTCCAGTCGTATCCTCAAGCCAGTGCCCCGGATTTTCCAAATCATTCCTTGCTACTTTTTCACCAAGGATCGATTCCAAAATGGTACCTTGCACCCAGGATTTGCACTGTCCTCCGTCGTGTATTTTAGAGCTTTCTAATTCAAAGCTGACGCCGCTGTCGCTATACATGTCATATTTCAGTTCTCCTGTCTGAATATAACTATTCAGCAGCTTTTCGATAATCAATCGATTCGTTTCTGGCAACTTCGAGATATCCCCCATATCCAGCGCCTCCTGCACTTGCTGCCGCTGACTCTCCGTCAGCGGATCGCCGTCTTTACTGACGATTGCGCGTAAGCCTGTGCTTTCCACAATGAAGCCGTCGCTTACTTTTCCTCCGCCATTTTCGAATGTCAGCGCGACATTATCCATCGTCATGAGTTGAATGACGACCTGCACATGCGCGGAGGTGCGTGAGCCGAGTTTTGACGTGATAGCGACCATGGGAATATCTATGAATAACGTATCATGAAGTTCGAGCGTAAGCGCGGCGGGATTTTTTACGCCATCGATGACCAGGTAGGCATTGGCATGATGGTAGTTTTGGCTATTGACGTCGAATCGGATGCGAACGAAGGAATCTGCATCCGTGTAATTTGGTTTATTTGCCGCAGCCAATTGAACGGAAACGGGACCGTTTTCCTGAGCGTTGAAAATATTGCGATACTGGCCACGGTGAAAGAGCGCATGTAATTCTTCGGCGATTGCCTTGGGTGTACGACGTTCTTGGCTGGTGATCCAGGCAGTTCGGAGAATATCTTCTGTCTTCATGTCGGTGACTTTTGCGACCGTATTGCTGACGGCAAGATTCTGCGAAAAATCGGCATTCGTGCTCAGTTGCTGGAACAATCCCACAAACAGTTTTCCGGCAAGCGTATCCGTGCGCACATCGATGCCAAGGTCGTGCAGTTGCCTTTGGCCATCCGCGGTCATCCACCCCATTGCTGAGTGGAACATGTTTTTTTGTTCCTCTTCCGTGCTCCTATGCACTATCACTCCTCCCACAGTTCCTCCGTCGCTGACGCCGGCGGTCGCCACTTTTTCTGCGACAGCGACGATGGTTTCCACGCCGTTCATTGCCAATACCATTTGGGCGCGCTGGGCGATGGTGATTCTTCCCGCTGCCACCGCTCTGTCGATTGCGGCGAGGAGATCCGCGCGCGAGGCGATGGACGAACCCTCGCGGGCAGCGATGACGGCCTGGGCAGCTATCTGCTCCACGTTTGCTTCATGCTGTTGCACGGCGGTTTGCTCTCCGCGGAAGTGGCAGTGCATTTGGTAGAGTTCCTCAAAGTGCGCGCGGACTGCACTGAGCATTCTGGCTTCGTCATGGGCGTAGATGATTTGGCCGCGCGCGTCCTTCGCGAGCAGATACCTGAAAACATTTTCATCGCCTGACATGCGGGGAAGGATGCTTCCCGACGCGGCAGGAAGTCCGATTTTTTCTTTCAAGACGCGATCAAAAGCATTTTGCAATTCTCCCAGCAGCATCTGCCATCCTTTTTCTTTGGCTTCGTCGATACTGTGAAAAAGGGAGAAAATTTGATCGCGCAGCGCGTTTTCTTCTTGGCCGATCTGCGAACCGTTTCTTGCCGCGGCTTCGGTGGCTAAGCGTCGTAGCACGGTTCCATCTTCATTTGCGGTCGCTCCAAAGAGTTCCGGAGCGTGTAATGCGGCAAGGTCTCTCGTGGAGGAAAACGCGAGGCCGAGTTTTTCAATCGCATTGCTTGCGAACTGCGCGCTGATCTCTCTGCCGAGAGGAGCCAACGTATACTGACAAGGGACGATGCTGATGTTTGCATCGGGATTCGTTCCCTTTTCAATGGTGTAGACCGCCTGTTTGATTTCCCATCCTTTGGCGAGATCATCATAGTGTGTGCCGCTGTGATTGAAGGAAATTCCTCCGGACAGACGTTCACCGGTGTCCGTGCGAAACGCGGTGATTGATCCAGTGTGCGGGCCGTTCACGTAGGGAAGGGGAATAACCGTCGTGCCGGTGCCTTTTGCGAAGGAGAGGATCTGGCTGCCGGCGGCTGTATCAAACCGGAGGCTGATGCCGACTGGAATGTGCGTGTACGCGAAGGCGATGCCATCGGGATGAGGGGAGAGGGAGATGACGGGCATCACCGTCTCCCACTCAATTGCTTTCTCCGGAGCCGGAGGCAAAGCGTCTGCATGGAGATCTTCTGGACGCACGGCTCTGCGCAGCAGTCCGGCTTCGCGGATTTCGCCCGGAATAAATACTCGTGTGTTCTCGGACATTCCTTCGCCGATCGTAACTGGCTCCGTCGAACGAATGGACGAGTTCAAAGTGTCCTCTCCATAGGTTGGCAGGAGTTCTTTGCCATCAATATAGACCTTAATACCCTTCAGACTTCCGCTGCCATCACTGGTCAGAAGATAGGTGTGCCACTGCTGAAGATCCATCGTTAGGGGTGCACGCCAGTAGATGCGTTCGCTATTGCCTTTGATGCTCTGTACCCATGCGTCCAACGTGCTCATCCCGGGCCGCAGCGCCATCCCAAACGACGCGCCGTTTGTCGCCATGTTGCCTTTCTCCACAAGAGTGAAGATGCTGTCTGGATCAAAGCCAGATGGATCCTCCGTGAGGCGGGCTTGAGCGGTGATGGAAAAAGGATCCGTACGTTCGATATCCACGGCTGCACTATGTTGCGTTGTGAGACTGATGCCATTACTCAGGCGTGTGAAGACCTGGCCTGCCTGACTCAAAAGGATCGTGTCACTGGGAAGGCTTGATAGTGCAGGAGCCGAAGAGTCGACGAGGGCAGCAGATGCGGATGCGGAGACAGGGACTGCCTCTGGAATCTTGGCTACGACCTGCAATTCTTGGGGCGTTACGGTTCTTTTGAGGACACTCACATCCCGAATTTCTCCGGGGATGAATACCCGCGCGAGCGAAGACATGCCTTCGCCGATGGTCAGAGGTTCTTGCGTGCGAATGGATGAATCCAAATTGTCTTCTATGTACGATGCCTCTAGCTGCGTGCCATCGACGTACACTTTCAGCCCCCCGGCTCCCTTGCCTTCGCTCGTTAAAAGAAAAGTGTGCCACTGCTGCAGATCGACGGTGAGGGGAGCGCGCCAGTAGATACGCTCGCGATTCCCTTGGGCGCTCTGCATCCATATATCCACATTTCCCGCGCCAGGCCGCAGAGCCATGCCGTACGATGCTCCATTGTCTGCCATCGTGCCTTTTTCAAAGAGCGTGAACACGCTGTCCGGATCGCACGTTGCCGGATCGGCGGTGAGACGGGCTTTTGCCATGATGGAAAAGGCCTCCGTTCGCTCCAAATCAATGGCCGAATTATGAAGGACCGTCTGGCTGACCCCATTGGTCGTGCGGGCGAAGATACTGCCTGTCCTGAGTAAGGCGGCGGCATCCCCCGGAAGGGCTACATCTGTGAAGTTATCGAGAATTTCCATGCGCTCTGTTTCAACCAGTGATTGGACGGTAGAAGTGGTGGATGTATTGAGTCGTTCCTCTAATCGTTCGGGACTGTGTAACGAGATTTCTTTCATGGAGGAAAGGGGGAAAGTGCATTCAGTACATCAAGAGAGAAGCTCGCAGACGAGGCGTCGTTTGGTAGCCTTGGAGGTACATTTGATGATTTTGGCTTCAGTGAAGTATTATCTCGTTCTTTTGCATGATGGAACGAAACAGGAAATTTTTTTTCGAAATCCATTGAAATTTACATGGAGCCCTAGAGGAAGCTGAAAAGTGGATCATTGACCGCGTCTCAAAATCTGGAATAAAAATTTCTTGGTCAGCTATACTTTGACCATGTCCTCGCACGTTTCCCATCGGCGCCATCTTGTTTTAGTGGATGACAGTCCGGATGTGCTCACCGTTTTTCTTCAACCGATGCACCGTCTTGCCGTGACGGTGTCGGGAATTTTGCATGCAGCGCAGACCACAGACGAATTGGTCGCGGAGATTCTGGAGAAAAACCCAGACATTGTTTTACTCGATGGTAATTTGGCCGGAACGGTGCGTGGCTATCGCATTATTCCTCTGCTGCACGAGCTTCAACCGGGGCTTCTCTGTATTGGCTTTTCTTCTGCTGACGCACTCAAGGAACCATTTTTAGGATCGGGAGCGCAGGCGTTTGTGCGTAAAGAAATCAGCGATCCGGAGGACACGCTTCATCGTCTGATGAACGTCTTGTGGTAGTTCCTCGGGGAGTCGGGCAACAGTTCTTCCTGATCTTTGCGTGCTTTGTCATCTTGTTTCCTCGGCTATTCGCTTGAATTCTCCGGCTATCTTCAGAACAATGACAGCCGCTTCCCCCCACGCCCCATGAAACTCCCGCATGTATCCCGAGCATTTTTCGGCACCCCTTTCTTAGCCGGCATTGTGGTCGGATCTCTCGTCGTTTCCGGAGCAGGTGCCGCCATGCGCGGCTCGGCGGTGTTCGTCGATGTGCCGGTCGGTTCCTATTACGATGATGCGGTGGGAGAAATGTATGCAACAGGGATCATGAAAGGAGTGGACGCAAAGCACTTTGATCCGGGCGGATATGTGAACCGCGCGCAAATGGCGGTGATGTTCCAGCGCTTCCGTCAGGAATTGCAGACGGGCAGCGTGTCTCAGCCTTCATTGCCGCCGCAGGCATCGGAAACTGCCTCTTCGGCGGCCAGCAGCGCTCGCTCGCGCAGGTCGTCCTCTTCTTCCACCAGTACATCCAGCTCATCGTCTTCCTCATCGGTGAATCCGACCGCGGGAACCATCGGCTTTGGCGTGGAAACACTGACTATCTCCGAAGGTGCGCCCAAGGCCACCATCTCCGTGTCCCGCACGGGCAATTCTACTGGCATCGTGAGCGTCGTCTTTAAGACCGTTGCGGGCACCGCGACGGCTGGCGATGACTTTGTGGATGCCGGCGGCCGCATCACGTTCGCCAATGGCGAAACCATGAAGACAGTGTCGGTGTCTCTGAAAGACGATTTGATCGGTGAGGGCAATGAGACCTTCAGCATTCAGCTCAGCGCTCCGGAGGGAGGAGCAGCGATCGGTAAATCGACCGTGACCGTGACGCTTCTGGACACGGAATCGGGAGGAGCAACGGGATCCTCTTCCTCTGCCGCATCGGCTACGTCCAGTGTGGCATCCGTCGGATCATTCGGCTATAGCGCCATGACGTACGCATGGCAGGAGAATGGCGGTCCCGTCACCATCACCGTCAATCGCACAGGCGGTTCCAAGACGGCGGTTGCAGTGAACTATGCGACCAGCAATGGCAGCGCGAAAGACGGAACCGATTACACCGTTGCGACTGGCACGCTCAACTTCGCTGAAGGAGAGACCAGCAAGACCTTCACCGTACCAATTTTGGATAACTCACATATCGATGGCAACCGCAGTTTCAGTCTTGCGTTGAGCAATGCAACGGGCGGAGCGGGTTTCTCGTATCAGAGAAGTGCTACCCTTACTATTGTGGATAATGAGACCACTGCGGATGCGGCCGGCACCGTGCAATTCAGCGCTACCAATTACGATGCCATCAAAGGAAACGATGTGGTCGTCACCGTGAAGCGCGTCAACGGCAGTGCGGGAATAGCGGCCGTGAACTACACAACCACGGACGGCACGGCATCTTCCAACGTGGACTACAGGCCGACGAGCGGCATCCTGATGTTCGCGGCGGGCGAGACCAGCAAAACGTTCACGGTGAACGTGCTCGTCACCGCAAAGTCCGAGCGCACGATCAATCTGACGCTGACGCCGGCATCCTCGAATCCAGCCCAGCTCTCCACGCCCAGCTCCGCGATTATGACAATCAATTAATCGATAGTTTGATTCGTAAAGGAGCATGCCGAAAGGCGTGCTCTTTTTTTGCAGAAAAAACTTTCAGCGGCTTCCGTAAAAGAGGATAGTGTCGATGTACTTTCTTTTCCGTCGCATGTCCACGCTTGAATACTATCGCTTTGCGTCTCCGATCGGACGCATGGAGATCTCCGCCACGGAGCACGGCGTGCTGTCGGTGTTGTTTACTGAAGAGCCCGTTTCCATTGATTTACCGCGCCTGGAGCCGCTTCGGCTCTGCCTGGAACAATTGCAGGAATATTTTGCAGGCACGCGTGCGTCTTTTGAGGGATTGCCCCTCTCACTTGTGGGCACGACCTTTGATGCGATCGTTTGGGAAGCAGTGATCGATGTGCCCTTTGGGCAAACGGAGACGTATGGAGCCGTTGCACGCGCTATCGGAAAGGAGAAAGCGTCTCGGGCGGTGGGCGGAGCGGTGGGCCGCAATACACTGTGCATCATCGTGCCATGTCACAGGATTGTGGCAGCAGGAGGCTCTGGAGGCGGTTACGCATGGGGTGTGTGGCGCAAAAAGTGGTTACTCAACCATGAGCGTCGGGAAGCCTTGAAGCGGGAAGAAGCAACGGTATAGTCATCCTCTATGTTTACCACTCGCACCACTCTCACTTTGGCAGCCGGTCTCTTGCTCCTTTCAGGATGCGCCGCTTCTGTCACAGAGCCCTCTCCCTCATCTAATGAGGCAATGACGTCATCGGAAGGACCATGGTATGAAGGTCTCACCGATGTGATTACCGATACAACTCCGCTGAGCGATACCGCAAAAAAAGCGATGCCCGCCCTGCTTCGGGAAATGAATTTGAGTGAACTTGCTTCCTTGAAAGAATTTGGTGGCACCAAAGATCTGACGCAAAATCTTTGCCAGAAGATTTTTGTGCAGTATAAAAAAGATCATTCCGAATCGAAGATCGATACTACACGTTGCGATCAAAACTTGACGGCCGCGAAGACCTATCAAACGGAAGAGCCGTTTCATTTCATCGTCCGAGAATTCGAGCAAAAATATCTTCTCATTCTGATCCAATTGGCGGGCACTGACGCAGCGAATCTGTATGCCTTCGCCTATGATCTTCAGGCAGCCAAACGGACGCCACTGGATCTTTCAGGCATTTCTATGCAATCAATTTATTACGGAGAGGGTCTTCTTTTCTTCACCAGTACAGACGGAGACGAGACGCTTCCAGCCGGCATCTATGATTATGAAAACGGGACCTTGGAGAAGATCTGATGCTTTCGTTGGCACGCATTAAAAACAGGGGCACGATGCTGCCCCTGTTTATATTCTACATACTATTTATTTAGAGGCCGATTCTGACCGTCGAACCGCTCTTGGAATTTTTAAGTTGAGCCTTGATGCTCAAGATGAGCGCCTTGTGAGCTGCATTCGATGCTTTGTGCCACGCCTTGTGGTCCGTCGTGAATGTAGCGCTGCCACGGTGCTCAATATGCCATGCCTTGTGGTCGCTCTTCTTTTTGGTCATGAATGCATGGAGCGAGGTGCGGGTGTTGTTGTTATGGCTGGCCGATGAACCGCTTGAACTCACATGGGCATTCGTATGCAATCTCATCTTCTCACAGACTGCGCGTTCCTTATTCGTAAGGGTGATGCAGATATTGCTGTTGATCGAACCGCTCGCACTTACGTTTTTTTCCTTGTGCAATTTCAGCTGTTCGCAGTGTGCACGATCCTGACCTCGAAGATCGATACAGGCGGCTGTTTGTGCAAAGCCGATCGGGAGAGCCGTAGCGAGGAGCGCACCGGCGCTGATAGTGGAGAGAATAATTTTGTTCGTAATCATACAAACGGGGAGAAAAGAAGTAAGAATGGGACTACACCTAAGACAAGGAGCGAAGCCCGACCTGACACGCAGATGGCACTTAAACTTGACTAAATAAAAATTTATTTTTTGATTTTCTATCATGCAATTCCTATTTCTTTTGCTTATCTTGGTTACCCAGGATCGGTGCTTTGATCTGAGACTCGAAGGAAGCATCTATCGGAGCGTTCGATGGTGCGAGATCTGGCTCCTGCTTATTTTCATCCGATTGCTGCGGAGTTTTCTCGACGCCATTTCTTCCTTCGACTTCACGACGTTGCATCATGAGCATGCCAGTCGTACTCGTTTGCCTGATTGCAGCTCCTGCCGGAAGAATGTTTTCTTGTGGTATCGTTTTTTCGCCACGACCTTCATGCTCTTTCTTGGGTGCACCGGGTGTTTTCTCTTTCACGGAAGGTTGCTCTTTTTCTTTCCTCTCTTTTAATTCTGAAGCGCTCTTCTCCAGAAGTTCCAGCATCGGTGCGTGTCCTTTGAGAGTGAGATCTACGCGTGTTTCGAGTGCGGCTGCTGCTTTTGGGTTGCTGGTCTTCAGTACACGCACATCCTCTTGCGACTGTCGCAGTCGTTTCTGGAATGTCTGTAACAGCGCCACGCGCGTTTCAGCCGACAAGCGACCTTTTGCCTCCAATGCTTCGGCCTCCTCCAAACGTTTTTTCGCTCTGTCGGCACCATAGAGCGCCCTCGCATCCGATGAAAACATCAATTTCTCCTGGATCGCTTCATTGATATGAATTTTGATCGGATAGAGAGTGTCTCCGGGCAGAGCAAATTCTGCGGCATAGGAAATGGTTCCCACCGTGACAGATGCGATGAGTACGGACGTAATGACCGCGGTCGGTCGCAGGAGGAATCGCAGCGCTGTCAGGAGAGGAGATGGCTTTGCAATGGGGAGAGAAAACGCGGCATACATTTGCTCGGTTTCCGCCACGGTCATGCGAATAGTTCGCAAGGTGCCGATGAGTTTTTTTTCGTTCATATCCGGAAGACAATCTTCTTTGGATTCCGTGACAAAAGATTCTGCCATTTGTGTGCGCAGCTGTTTTTTCATGGCAGCACTTTCCTCCGGCGTCATTGCGATTGCTTTGAGAGCGCCGATGAACGACTTTTTTTCATGCATCGGTGCGCAGAGGAAAACGGAGGAATTTGATGCCCAGGCTGATATGGGCCGAGACGGTGTTTGCTTCTTCGCCAGTAATGTCCGCAATCTCCGCGACCGATAATCCTTCGATGTAACGCAGGGTCACCGCCGTGCGATAGGGCTCATTCAGTTTTTGCAGCAGCGCCAGCGCTTCTTCCTCCGCCATGTAATCGCGGTTGAGTGCGGGATCGTTCATGCCCGGGTCAAAACCCTGTTCCTGGAGAGCATCGAGCGACGTCTCACGCTTCTTTTGGAGCGCATTCAGACAGTGGTTCGTCGCTGTTTTATACAGAAAGGCCCGTATGTTCTCGATGGTATTTCCCTTGCCCATGTATTCCCACGTCTTAAGAAAGCATTCCTGCGTGAGCTCCAGCGCCCATTCACGATCAAAGACTTTAAAATAGCAGTGTCGAAAAATGGCGTCCTTATACAAGGTAAAGGCTTCCGCAAATGCCTCTTTTGCCTGTGTGGGGTCCTCTGTGGCCATGGGCGGACATGATACCACGCTTGGTGTGCCTAGGTGATGCTGGTAACTCGATCCAGGGCTATGACTAAAGAAAACCCCCGCGATCTGCGGGGGTTTTAAAGATCGATGCGAACTTGTATCAATACTGCACATAGGTCGTCTCATCATCCCTCTCGCCGTCTGCAGAAACATACAAGCGCAGGGTGTCTCCCGCACGCACGCTGTCTGCTCTCACCGTCAGCGTGAGGCGGCGGTTCGTGTTGCGATTCACCGTGATATCTCTCCAGATCACTTGATCCCGACTGCTGATGTTTCCGCCGTCGGAGGCCGTGAAGAACGTGGTGTCAGAATCAAGCTCCGCGCGCACATCGAAGCGGCGGTAGTTGGTATTGCTCGAGCGAAGATCGATGGTGTAGGTGAGCAGATTGCCGCTGCGGATCGGATCTGGCGAATCAGTGACAACGATCGAAAGATCGCCGGAGTTGCGGCAGAGCGAGCTATCGTAGTCTCCGTAACGATCATAACAGTCATCCTCATAGTCATCGTCACAGAGATCGCGGTCATAACGGCCGTAGCGGTCATAGCAACTGTCATCATCGTCATACCTATCATCGCACAAATCTCTGTCGTACCGTCCATAGCGATCGTAACAATTGTCATCGTCACCGTACGAGTCATCACAGAGATCGCGGTCATAACGGCCGTAGCGGTCATAACAATTATTGGAGCTGCTGCGGTTATTACACAAGTTACTGTTATACGATCCGTACTGATCGTAGCAATTGCTGCTGTTATAGCGGTCATCGATGCGAATGGATTTCTCATCGGAGGCATTGTCCGCGTCGACGCGCAGAAGAATGTCATCGCCGTTTCGAGCGCGCGAATTCACCCGCACGCGCAGTGTGAGAGTGACGCTATCGCGCACGCGGAGATGGACGTTATTCCATTCCACTTCGTTGTTGCGGATATCATCCCCATTACTGGAGGCGGAGATGAACGTCACGTTGTCATCCAGCTCGGCCAAAACATCCGTGGTCTGTGTGACGTTCGCATTATTTTTCACATAGATGCTGTAGGTGATGGTATCGCCGATCTGCACCGGATCGGGTGAGCCCGTCACGCGCACGGTCAGATCATTGATCGTCGAGCGTGAAGAAATGGGTGCGCGGTAGATCGGCGCAGCGGGATAGATCGCTGAAGGAGCAACTGCATCAAAATTGTAGTAGCTATAATTCAAGCAATCGCCCTGTGGACTCCAGTAGAAACACTGGAAGCCGGGCAGAGTCTGATAGCGAGCGGGAACGGCCGCGGTCTGCGCCACACGAACGGAAGACGAGCGGCGCACGGTGGCGGGCGCGTACGTCGGTTGCATGTACGGCTGCGCGTACGAAGAATGCGGCGGAGTTGTGGAAACATCCACAACGGTCGGGTAATAAGCGACGCCATGCGCGTACTGCGCTCCAATGAGTAGAAGCGAAAGACTGGCCATGCTCACAAGAGACACACGCGATTGAAATGCCGATGTTGCTGAACGAATGAGGGTGGGAGTGGAGATCATAAAATGAATTATGGATCGATTCGACAAGCGGTCAATAAATCTGCCTTGTTTAGGAAGAGGATTTGTCGAACAGAGGAATACTTTTTTAAGTATATGTCAATAATTTTCGTTGATCGTTTATCGTTACGAATGAAGCTTTTATTGAGTGCTTAATCGAGTTTTGTGAGCATTTGCATAATGCGATATAGAAGTTCTTTGGCAGGAGTGACGTCTGTTGCAATAAATTGAGAAAGTCGCTCAACAAGAGCTATTTGTGTTTCTAGCTCCGCTCCTGATCCCGATGCAATCAGAACAAATTTACGGAAATCTTTGTGAGTTTTTCTGCGACTTCCTTCTGCAAGATTCGATGGAATAGAAACTGCGGCACGGCGCATTTGCGCTGCCAATCCAAACCGTTCATCGCTCGGAAAATGCGCAGTCATTTTGTAGATCTCAACCGTAAGCGATACGGCGAGTTGCCACACAACGAGCTCCCTATAACTTTTCGTAGTCATGCTGACAGGATGCGACATGCTTTATTTCGGGAAAATATCTAAGGTCACATCAGAAAATGCAATAATAATATTCTTGGCTTCCATAAAACAAAAAATAAGTTCCAGGATCATCAGAAACAACCCACGATCAACGATCAACGACCAACGACCAACGAGTTCTTCGTACAATAGCCAAACAGGAGTAGAATCTGCCGCGTACTCTCTTTTTCCCTCTCTCCTCTTATGTGTGGTTCCTCCTGTGGCGGCTGCGGCTCTTGCGTTTGTTGCAAGATCGTCGGCATGCTCTCCTCCCTCGTTTTACTTCTTGTCGTCGTGGCAGCAGCGCTCGGTGTCTGGTCCGCTCATCACACGGTGGATGGTATGTGGATTTTCGGCACGCAGCTGGGCTCCATCTCGCTCGTGACCCTGGTCATCGCGGTGGCGGCTTTCTGGAAAGTGTTGAAGAAGTCCTGTCCTTGCCGAAGCAAGGCTTGCGGTTCTGGTTGCTGCACAGGCGGTGCTTGCGGCTGTGGCGACAAGGGTGAGTGCTCCATGTGCCACTCGTCTCCTTGCAAGTGCAAATAAGCTGATTTATCGCTTTAAAAAGCCCTTCCTGGAAACAGGCGGGGCTTTTTATTTTTACTATTTGGCTTATGGATGCCAAAAATTGATTCTTCCAGCCATTGTGTCGTTTGAAAGAAGAATCCCTTTTCTCTTGCTGTCGCCCCTTTTCCTGCCTCGCTCCTTCCTGTAAACTCTCTCGGACCTTTTGGCGGAAACCGTCCCGCCGTCTTTTTTTCAACTGCTCTGTCTCTTGTCAGCGCAGTGCCCCTCATTCTTATGGATATCCGCAACGTCGCCATCATCGCACACGTCGACCATGGCAAAACCACGCTCGTCGACGCACTCCTTAAACAAGGAGGCGCCTTTGCCGCCCATGAACAAGTGGGGGAATTGATGATGGATAGTAACGCCCAAGAGAAGGAGCGCGGCATCACGATCTATGCGAAGAACACTTCCATCAAATATAAGGATTGCAAAGTGAACATCGTCGATACGCCGGGCCACGCCGACTTCGGATCCGAAGTGGAGCGCATTCTCCGCACCGTCGACTGCGTGCTGTTGCTGGTTGATGCGCAGGAAGGACCGATGCCGCAGACGAAGTTCGTTTTAAAGAAATCTCTGGAGCTCGGTATTCGCCCGATTGTGATCATCAATAAAATTGATAAGCCCGCCGCGCGTCCGATGCAAGTGGTCGACATGGTTTTTGATCTCTTCGTTGCGCTGAAAGCGAACGATCAACAATTAGATTTTCCGTATCTGTTTACGATCGCACGCGAAGGCATCGCGAAGCGGACACTGGAGGACAAGTCCGATGATCTGACGCCTTTGTTTGAATTGATCATGTCGCATGTGCAGAAAGCGCAGCAGAACTTGGATGTGCCATTCCGCATGCAGCCGAGCAGTCTTGGCTACGATAACTATCTCGGTCGCATGGCGATCGGGCGTGTGTATGAAGGCGTCGCCAAAGTCGGCCAGCCGCTCTTCATTAAGACAGAGACCGGAACACGCAAAGGCAAGCTTGCGAAAATCTTTACTTACCAAGGCCTCAAGCGCGCCGAGATCACCGAGGCGAGCGCGGGCGACATCGTTATGGTGGCCGGCATTCCGGACATCTACGTTGGCGAAACCATCACGACCGATGAAAACGCCGAGTTGCTCTCGGTCATCCGCATCGATCCGCCGACGATCTCCATGAATTTCATCGTCAACGATTCGCCGTTCGCGGGCCGCGAAGGAAAGTTGGTCACGACACGCCACATCAAGGCGCGCCTGGAGAAAGAAAAGGAAACCAACGTCGGACTCCATGTGGAAGAAATTGCCGGTACGGAAAGCTACAAAGTCTCCGGCCGCGGTGAGCTGCACTTATCGGTGTTGATCGAAGACATGCGTCGCGAAGGATTTGAACTCCAGGTCTCCCGTCCCGAAGTGATCATGCGCGAAGAGCACGGCAAAAAAATGGAACCGGTCGAACAGGCGATCATCGATGTGCCGGAACCCTACGCGGGCGTCGTCATCGACATGCTCGCGCGCCGCAAAGGCGAGATGGTCGACATGAAAACGGAAGACGGTCACGCGCGCATGGAATTCAAAGTCCCGACGCGAGGCCTTCTCGGCTTCCGTGGCGACTTCATCATCGAAACGCGCGGCGAAGGAATTCTCACGCACTCGTTCATGGCCTACGAACTCTACAAGGGCGATCTGGCCGGCCGCACGCGCGGTTCCATGATTTCTATGGAAACGGGCGTCTCCGTCGCATTCGCGCTGTGGAATCTGCAGGATCGCGGACAGCTCTTCATCATGCCGGGCACGAAACTCTACGCGGGCATGATCATCGGCGAGAGCAGCAAGGCTGATGACCTCGTGGTAAACCCGCTCAAAGAAAAGAAGCTCACCAACATGCGCGCCTCCGGCACGGATGAAGCCATCGTCCTCACGCCGATCTCCCCGATGACACTGGAGCAAGCATTGGAATACATCGCCGATGACGAGCTGGTGGAAGTGACGCCGAGCAATATCCGTCTCCGCAAAAAAATCCTGAACGAAAACGAGCGCAAGCGTTCTGGGAAGTAAATGCGGGAATCGGGAATCGGGATTCGGAGTTCGGGATGAGGGTTTTTCAGTAATGATTAAAAATATTTTATCAATCCGACTTCGCTCTGAGGAGCTACGCCGGACGAGCTGCTTGGCGGATGCATATTTGCGACCCAAGTCATGGTCTGATTCCCCGAAGCTTGCTTCGGAAAAAGGAGTCCAGAGCTTGCTCTGGGGTTCATACCTTTGATTTTGTCATCATTGGATGATCGCAGTCAGGCCGATTTTGTTCCGGCTCCGCCGCGCGCTATACTCAATGCCCTTCTCCCTGCGCAGTATGCAAAAAAAGATTTTCTCTGCTTTGATCGGTCTTTCTTTGTTGCTGCCAGTCGCGGCATCCGCGGCAACAAGAAGCGTGCAAGCCACTGCGCGTGTGCGCATTCAGAATGCGCCGACTAAAAGACCGATTCCAAAGAAGGTTATTGTCAATCAACGTCCGCTACGCAGTTTGCGCAAGGCCTCCTCTTCATCGGCTTCGACGCGCACTCAGCAGACCTATTTGCTGTACAAAGAAGGCGTCATTGGAAACGGTCAAACATCTGTCCTCTTTTTCTTTGCGTCATGGTGTCCCAGATGCATCGAAACAGACAATGCATTGCGTGATATTTTTGGTACGGGGACTGTGCCGGTATCCGCCTATAAGATCGATTTTGACGATGGCGGAGAACTGCGTACACGCTTTGGTGTGAGCAAAGAGCACACATTCGTTAAGATCGATGGAAAAGGCCAAATGATTGGCAAGATCTATGGGCCTTCTGTGGGAGATTTGAGGACCTTTCTCCGACAGTAATTTCTCTAGACGACTCGCTTTTATGCTGAGGCTCTTTCCTTTCTAGAAATGCTCTCGACCGCCTTGGCACTCTTCGCTGCAGGACTACTGACTATTCTTTTGCCCTGCATTTTCCCGCTCATTCCGATCGTGCTCGGGGTCAGCGTGACTGATCGAAATCCATTGCGTCCGCTTGTGATCATTGCAGGTATGTTGGTGAGCTTTGTCGGGTTCACATTCGTGTTGCAAGTGGTGCTGAGTCAGTTTGTGGAGTTGGCGGATTACATACGTCTCGGCACCTATTATGTGCTGCTGCTTTTTGGACTTGGATTTGCTTTCCATCAACGCGTCATTCTGTTGATCGGCGCTGCATTGGGCTCTCTTTTTTTCCTGGATAAAGGATGGATCGCCGTCATCATCGCGGCGATGCTCGGCATGTTTGCGATGGAAATCGGTGGACGGATCGCATCGCGGCTGCAGCAACTTGGCACCGATGTGCAAACGAAAACGCGTCAGGGACTGGGCGACAAGTCACTGCTCACCGCATTCATTGTTGGACTGACACTGGGACTGGTGTGGGTTCCGTGCGCCGGACCTGCGCTCGGATTCGCGCTGGCGGTTGTGCGCGATCAGCCGGGGGCGCTGGCCTTTTTCTATCTGGCTGCCTATGGCATCGGTTCCGCGATTCCGCTCTTGCTCATCGGCTACGGCGGACAAGCTGCAGTACATTTTGTGCGCACACTTTCGCCCTATACCGGTTATGTGAAGCGTGCAGCAGGCATTATTCTTATCGTTTCCAGTATTGCTTTTCATGTAGGACTATTTGCTTCCTTTCAGGCATGGTTTACGGAGCAGACCGGCTATGGATCATTTGGCAATACACTGGAGGATCAATTATTTGGCGGTAACGAAAAAAATAGAGCGCAGCCTCTGGTCAGCGGATCAAAACTGCCAAACCTTGGCAAAGCTCCGGAGGAATTTTTGGGTGCCGGGGCGTGGCATAACAGTCCGCCGCTGAGCCTGAAAGAACTGCGCGGCAAAGTGGTACTGATCGATTTTTGGACCTATAGCTGCATTAATTGCATCCGCACTTTTCCGTATTTGCGTGGATACTGGGATACGTACAAATCCTCATCATTCGTTCTTGTCGGCGTGCACACGCCGGAATTTGTCTTTGAGAAGAGTGAGAAGAATGTCAGCAATGCGCTGAAAAAATATGACCTTCAGTATCCCGTTGTCCAAGATAATGATTTCGGGATTTGGAACTCATTCCAAAATCGCTACTGGCCCGCGAAATATCTCATCGATGCGGAAGGGAATATTCGCTACACGCATTTTGGAGAAGGAGAGTACGAAGAAACAGATCAGGCGATTGCAAGCTTACTTAAAGAAATGGGCCAAACTGCCGATGAAAAGAAAGCGGTGCCATCCGAAGTTGCCGCATTGCGCATGCCGCTCACGCGAGAAATTTACGTTGGCCCGCGTAGCTGGGATGCACTTGGAAATCGCCAAGGCAAGCCAATAAATACGCCTGTGACCTACGTCGCGCCTCAGACGATGGTCATCGACAACTACTATTTGTCAGGCACATGGCAGGTGGCGGAAGAGGAACGTCAGGTCTTGCGTTCTGATGATGGGGTCATAGCGATTAAGGCGTTGGCTGGAGAAGTGAATCTCGTCCTCGGTCTGGAGCCAGGTACAGAAAAAGCCGAAGCGGTGGTGGAAGTGGATGGTAAAGAAGTATCCCGTTTCACCATTGATCACCATGATTTGTATCCTCTCTACAACGGATCCTACGGAGTGCATGACGTTGTATTGCGCTTGAAGGGAAAGGGAGTGGAGGCATACGCGTATACGTTTGGGGGGTGAAGCGAATATGGACAAAACAATCAAAAAATGGTAAAATAAAGTCCAAATGCACATTCTTATTGCCGAGGACGATACGTTCTTGCTTCGGGTGTATAGCGCCGAATTGCAAAAGGCTGGTTACCGTGTGACGAGCGCGGATGATGGGGAGAAGGTTTTAGCGATGGCGCGTGAAGAGATTCCTGATCTCATATTGCTCGATATTTTGATGCCGAAGAAAAATGGATTTGAGGTGTTGGAAGAAATGCGTAAAGACGAGAAGCTTGCCAAAACGCCTGTAATCGTCCTGACCAGTCTTGAGCGCGAAGAGGACGCGAAGCATGCGAAAAAATTGGGCGCGAATGATTACTTCATCAAATCCGACATGGATTTGGATAATTTGATTTTCCTTATTCGCACGCTTGCTCCGCCTGCAAAGGCTGCAAAAAAAAGGCATTCCAACACATGACCAACCTAGAACAGTATCGGGGTATTTTTCTGCAGGATGCCGCGGAATCTTTTAGAAAAATCCGCGCCGCCATTGTTGTGCTGCACAAAGATCCTACAAACGCCGATGCCATTTTTGAGATTCTTCGCCTCTTTCACTCCATGAAAAGCTCCTCTGCGATGATGGGTTTTGAGAAGATTTCCAAAAGTTGTGCCATCAAAGAAAAGCTTTTTCGCGAAGTCCAAAGCGGACAAGTTCTTTTGTCAAAAGCTGTGCTAGACGATATTGCAGCGGTGGCGGCGGCGATTGAGGGAGAGTTGAAGTGATTGGGCGTATGTTCTTGGTTTTTTGGTTAGGGAAGCCATGATCTAACCCAGCTCTTTCAACGTGTTATCGATCATCCTTCTCCATTCCTTCCTTCGGATACCCTTCCAGAAAGTGCGTTTTTCGTGTATAATATCTACGAATATCCACATCCTAACCGTTTTCCATGCCTGTTGCCGCTGACACTGCTGGCGTGACTGCTTCCAAAGAAGGGGAGCTCCAATTGCTGGTCTTTACGCTGCATGGAGAGGAATTTGCATTTAATCTCACGGATGCACGCGAGATCATGAAGCTGATGCCATTAACGGAAGTGCCCAGCGCTCCCGCTGCCGTGCGCGGCATTTTGAATTTGCGCGGGAAAGTGGTGACCGTTCTGGATCTGGCCACTCTTCTGGGATTTTCACCGACCGAAGAAGCCAAGGAGCACATTGTAATTGTGGATGCCACGAAGGAAATCTTCGGCATTTTGGTGCACCAGGTCACGGGAGTATTGCGCGTTCCGGCATCGACTCTCAAAACCACGCCGAATTTCTTGGAATCAAAGGCGCAGGCTGCACATGTGCGCGGAGCACTTGTTTTGGACAAGCAGAAGAAAATGAATGATGCGGAGACTGTTGCGGATGCCGCGACGAGTGGCGAAGGGACGCGTCTTATTTTGGCTTTGGATCTTCCGGCGCTTCTCGCCGGTCTTCATTTGCATTCCTGATTTTCCCCCCGCGGTATGAACACACAAAAATCACTCACCTTCACCGTCGGACAACGCGTCTCGCTCGGGTTCGCAGTGATGATCGCTTTCATTCTGCTCGGGGGCATGTTCGCAAATTACGAACTTCAGATAATCGCGAAGCAAGCTATCAATGGCGAAGTGCGCGACATTGGAGCGTTCTTTGCAAAGGCGCAGTCATTTGTTCTTGGCTTTGCCATCCTGACAGGTCTTGCGGCATTGATGCTCTCGTATATTCTCAGTAAATCAATCAGCGGTACATTGCGCGAGGCGGTTTCCCGTCTAACGGGGGCTGCCGGTTCGTTGTCTTCGTCCGCGGAGCAAGCCGCTGCGGCTTCACAGCAGTATGCATCCGTTGCTCAGCAGCTCGCGAGCGGCGCGGCGCAGCAGAGCGGTCAGTCCGGAGAAATTTCCAAAGCTCTCACCAGCATGTCCGCCGCCATTCAACAGATGTCTTCCTCTTCCCAGGAAGCCTCCACGCTTGCGACCCAGACGTCGCAGATGACGCAGAAGGCCGGGGAAGGCGCTGAGAAATCCAATCAAGATCTGACAAATATCAAAAACGTCTTCACGAACACGACGGGCATGGTGAAGCAGATTGCGGTCAGTTCCGCGCAAATCAATGATATTGTGGAGACGATCAATAATTTTGCCGATCAAACCAATCTTCTCGCGTTGAACGCCGCCATTGAAGCGGCGCGCGCAGGAGAGGCGGGTCGCGGATTCGCAGTCGTCGCGGATGAAGTGCGTAAGCTCTCCGAAGGATCTGCAAAGGCTGCCGAGCAGATCAAGGGTATCGTCAAGAACATGCGCTCACAGGTTGATGATGCTTCCTCTGTTGTGGAAGCCGGAAACACCATTCTTCATGAAGGTGTGGAGACCATCAATCGCACGCTGAGCTTCCTTCAAGAAATTGCATCATCCACATCGAAAGTATCCGGAAAAGTGCAGGAGCTCTCCGCCGGCGTCCAACAGCAAAGCGCAGCCACAGAGCAGATCGCCAAGACCATGGACGGCATCGCATCGGTTGCGGAACAGAATGCATCCGCTTCGCAGCAAGTGTCCGCGTCCACGCAGCAGCAGAGCGCGGCCAATCAGCAGATCTCGGCCGCTGCGCAGGAGCTGCAGGCTCTCTCCATCGAATTGCAGTCGCTTGCGGGAGGTATGACCTCGGCCCTTCGCACGATGCAGCAGCCGCATGAGCAGCAGCGGGAAACGGAGAGAAAAACTCCCGCGGTTGCGCACCCAATAAGCCATATTTCTTTCTCGCATATTCCCCAAGGAAAGCGCACCGCGTAAGGAAAGAGCCTTCTCAGCCACTTGAAACATTTGTCAAAGTATTCACTTTTCTTCCAGACTACCTATATGGTCGATGCAGTCAACTCCTCGGATATATATCAAGACCTTGTTGAAAAAATCATTCAGAAGCAAGCGTCGATTCTTGGCGCTCCGGTTGCGGTCCGTCGCGCCCGCAATGTCGCCGGCCTGGAAGTGTCCGATGGCGGCGCCGTGACCAAGATGGCGGGCAACCCGAACCTAGTGCTTACCGGGCTGGTGGAACAATTCAAGGCGCTCTCCGGAAGCGTTGGCGTGGATTTTTGCAAGCAAGCGGCTGCATCGTGGTTAAATGCTCATCCGGGCGTCAAGCTTCCTCCCATTCTTCTGTAAATAATTTTTTATTCCCCTGTCCCTTTTCTTTCACTCCTATGAAATCTTTCCTTCGTTCCGCTCTGCGTATGGGAGCAACTCTCGCCGCGGCAGCCGCTCCTATCGCCGCTTATGCGCAAGATGCAGTGCCGGTCGTCGCTAACGAGGGATTTCTTCTTACGGGTCTTGAGATCGTGAACATGGTGCTTGCACTCGTGGCCGTCATCATTATCGCGCTGGTCATCAAGCAGTTCGGTTCTTCGCTGATCAGCGTCATCTTTTGGTACTTCCTCATCGGAACGATCTTGCTCGCAAGTTCGCGTCTCATGATTTTCCTCGTCGATCTGGGCGTGCTGCAAGTATCCGATGATATGCTTCATATTTCTTGGCACGTGCTCTTCTACCTGTCGATGCTCACGTTCATTCTTGCCGGACGAGGCTTCGCGCAGCTGGCCCAAGACGTCCCCACGCATAAGGCGATGTCCCGCGTGCTTGGATGGGGACTTGCCATGGGTATTCTTGCGTTGGCCATTTTCCTCGGCAGTGGTCAGGTGGATACTTCCGTCGTCGGAGCGATTGAGCAGACGGTGTTGGAACAGTGGGGGTTCATTCACTTCATTGCATTCGTGCTTGGTGGCGCTGCGGGATTCACGCTCTACAAGCAGGCAAAGACGGGAGAGATCACCCGTTCTCTGGCCGTCCCGTATCTCATTTCTTTGAGTCTTCTTGGGCTTAATCACCTTTGGGAGCTCATCGCTGAGAGCTGGCAGTTGATCGTGTTGCCGAGTTCCACCATCGAGACGGTGGAGCAATTCTTCATCGTGCCGGCATTTTTGCTCATCGCATACGCTTACATTCGCTTGTGGACGCTGATTCGTTCCCGCGCCTAATCCCTTTCGATTCCATCTTATGAAAATACTTATCGCTGACGATTCACAATTCATGCGAACCATTCTCAAGGGGATCATTGAAAAATCCGTTAAGGGCGTGGATTTTGTCGAAGCTAGCAACGGTAAGGATGCCATCCAGCTCGCTCTCGATCACAATCCCGATCTTATTCTCCTGGACCTCGTCATGCCTGAAATGGGCGGCATTGAAGTGCTGCAACAGATCGGCGCATCAAAGAATGGGAAGATCATCGTCATCAGCGCGATGGGCCAGGAGAAGGTGATCGAACAGGCGATGTCATTGGGAGCCGCAGCCTTTATCACGAAGCCCTTCGATGAAAAGAAGGTGATTGAGGTGGTGAAGACTGTGACGGGAGGATAAAGCTTTTGGTTGTACGGTTTTTGTTTTGACACCAAGAGCTTGGTCAAATCAGAGCTTCCATCGCCAAAAACTAAAAATCCAAAACCAAACATCCCTCTTTCTTTCACACCAACACCCGCTTCAATCCTCCAAATCCTCCTCCCATGATCTCCGTTCTTGTCGCCGACGATTCCTTCTTCATGCGGAAGCTGATCAGCGACATTCTGAGCGCGGATCCTGAAATTTCAATTGTCGGAATCGCGTCGGATGGGGAGCAGGCCGTGGCGATGGCATCCAAATTGCAGCCGGATGTCATCACGATGGATTTGGATATGCCAAAATTGAACGGACTTGATGCCACCAAGCGTATCATGAGCGAATCCGGTCCTCGCCCGATCGTCGTGATGCTTTCGGCATACACCAAAGAGAAGGCTAATGAGACACTGGAGTGCATGCGTGCCGGGGCGTTCGGCTGCGTGCTGAAACCATCCGGTCCGATTTCGATCAATATCGAAAAAGTAGAGCACGAGCTGATCGCGCAGATCAAAGCCGCGGCTCGCTCTCACAAGGATGCTTTGCAGAGGCCGTTGCTCCAGCGTTCGCCCGCTTCTTCCAAGATGCGGCATCCTCAGCGCGATGCGTTTCCGCTCATCATCATTGGGGCGTCCACCGGAGGACCTCCGGTATTGGAAGAGATTTTTGCCGGCATGGAACATCATGTCGATGCGGCCGTGCTCGTGGTGCAGCATATGCCGGAAAAATTTACGGCATCGCTTGCAGAGCGTTTGGATAAAATCAGTCCGCTCAAAGTAAAACAAGCCGATGAAGGGGAGATCGTGAAATCCGGGATCGCGTTGGTTGCTCCGGGCGACATGCATATGCGGATTCAGAAAAAAACAGAAAACGGTCGTATCGAATATGTGATCCGCTTATCGAAAGATGCTCCCGTGAAAGGATTGCGTCCTTCCATCGACATTCTTTTGGACAGCGTCGCACAAACGTTTCCCGGCAAAATGCTCGCGGTTATACTGACTGGCATGGGAGAGGATGGCTCCAAGGGCGTGCGCGTGCTGCATGACAAGGGTGCCGTCATCATCGCGCAAGACCCCCAGACCTGCGTGGTAGACAGCATGTCGCAAGCCGTGATTGACGCAGGATGCGCCGATGAAATCCTCGATCCTGCAGCCATCGCCAAGCGCATCGTTTCCTTTGCCGCTTCGGACTCATGAACAACTCTCCATATCTCTCACTGTTTCTTCAGGAGATGCGCGATAATTGCGCGGGGATGAATCAGAAGTTGGTGGCTCTGGAAAAAAAGCCAACCGATGCGGGCTTGATTGCAGAGATCATGCGCTTGAGTCATTCGTGTAAGGGCGCTGCCGCCACGATGGGCTTTGAAAAGACCGCGGAATTCTGTCATGCGATGGAAGACGTATTCGATGCAGTCCGCAAAGGCGGTCTCGTTGTGACGCCCGCAGTCATTGACGTGTGCTTGCAAGGCATCGATACGGTGGATGCATGTCTCACGCAGATTGAAAAGGACGGGAAAGAATTAACGGAGTTTGCCGCTCTTTCTCCGCTTCAGGTAATTCTTCGTGCGAATGCAAATGCTTCACCTTCTCCCGCCACACCCGTAGCCGCGGAAGTAACAGATCAATTGCAAGATATTGATCGCATGAGTCAGGTGCCGCATATCCGCGTCGAATCAAAAAAATTGGATACACTTCTGGAGCTGGCCGGGGAACTGTCTGTTCTCCGTTTGCAGTTTTCCTCGGCCGCAAAAGATTCTTCCCAGAATGCGGTTTTCTTGCCGCTTTTGGATCGCTTTGCCCGTCTTGCAGATGATCTTACGTATCAGGTCACGCAGAGTCGTCTTATTCCGCTTGATCAGGTATTCGCCCGCTTTCCACGTCTTGTGCGCGATCTTTCGCGTTCGCAGGGAAAGCAAATCGAATTCGTGATGGAGGGGACCGGTATCGATTTGGATAAAACATTGGTCGATCACCTCACGACTCCGCTGATCCACTTGCTGCGCAATGCAGTGGATCATGGCATTGAATCTCCTGAGATTCGAAAGAAAAAAGGAAAATCCGCACAGGCGACGATTGCCGTCCGCGTGCGACGCGAACAAGGTTACGCGGTCATAACGGTGGAAGACGACGGCCAGCAGATCGAGCTTTCTGAGATTAAACGCATCGCTGCCGAGCGCGGATTTACTGCGGAAGAAATCGCGGAGATCCGTCAGGAAACGTTGCTGGATTTTCTCTGCAATGCGCGTTTCTCCAGTACAAAAAATATCAGCATGGTTTCCGGCAGGGGAGTCGGACTATCCGCGGTGCGTGATACGGTGAAGGAGCTTGGAGGACATTTGCGCTTGGAACAGGACGCCGCAGGAAAGCGTTTCATTCTCTTGCTTCCGCTGCAGCTCTCGGTCATCCGCGCGATCATGGTGAATGTGCAGGGGTCCACATACGGTCTGCCTTTCGTGCATATCCGCCGGTTGCTGCAGGTAACGCCAGCCGATATCCGCACATCACTGGAGCAAGAGGTGACGGTTATTGACGGGGAAGATGTGCCCGTGTTGCGGCTTGGACGCGTCTTTGCCCCCAAGGCAAAGCCAGCAGCTGCAGAGGAATTGCTCCATCTTTTGCTGACTGACACAGGCGAGGGAACCGTGGCACTCTGCGTGGACGCAGTGATCGGCAATGAAGAGGTCATGGTCAAACCCGTATCCGAAACGCTCCATACGGGACATTACTTCTCGGGCCACACGGTGCTTGCAGATGGAAAAGTGGCTTTAATAGTCGATATTCCCGCTCTTGTCCATCATCATCGAGGTTCTGCCTCGTCCAAAGAGTTTTCTCGTTGAATTTCTATTCGTTTGTTACCATTCTCCCGCACTCTTCCCCCTCAGAGTATGAACAAAGATCTCTCCGCCTTCTCCCGAGACTCCCTCAAGGAAGTCATGAATATCGGCGCCGGCAATGCCGCCACCGCGCTATCCCAAATGACAGGGACACCGGTTGATATCACTACTCCTCGTCTGGAGCTTCTGAAAGTGGAAGATGTCACGGAGTTTACGGGCAAGCCGGATACCATCATGTCCGTGGTACTGGTGAAAGTCCTGGGTGATGCGCCTGGCGTCATGATGATGATGTTCCCCAAGGAAAGCGCGCTCAAGATCGCGCATCTTCTCATGCGTCAGTCGCATACGATGCTGGATGAAATGGATCGCACAGCGCTGCGCGAAGTCGGCAACGTGCTCGCCGGCTGCTGCCTCACGGCACTCAGCAATTTCCTGAAATTGAATATGATCCAGTCTGTGCCAAACACGGCAACGGACATGGTGGGTGCATTGCTGTCCAATGTTCTTGCCGATTTGGGTCAAGCGAATCAGGAGGTGCTCATCTCTGAAGTGCACTTCCACATTCCGACGCTTGATATCAATGGCGGACTCTTCTTCATTTTCGATCCCAAATCCACCGAAAAAATACTCAAAGCAACGGAACAATATTTGCCTCAATGACCGAAACAATAACAATCAAAATGGGCGAAATGCGCACTGCGCACAATCCAGCCGTCCTCGAAACGGCTGGCGTTGGCTCGTGTCTCGTGGTTATTTTGTATGATGAGGAAGCAAAAGTAGGCGGCCTCGCCCACGCGATGCTTCCGCATGTGATCACGGGCCAGGAAGCGTCCTCCCGCTTTGTCGACATTGCGATAGATCGTATGGTTCCAGAGCTGATGGCTCTGGGAGCCGATAAATCCCGCATCGTCGCCAAGCTTATTGGCGGAGCGCATATGTTCGCACTCTATGGCAACGCCCAAAACGGCATCGGTGCCAAAAATATCGATGCTGCCAAAGAGCGCCTCAAGCTTCACCACATTCCGGTCAGCGGCGAAGAGACTGGCGGCACCGTTGGCCGCAATGTACGCTTTGACTTGCATACGGGTGTCTGCAACGTCGAGACGAAAATGTGATTCCCTTGCCGCATCCCTTCTCGCTCTTATGTCCAAGCACGTTCTGATCGTCGACGACGACGAATTCCTCACCTCCATGTACCAGCTCTCCTTGAAAAAGGAGTTCGCGGATATTCACATCGCCCACGATGGCGAAGAGGCAATTGCTCTGATCGATAAGCAGCAGCCTGATCTCCTCATGCTGGATCTCCTCATGCCGAAGCTCGATGGCTTCGCGGTCTTAAAACACGTCCGTGAAAAAGGCTACAAGTTCCCGGTGATTATTTTGAGTAATTTGAAAGGCGACATTGATCAGAAACGCTGTAAAGAACTAGGAGCCGCTGATTTCTACTGCAAGAGCGACACGGATTTGGATGCGTTGGCGGAGAAGGTGCACGAGTATTTGTAGAATAATTAAAGCCCCGTTATGCGCCCCATGCTATTCATCATTCCTGCCGCAGTAGTTCTCACCTATGCTTTTTTCCAGAGCGTGCATGTCTATTTTCTTGTTCGCACCAGTCGCCAGCTGGTGCAACAAAGTAGAGTGTATGAACGATTTGTTTCAGCAGACGCTCCACGCATTTTGATTATTGGCGATAGCACAGGCGTTGGCACAGGTGTGAGCGATCCGCAATTCTCGATTGCCGGTCGGTTTGGTACGGAGTTTCCGGATACTTCTATCCAAAACATCAGCAAAAATGGATGGAAAGTGGATGATGCACTGCAGAATTTTCCGAATGTTCCTCAGAAGAGTATGAGTATTATTCTTTTGCAAATTGGTGCGAATGACATTATTCGCGGGACACCCATGGTTCAATTTTCCGCTTCGCTTGATGCCGTCTTTAAAAAATCCACTGCGGCCGCGAAACAGGTCTTTGCTCTTCATTCGGGAAATGTCGGTCTTGCCCCGTTTTTCCCCTGGCCTCTTTCAAGCATCATGCGGGCGAGAACGCTCAGATATCGGGAGGAGTATCGTCGTATTGCTGCTGCCAATGGCGTCAACTATGTCGATTTGTATCACGAAGCCGCGGATGATCCTTTTCAGGGGAAGCATGAATTTTATGCGGCGGATTTGCTTCATCTTTCCGCACAGGGATACGAGGAATGGTACCGCTCGATTCGGCAGATGATGAAATAACTGCAGTCACATTGGCCTACTGAGGTTGTCATAATTCCCAGTAACCCGTTTATGCGACAAAATGCAGCGCAAACAGGTGACCCTCGTACGAAATGGGGACGAGTATGACTGTCGTGTCCACCGTTCCGCCGGACTTTTTCTTCCACGAAACCTTATTGGTCGAGGCAATCATATTTTGCATCGCTTTCTGATACGCATCAATGAGCGTGCCCTGACTGTTTTCGTCGACAAATAAGGTAGGAAAAGATCCTTCCACCTGTGCCCATTCTCCCGCTGAGCCATATCCCAAAAGAGATGCGAATTTTTCGTTGCACACCTTATGTTCGTCATCAAAGTACACATAGATCGCCTGCCCGGAAGATTGCAGAACAGGTTCAAGCTGCGATGCAAGCTCTCCCAGAAGATCTTGGTGCGAGTGTCCGTGTGCGTGATCGTGTGTCATATAGACAAATGATAGACTCGGCGTTGCCTCATGGCAATCGTCACCACGTTGCGGCCGGACTCATCAGAGTTGTAATAGTGCTCCTCAATTTTTCTCAATACTTCTCTGTCGGCAACTGAATCGAAAATGTTGTTCCTTTTTGTGCCTCGGAGGTGCAGGAGATAGAACCTCCGATGGTGGCGAGGAGTTGTTTGATCAGATAGAGACCGAGGCCATTTCCGTTGGTGGAGATGATTTTTGCTTTGTCGCCGCGGAAGAATTTTGTGAAGAGTTTTTTCTGTTCTGCCGGCGTCAGGCCGATACCATTGTCTTTGACGTGAATGATGGCTTGTTTGCCTTCGCGTCTGACAATTATTTCTATGGTGCCGCCCGTCGGGGTATAGATGATGGCATTATCTACAATTACTTCAAAAATCGTGTGAAAGATAAGCGGATTCATGTAGGCCGTGATGCGCTCTGCAGGTTTGGGAAATGTGATTGTCTGGTTTTTCTCTGCAGCTTTCGCTTTTACCTCATCCACCACGCCTTCGATGTTGTCCCAAACATCGATACTTACCGGCTTGGAGCCAATGGCTCCTTGTTCGACGCGGGAGACTTCCAAAAACGTGTTCAGCACCGCGATGGCATCCGCGATGCCGGAATTTACTTTATCCAAGAGTTCCATCTGGGAAATGCGCAGTTTTCCAAATTCCTGATTCAGTAGCAGTTCCGTATGCCATTTGATGCTCGTAAGCGGCGTACGGAGTCTGTGCGAGAGCAGGGCGACCATCATGTTTCGTTCCAATTCCTTCTTATCAAATCGCTTCGTCTTACTTAAGAGACGCAGGAGAACCGCAATCAAACATGCCAACTGGAACGCGAGAATGTAAATCATGTGTTTTCCTTATATTATAGAGGAAAAAGCCAGTTTTTCATAGGCTGGGAGGCCCTGGGAGCGATCTACGATCAAAAGGGGAGATGCCTTTTATTGATCAACGATGTAGGTACTTTGACCAGAATTTGCAAAATTCCCTTTACGCATCTCTATATTATGATACTATGCATTACTAATTTCACCCATTCACTCGTATGGTCACTTCTCGCACACTGGTTTCTCTGGTTGCAGCTTCAGCTGCGCTTATTTTGGTCTCTTGCACTCCTAACTCGAACACCGATACGGGTTCAGGCTCCACGCCCATTGTGTCACTTCGTGAGGAATCCGGTGCAACAGTGTATTACCAAGAGGAGAGTTCCAGTTCTCTGCCGAACGTTGTGGATGTTTCTGGAAGCATGGCCAAGGCATCGTTGTCATCCAAGTCGTCTGCTACCGGCATTATTCCCGTACCTTCCCAGTCTTCGAAGGCCGGCACCGTTGCTGCGCAAGATGTGACAGGAAGTGTGACACTGACCGAAGAGTCTGATCGCCTGGAGGCTCAGTCCGGCGAGCGCGTGTGGTATACCCTTTTGGTCACGAACCAGACGAACAAGACCATGACTGCCCTTGTGGTTGAAAACACGCTGCCATCGGGAAAGATGACGGTGATTGATCCGAGTGGAGGCATTGTGGCCGGAGATCGCATCACTTGGAATATTGCTTCCTTGGCTCCGGGCCAGTCGCGTTTGCTTCGTTTCCAGGGCCAGATCAGTCAGAAAGCTGCTCATAATGATTCCATTGTGAACATCGCGACGCTGCGCGGCGGCCTTTTGCCCGTCACCGTAACGGCAACCTCTGAAGTGAAAGTCATCAAGAAACTCCCCCAGGCAGGCGTGGGAGATTTCACGAAGCCACTGGAGGATACGTCGAAGTATTTGAAGCCGATGTAAGAGGAAGGGATTCGGGATTCGGAGTTCGGGAGAGTTGTTGCTTGTTGGCTGGTTCCTGGTTCCTGGTTCAGTCATTTTTTCTAGGCTTGTACTCGGCTAAAATGCCGAACCAGCAACCAAATAACCAGCAACCAATTAACAAGCAACCAGCAACCAGCAACAAATAAACGGATTCGGAATTCTTTTTAATAGATCAAACCACCCGCCTTCCGGCCAGTGGTCGATCTACAAGTGACAGGAGTGTTTACGCTATCTGCTTCAACAGTACGTTCACCTTCGCTGTCCATGTGCCATTCACTCGATCCTCCCGCGGTCCACTTGTCACAGTTGAGTCGAAGCATGAGCCATTCCGTAGAGATATTTCTTCCCCCAGGCACCCGGCTTCGGCCCGCTTTTTCTGCGAGCGCCTCTTTGACGGACGGGGGAAGGTAGCCTTACCGCTTGAGACGCAGAAAAACCTCTTTTTTTTAGAAAGACTTCCTTTGGGTGAATGACCAATGACCAAGGTTTTTTGGTCATTGGTCATTGCATCATGGGTTATCTCATCATGACGCCACCACCGCCTTCCATCATTGGCTGCGTGCGGCTTTTGAAGATTTCTTCGGCCAGCGGAACGGTGATCGTGCGGCGGTAATAATACTGTTCGCCTTCGGCTTTCAGGACGGGAAAGATGAGAGCCGGGGTCATCAGTTCTTCGCTCTGGCCTTTATCGTAGGAGTACATTTTCGTGTAGCCGAGGACGGGCGCGCCAAGCGTCACTTTCACGGTGCGCGTCTTCACGCCGGAGGGTCGCTGATCGAGAGGTAAATATTGATCGGTCTTCTGGATGAAGTCTCGGATGCGCGCCTCGTCGGTAACGGCGGGATAGGAAGACTTCAGGAGATTTTGATTCATGAGCCCCCACATGTCGGCTACTTTTTTCTCGCGCACGCTCACGCCCACCGAGATGCCCACTTTGCCGCCCCATTCCTCTTCCACGGTCTGGCCGTCGATGAGAAGGGGATACACCACGCGCTGCGTTTCCGGAATGTAAGCCATCGTCTTGTCGGTGGCGCGGTCATACTCGAATTTCCAAGACATATCGACTTCCGGTTTGCCATACTTCGAGACATCGATCTGGTGATCTTTGATGAACGCATCCGCGATGGCGATGATCGCATCGTCGCCGGGCAATTGTTCGATTTTCAACTGCATACTTCGGTAGCACGCTTCGTCGCGGCATTTCTCTTCGGGATGCGGCCACTGTTCCCAGTTTTGATTCACAGAGATGGAACCTTCCTTCAGCGCGACGTTGATGACGTAACCATAGGGTTTGGGCTCATAGAAGTTCACCGATTCCACCTGTGCGCTCGCGAAACTTGTCAGATCGATCATGCCGATGTTGAATGTCGATGCGAGCGAGGAGAGAGGAACGGCCGACAATCCTTTTTGCCGTTTGTAGACCTCAACGGTCTCGCTGGTCAGTGCGGGGATTGCTCCGTCGATGATGAATTCGTAATCAACATATTCCATCGGCGGCATGGTGTCATAGCCCATCTTTTGATTCTGAGCGTCCACGGGAGTAGGAGCCATTGCAGGCGCATCGGCCGCTATTTCAGCGGTGTTTCCGCCCGTGGCCATTCCTCCTCCACCTCCGCCTCGGCCCATGCCGCCATCGGTTGAAACGGTGGAGAGATCGCCGAAGGCTTTCGTTCCAGCGTCTTTCACGGAGTAAGAAAAGAGAGCTCCTTCGGATTGCGATGGAGAAACAGCCGGATTGTTCTGGTTCAGAAACTGAACGGTGGGAATGGTGATAATAACTGCGGTGACGGCTCCGAGAGCCGCGTAGCTGAAATTTTTCATGGTGAGGAAATGAAAAAGAGATGAGGAAGCACTGGAAGGATCCATGGAAAGCGAAGCTGCTTTTTCGCGGAGATGCATGCGCAGCTCCTCGACGAAATGTTCATCGGGTTGCTGGCCGGGATTATGCCGGAGCAGTGTTTCGATGAGCGGAATCAAATCTTTCTCGTGCTTCTCGAAAGCAGGATCGATCGCATACAGCTCACTGAGGATGTTTTGGAGCGGAGTGTTCATAGAGTGAGCGGGGAAAGAAGAAGGAGGAAGAGTGCGAGGGGGAGTTCTGAGCGTAGGCCGTCTACGGTGCGGGAGAAGATCACTTTACAATTCGTTTCTGTTTTGCCGGTGATAGCAGCGATTTCTTTATAACTGAGCCCTTCCCACAGACGCATCATCACGATGTCGCGCTTGAGCGGATCCAGCTTCCGGAGCACTTCGCGAAGTTTTTCATGCTCGATCCGGTCGGAAGCTTCTTTGGCGATGTCATCATCGGAGGAGAGATCCCACACGTTTTCAATGTCCTCATGCGGACGATGCGTGCGATAGTGATCCGTGATCGTGTTCCTTGCGATGCGATACAGCCAAGCGCCGAAGACTCCTTTGCCGGGCGAATAACTGCCGATCTTCTCGAGCGCTTTTATAAAGGTGACGCTCGTGATGTCTTCCGCTGTCTGGCGGTCCATCGTGCGTCTGTGTACAAACGCGTAGATCTGCTTCACATACGCGATATATAAAGGATCGAAGTGGGAGAGATCGCCGGCCTGACAGGCGGCAATGAGACGCTGTTCGTCCATGGGATTCAGGGGAAGGGACAGTCTGCAAAAGGTACTACGCGACAATGATGGAAAAGTTACAGGAAACGAACAAGAAGTGCGATGACCCTAGAGCTTTGATGGCGCTCTTGCGTTACAATCCTTCTCCTCTATGCCCGAAGATTTTGAAGGAATTCTCTCCGGCTATGACTTCACGCTCCCCCCGGAGCTGATTGCGCAAGCGCCCGCGAGCCCACGCGATAGCGCACGACTCTTGGTCTTTGACCGAAAAACGGGGAAACGCGATTGGGTTATTTTTTCCGACATCATTCGTTATTTGCCGAAGGGAAGTGTGTTGGTTCTCAACAAGACAAAAGTGATCCCCGCCCGTCTGCATCTGCGGCGCGATACGGGCGGCATTGTTGCGGTGCTGTCTCTCGGTATTATCAGCGATCGTGTGCGTGTCTTAAGTAGTCGGCGATTGCGCCTTGGCGAAAAACTTTCTCTTGGAGAAAGTATGAGTTTTATTGTTCGCCAAGCTCACGGCAAAGAATGGCTTTTGGAACCTTCTTTTCCTGCAGAGGAATTGCAGAGCATTCTTGAGCAATACGGCACCATGCCGCTGCCGCCTTACATCAAACATTCACCGCTCAGCGAGGATGAATTGAAGCGGGAATATCAAACAGTCTTCGCGAAAGAAGCAGGCTCCATTGCTGCGCCTACCGCGTCGCTTCATTTTACCGATGCGCTCCTTCGCCAAATAGAAGAGAGTGGCATTACGCTCGCGTATCTCACGCTGCATGTGCACTTGGGCACTTTTGCAAAGCTCACGGAAGAGCAATGGAAAACGGGTGCTCTGCACGAAGAAACGTACGAGATTTCTAACGACACTGCCGCAACAATCAGAAAGGCAAAAGCAGAAGGGAGACCGGTGATTGCAGTTGGAACGACTGTCGTTCGCACTTTGGAATCTGCGGCACAGCAAACTGGATCTCTTTTGGGATCATCCGGAACGACGTCGCTTTTTATTCGCGAAGGATATCGCTTCCACGTTGTCGACGGACTGCTTACCAATTTTCATGTGCCTCGCTCCAGCCTTCTTATGCTTGTCGCGGCTCTAACTGGCAAAGAAGCGCTCATGGATCTCTACCGCGAGGCCATTCAGAAAGAGATGCGTTTCTATTCTTTTGGGGATGCGATGTTGATTCTATAAAAAGCGGCGACCGTTGGTCGTCGTTTTTAGGTTGCTTATACGGCTTCGCATTTAAAAATTAATCTAATGCTCGGAGTTCTTGAGTTCTCTAATTTTGTTGAGGCATTGGTTGGGTTTTTATTGCGAAGTTGTGCGAAGGTAGGTGTGAGAAAGGGTCGGCACTTCTTTGGGGCGCCAGCCTACGCTCGCGATGGGCGAGCTTCGGCCGGGAACCCAAAGAAGTGCCCAAGAAAACTGGGCGCGCGTGAACTCGCGCGGTTTTCGAACCGCGCTCAAACAGCACGCGCGATCTTCGTGGA
>Ga0163152_10000844_pt1 | contig 50540 bp, 43 predicted proteins | sample OliLakLV19MP8IB2_FD_148635 | JGI IMG/M metagenome (GOLD analysis project Ga0163152, IMG submission 148635) | Freshwater microbial mat bacterial communities from Lake Vanda, McMurdo Dry Valleys, Antarctica - Oligotrophic Lake LV.19.MP8.IB-2 | ecosystem: Environmental > Aquatic > Freshwater >... | reverse complement strand
AAAAGCTGACGCTGCCGCTGCTTGTTTTAACAGTAATTCTGCTTCTTCTCGTTTTCGTTCCGCCGATTGGCGTGAAGGTCAAGGGAGCCTCCCGCTGGATTGGTTACGGCGGATTTCGTTTTCAGCCCTCCGAACTTGCGAAGATCGTATTGATCATTTTCCTGGCGCACTACGGCGAACGCTATCAACGGCAGATGGGAACGTTTTGGCGCGGGCTGTTCGTTCCCGGGATCTTTATCGCGGGCATACTTTCTTTGATTTTTATCGAGCCGGATCGGGGTTGCACCATTTTGCTGGCCCTGGTTTCGGTCACGATGCTTGTCATCGGCGGAGCGCGCATGAAATTTCTTGTCCCCCCGGCCATTGCGGCCGTGACGGCCCTGGCCTATTCGCTGTGGAACGATCCGATGCGGATGAAACGCATTCTCGCCTGGCTTCACCCGGAGGAGAACAAAGAGGGCGTGGGTTGGCAGGCTTACCAAGCGATGATCGCGCTCGGGACCGGCGGGTGGACGGGGCTTGGGTTGGGAAATGGACGGCAAAAACTCGGATTCATTCCCGAGCACCACACGGATTTCATTTTTTCAATCATTGGCGAGGAACTCGGGTTGATTGCCACTATAGCTGTGGTGGTCGTCTTTGTATTACTTGTCATTTGCGGCATTCGGATCGCTTCGCGGGCCCGCGACACCTTTGGCCTCCTGCTGGGATCGGGCGTGACTTTTATGATCGGGTTGCAGGCGTTCATCAACATCGGCGTGGTCACGAGCACGCTGCCAAACAAAGGAATGTCCCTGCCATTCATCAGCTATGGCGGTTCAAATCTATTGGTCATGCTCGTGGCTGTTGGCATCCTGCTGAGCATTGCGCGTCATGCGGTCGAACCTGTCGCCCAGATTTCAAATCCCTTCGAAGACGAAATTCCCTCGCCGCAATTGACCTGATGCACCGGCCCTCATCAACTCCCTTCGTTGCCATCGCATGTGGCGGCACGGGTGGACATCTGTTTCCCGGCCTGGCGGTGGCTGAAGAATTGATCCGGCGCGATTGCGACGTGATGGTTTTGATTTCACCCAAAGAAGTCGATCAACAGGCTGTTAAATCCGCATTCGGCATGGAAGTGGTCACTTTGCCGGCAGTCGGATTGACGCGTGGCGGTTTTCTCGGCTTTGTCTCCGGCTTCCGCAAATCCCACCGCGCCGCCAAAAATTTATTTCGGGACAAAGTTCCGCAGGCCGTTCTGGCGATGGGTGGATTCACGAGCGCTCCGCCGATTCTCGCTGGGAAAAAACTGGGCGCCAAAACGTTCCTGCACGAATCAAACTCCATTCCCGGGCGGGCCAATCGCTGGCTGGCCCATATTGTGGACGAAGCCTTCGTCTATTTTCACGAAGCTTCAGGACGGATGAACATCGCCCGTGCCCGCGTCACCGGGATGCCGGTGCGATCGCAGTTCCTCGAGCCGATGGATGCCGCCTCGGCGCGCATTGCGCTCGGTTTGCATCCGGAAAAGCCGGTCGTGCTCGTGATGGGCGGGAGCCAGGGCGCCAGCGGAATCAATCACTCAATTCTCGCGGCGCTTCCCGCGCTGGCCGCCGGTTTGCCCGATTTGCAGTTCCTGCACCTCGCCGGAACGAACGATGTTGCGCATGTCCAGAATGCCTACGCCGCCCGGAATCTAAGGGCGGTGGTTCGACCGTTTTTGACGGAAATGGAACTGGCGCTTGGCGCCGCCACGCTGGCAGTGAGCCGGTCGGGCGCCTCCTCGCTGGCGGAATTGGCCGCAGTGGGCCTTCCGGGAATTCTGATCCCGTATCCAAGCGCGACCGATAATCATCAATATTACAACGCGCTCGCTTTCGTGGAATCCGGCGCCGCGCGGATGTTCGAGCAGTCAAGTGCCACTCCCGAGCGTTTGTCGCAGGTGATTCTCGGATTGATCGAGAGCGGGGAGGATCGGGCCGCAATGCGACAGGCTCTTGCCGGATGGCATTCGCCCGACGCCGCGAGTGAAATCGCGGAACACATCCTGGCGGCGATTGTGAAGCCGACTTCCAAACCCGCTTTGGAAAAGCGCGGCAGCATTTCCAGTTCTGCAGGACGGAAGTCAGTGACCGGTTCAGACAAACGCCAGTCGGCGGACCTCGCGGCGCAGGTTTCCACCCTGCGGTATCGCCGGGCATCGACCTTCGTGGGTTCTGGTTGCTCGGCGCCTTCGAACCTTTCCACGGCCTGCCGATTGAAAATCGGCAATACAGCAGTTTGGAAACCTGCGCTACCGGGGTATGGCAATGTTTGAGGTTGCCGCCATGACCCACGAGCAACTGGCCTCCGAGTTGAGGGAAAGGCTTTCACCTGGCACCCTTTTGCGGTGTGACGAGCCGCTCGCGAAAAAAACGACGCTTCGAGTCGGAGGCCCGGCGGATTTTTTTGTGGAGCCTTCGTCGGAATCCGACCTCGCGGGAGTGCTTCAATTTTGTGAGGAAAAGGAGCTGCCTCTCTTTGTGCTGGGGCGCGGCTCGAACATGTTGATCAGAGATTCGGGCATTCGTGGTGTCGTGATTTCCATCGCCCATCCCAACTTTTCGAGGATCGAATTCGAAGACGATGGGTTCGATTGTGGCGCCGGCGCAAAATTAAAAGCGATCGCTGTTGAAGCGCGGAAAAACAGTTTGACCGGGTTCGAATTCCTCGAAGGGATTCCAGGCAATCTTGGTGGTGCTTTGCGGATGAATGCCGGTGCCATGGGCAGCGCAACTTTCGACCTCATAGAGAATATTCGCGTCATGGATCGGTCTGGAAAAGTTCAGGAGATTCTTCGCCGGGATGTCCAGGCCGATTACCGCAGTTGTCCGCTTCTGCATGATCAAATCGCGTTGTCGGCCCGGCTCAAGGGCCAGCCCGGTTCGGGTGAGGCTGTGGCCGAGCGTATGCGAACCTACAGCGCGAAACGATGGGAATCCCAGCCGAAGGAGCCGAGTGCGGGGTGCATCTTTAAAAATCCCGCGGCGATTCCGGCTGGCAAATTGATCGAGGGTCTTGGGCTGAAAGGAACCAGCGTGGGCGGCGCGCGTGTTTCCGAAGTTCACGGAAATTTTATTGTTAACGACGGAACCGCCACGGCGCAGAACGTTTTGGATTTGATCAAGCTGATCCAGGCTCGGGCGAAAGCGGAGCGCGGGCTGGAGTTGCGCACCGAAGTGGAAATCGTCGGCGAATAGATCAGGCGACATGGCTGAAAAACTAAACATAGTGGTGATGCTCGGCGGTCCCTCGGCCGAGCGGGAGATTTCCCTGCTCACAGGAGCCGCAGTGGCGAAGGCGTTGCGTTCGCTCGGCCACGCCGTGCGCGAAGTCGATCCGGTGAACCCCGGCTGGTCTTTGCCGCCGAAAACGGATGTTGTGTTCCTGGCATTGCACGGGACCTACGGCGAAGACGGAACCGTGCAGGATCAACTGGAGAAACTGGGCGTGCCCTACACGGGCTGCGGGCCGGACGCGAGCCGGATCGCGTTCGACAAAGTTTTGACGAAGCAGCGTTGCCTGCAGGCGGGAGTTCCCACGGCAAAGTTTGCCGTGTTCGATGAGCCCGCCGCCAGTTGGCCGATGGGTTGGAAACCGCCCGTCGTTCTCAAACCGGTCAGGCAGGGTTCCAGTGTCGGCTTGCAGTTTGTGGATCGGGTCGAGAACTGGCATGCGGCGTTGACCGAGGTGCTGCGATTCGATTCACAGGTCTTGATGGAGGAAAAAATTGTCGGGCGCGAGACCACCGTCGGCATTCTCGACGGAACCGCCCTGCCGGTCGTCGAAGTGAGGGTCAAACAGGGCGAGTTCGATTACAAAAACAAATACACGGCCGGCGCGAGTGAACATTTTTGCCCGGCGGATTTTGACTCGGCCACGACGAAAAGAATTCAGGACGCGGCGCTGGGTGCGTTCAAGGCCGTGGGTGGCCGGGATTACGCGAGAGTGGACGTGATGGTGCGAGCAAACGGCGAGCCAGTAGTTCTGGAAGTCAACACTCTGCCGGGCATGACCGAGCTGAGTTTGCTGCCCGAGGCGGCGAAGGCGGCCGGAATGGATTACGCGCAACTTTGCCAATGCATGATCGACCTGGCACTGAGGAGGAAAAAATAAAATGTGGTTCAAACGAAAACCAAAAAACCGGCGCTTTGACCGTCCCCAATTGCTCAACGTGAAACTGCGCTCGAGCCAGACGCGCGCCGCGCGGTTCCGCCTGGCCGGGTTGGGCTTGAGCATTTCCTTCTCGCTGGTGCTGGTCCTCTTTGTCTTGTGGCGCGGGGGCGAGTGGGTGCTCGACCGCTTGGTTTATGAGAATGATGCCTTCGCCATTTTAAAAATCGAGGTGCTCACCGATGGCGTGATTGCTCCTGAACATCTCCGCCGCTGGGCGAGCGTAAAAGTCGGGCAGAATTTGCTCGCCCTCGATCTGGCGCGCGTGAAGCGAGACCTCGAGCTGGTGCCTTTGATTCAGACCGCTGCAATCGAACGGGTCCTGCCTCGCACGCTCCGATTGCGTATCACGGAACGGGAACCGGTTGCCCAGGTTCTGGCGATGCAGGCGGCCGGGGCTGGCGGTTACGAGCAGGTGATTTATCACCTGGATGAAACCGGCTTCGTCATGTTGCCGCTCGACCCACGGTTCCGCGCCGCGCCGGCAGTTGTGCAAATCGACACGTTGCCGACGATTTCTGGAGTGGGAACGCGTGACTTGCGTCCGGGGCGCCGCGTGGATTCGCTCCAGGTGCGCGCCGCGCTCGAGTTGATTTCCAAGTTTGATTACTCGCCCATGGCCGGGCTAGCCGAAGTGCAGCGCATCAACGTGACGACTCCCGAGATCCTCGAAGTTTTCACCAGCCACGGCGCGGAGATTGTTTTTTCGCTCAACCCATTTGAGCAGCAACTCCGGCGCTGGCATCTGGTTTACGATCTCTATCAAAAACAGGGCAAAGCCATTGCCATGCTCGACCTTTCAATAGCGAACAACGTGCCCCTGCGCCTGGTGGAACCCGGTGCTGCCTCGCTCCCCGCCAAAATCATAAAACCCACACGCAACAGGAAGAAAAATGTTTGATTCAAACAACATCATCGTCGGCCTGGAAATCGGCACCTCGAAAGTTTGTGCCGTTGTCGGTGAGATTAATTCCACTGGCACGCTCAACATCATTGGTCTCGGGCAGTCGCGCTCGCGTGGAGTGCGCAAGGGCGAAATCGCCGACGCCGGAGCGGCCGAGGAAGATGTGCGCAACGCAATCGTCGAGGCGGAGCAGATGTCCAACGCGGAGATACGCAGCGTTTATCTCGGCGTCACCGGCAGCCACGTGCGCGGGTTCAATAATCGCGGCGTCCACCCGGTGGTCTCCGCCGATCGCGAAATCACCGACGAGGATGTTCAGGACGTCATCAAGAACGCCAAGGCAATTAATCTGCCGACTGAGAACAATGTCGTTCATGCCATTCGCCAGCATTTTCATGTCGATGGACAGGATGGAATTCTAAACCCGGTCGGCATGTGCGGCGCGCGGGTGGAAGTCGATGTCCATGTCATTCATGGAAACATCAACCGGCTGCAAAACCCCATTCGCGTGGTCAGCGGACTGCAACTGGAAGTGGAAACTATTGTCTTTAACGGCATGGCCTCCTCCCTGGCGCTGCTCTCGAACGAACAAAAGGAACTCGGATCGCTGGTCATTGATTTCGGCGGTGGCACGACCGAGTACGTGGTGTATTGCGATGGAATCATCAAGCATACGGGAGTCCTGGCGCTCGGGGGCGACCACATTTCGCACGACCTTGCCATCGGGCTCAAAGTTCCGATGGGCCGGGCCGAGCAACTGAAGATCGAGCATGGCGCGGCGTTGCTCGACGAGTCGGTCAGAGGCAAAACCGTGTCGATCAACAGCGAGTTTGGCCAGGCCGGAAAGACCATCAATCTGGAACATCTGCGCCAGATCATGTCGTTGAGGATCGAGGAAATTTTCCAGATCATCGAGCAGGACCTGGCCCGCGCGGGATTGCTCGATTACGTTCGCGCCGGGGTGTTCATTTGCGGCGGCGGCGCGCGCATTCCGCAGATTCAAAGTCTGGCGGAAAAGATTTTTCAGCTCCCCGCCGCGCTTGGAAAAGCCAATTCCATCAACGGCATCACCTCGGCGTTGGATCAGCCGGAGTTCTCCGCCGCCATCGGCCTCGCGAAATTCGGTTCGCTCCAGCAAAAGCGTCGGCGTGCCGGGGGGTTCTTTTTTCCCAAGCTCCGCACCATTTCTGAAATGTTCCGAATTGAACGCTTATGAAGAATACAAATGATTCCGCCGGGATCGATTCAGGGAAAGCCGCTCCGCTCCGCATTTTCGGCGTCGGCGGCGCGGGGTGCAACGCGCTGGATTTCATGGCGCGCGAAATCCCTTCGGGCGCGGCGCTAATCGCGCTGAACACCGACGCCCAATCCCTCGCCGCCTGTGTCGTCACTGAGAAATACTGTTTGGGCGCGGAGACGAATCATGGCCTGGGTGCGGGCGGTGATCCGGAAGCCGGTCGCGCTGCGGCTGAAGCCGAACTGGAGAAACTTCGCGAACTTTGCGAAGGGGCAAAAATAGTTGTCATCGTCGCGGGAATGGGTGGCGGCACCGGCACCGGCGCGAGTTCCATTCTGGCCCGGGTGGCGAAGGAAAGCGGGGCGCTTGTTCTGGGGGTTGTGACGCTGCCGTTTGATTTTGAGAGCGGGCGGCGCCATCGCCAGGCGCTGCTCGGATTCCAACAACTCAAAGCCATGGCCGATGCGGTGATCTGTTTGCCCAACCAGAAACTTTTTAAATTAATCGACGCCCAGACTACGGTGCTGGACGCGTTCAAGGTCGCCAATCGCTTGTTGGCAGACGGTGTTTTCGGGGTGTCCCGGTTGCTCAGGGGAACCGGATTGATCAATGCCGATTTCGCCGACCTCGCAGCGGTCGCCCGGGATTTTCACTCGGAAACATCGTTTGCCACCGCCGAAGCCGTCGGTGAAAACCGCGTCCAGCAGGTCATCGAACAGCTTTTCGCGCATCCGCTTTTCGAGAACGGAAGACTTTTGGAGGATGCCGGGTCGATTCTCGTCAGTGTCTGCGGCGGGAAAGATCTGACCATGGCGGAAGTCGATCGGGTGATGCAGGAAATCAACCGGCATTGCGATGACGCTCAGGTCATTTTCGGCGCGGCCATCGAGGACGCCCTTTTGAATCGCTTGTCCGTCACCCTCGTTGCCTCGCGCAAAATGGCGCGCGAAGAGAAAGCGCCGCTGGTTTCGCGTCCGGCGAAATCGGTCCAACCATCGCCTGCCACGGAGGAAACTCCTTCGCAGTTGCTGGATTCCTCGTCGTCCCGTCCGCCGGCCCGAATCGTCGCGCCGACACCCGAAATGACGGAAGAACGGAAAGAGCAGATGCTCAGCAAACAGACCGGCGCGCGCCCCAGGAAATCGACCTCGCGGATGCGCCAGAACGAATTGCCGCTGGAAATCATCTCCAAAGGTCGCTTCGAGAAAAGCGAGCCGACCATTCACCGCGGCGAAGATCTTGATTTGCCGACGTACATCCGGCGCGGGATTGCGCTGAATTGAGCGGAGGGAAATCCTACAGAGCCTTGATTCGGGCCAGGGCTTTGGTGGCCGCTTCGCGCACCCAGTATTCCTCGTCATTGAGGGCGGCTTCGAGGAAGGGAATCGCCTTCTGGGCCTCTTCCGAGATTCGCCACTGAAAATTGATGATTTGTAGGGCGTTGGCCGCGCCATGCCGGACGACGCTTTCCTTGTCCACCAGGGCGAAAATCAACCCCTTGACCGAGCGTGGATCCTGCATCCTCGACAGGCACTCGACCGCCGTTCTCCGCACGTCCGTATCGGGATCCTTAAGCATCGCAATGATTGGATCGAGTGAGTCGGGGCTTTTGATTTTGCTCAACGCCGTTGTGGACGTCATTCGCACTTCGAAACTCGGGTCTTTCAACGCGGGGAGAATTCGCGGCAAATACTCGACGCGACCCGTTCGCCCAATGGCTTCAATCGCCCCGATCCGCAACTGCGGCGCGGAATTGTCGATCAGCTTCAGGAGCGGGGGAATACGCCGCGGATCGGTCAATTTGCAGAGCGCATGCATCGCCGCCACCCGCACCGTCAAATCGGGGTCGTCGAGCAGACCGATCAAAGGTTCAACGGTTCGGGGATCTTCGTTGCGTGCCTGGAGTCGCTGGAAGGTTTCCGCCACGGAGGTGCGAATTGCGGAGGAGCTGATTTTCAGGAGCGCGAGGAGATGTTCCACCGCCGGTTCATCGTCGGTCCGAATGAGGTCGAAATTCCCGAGCGCGATCGCAAAGAGCACCCGTTGTTCGGCGTTGGACGGGGTCCATCCCAGCAATTTGAGCGCGGTGGCTCCGGTTCTGCGAACTGCGAGATCCGAATCGGCCAGCCAGGGGAGCAATTCCTCGACGCACTGGCTGGTGCCGGCGACCCGCATCATGGTGATCGCCTTGGTTGCGGCCGATCGAACTCCTGGATTCTCGTCGTTGAGCGCCTGCGCGAATAACTTGATTTCGTTCACCCCGGCTTTCTGAGCCAAGCCGTTAATAGCCTTCTCGCGCGCTTTCGCGTCTTTCGATTTTAAGCGGAGATGGTTTAACCATTGCATATTTTTAAATCACTTCTTGCCCGAAGCGCTTTGTCAGACGGGCCAAGCATTTCATAAAACCTCAATTTGAAAAAGATATTTTCCACGCTTCCTTGCAACGGGTTGCGGGAGGAACAATTTTCATTGGCCTCCCATTTTCGATGTTCAATACTGGTCCGGTGATTTTATTCACGGCTTTTGTCGTTCTGTTCCTTTTTGCGGTCGCAAGCTTCTTCTTTGCGCTGGCCGAAGCAGCGTTGTTTTCACTGGGTAGGTGGCAGACCCGTCAGTTGGCCGACCAGCATTCCCGCTCCGGCCAGATTGTCTCCACCCTGCTTTCCCAACCTCAGGATTTACTCGCGATGATCGTCATGGGCAACACTTTTGCCAACGCGGGAATCATCGGCACCCTGCTGTGGATCGACCTGATGGAAGGATGGCCCCTCTTGCCGACGCTTGCCGGTTTGTTGATTTTCATCCTCTTGTGCGTGGAAATCGCCCCAAAGGCCTTCGCCGTTCGAGCCCCCGAAGTGTGGTCCCTGCGCGTGGCCAGGCCCATGTACATCCTGCAAAATGCCCTCCGACCGCTTCGACAAATGGCGCAACAGTTGAACAACCTTATTCTGCGGGCCGTTCCCAAAACGCTGAAACCGCAGACCACCATGTCGGATGAGGAATACCAGGAATTGCTCGAACTCGCCTTCCAGCAGGGAACTCTTGCCCAGTCCGAAAAGGAAATCATTCTGGAAATCATCAACCTCGACCGCCGCACCGCCAAAGATGTCATGCGGCCCCGATCCCAGATGGCAAGCATCCCCGACGATCTGTCGGTCGAGGAAATGTTGGCCGCCGCCCGGAAATACAAACACCGCCGGCTGCCGATGTATGACGAGACGCCCGACACGATCATCGGCGTGCTGAATACGCGCGCACTGCTCCTAGATCCCGAGGGGGATTTGGTCGATGCGATTGAATTTCCGTCGTTCGTGCCTGAGAGCATGAACCTGTTGCAATTGCTCAAGAGTCTGCAGCGCCAGCAACGGGGGGTTGCCATCGTGCTGGACGAATTTGGCGGCACGGCCGGCCTGGTCACGATGGAGGACATTATGGCCGAGGTCATCGGCGGGGTTCGTGAGGAGGGTGAGAACCGGGGCCTCGTCATGGAAAAACTGGGTGCTGGGCGCTGGCGCATCAACGGCACCATGCGGATCGAGGATTTCCGCCGCGAGTTTCCTCAGCTTGGGGAAGTCAAATTTGCCGAAACTCTCGGCGGATTGCTTTCCGATCAATTGGGGGTGATCCCCGCGGCCGGAGAATCGGTCGTTTTCCGCGGTTTGCGACTCACGGCCCAGGCCGTGGACGAGCGGCGGGTGAAGGAGCTGCTCGTGGAAACGGTGAATAAGCGGCACGCCAAATGACCGCCCAACACATTATTATTCTTATCGTGCTCGGCTTTTGCACGGTCCTCTCTTTTCTCCTCTCGGGAATGGAATCGGGTGTTTTTACGGTCAATCGATTGCGGATTCGCCAGTTGATGCGGGCCGGGGATGGCCGCGCGCTGGTGTTGCACCGCTACCTGGAAAATTCCGAGAATTTTCTCTGGACCATTTTCGTCGGGAATACGCTCGTCAGTTTCACGACCTTTACGCTCGTCGCCTTGAGCCTGCACGAATGGTTGCAAGACTGGCCGGCTTTGGAACTCCTGGCCTTTCTGATCGCGATCTTCCTGTTTTTCATTTTGTGCGAGCTTTTGCCCAAGACGCTCTTCCGCATGTTCCCGAACCGGCTCTGCTTGTTTCTTGCGCGCCCGTTTCGGGTCATCCACGCGGTTCTCCTTCCGCTCGTGGCGTTGGCCGCCTGGTTCTCGGCAAAGCTCCTTCCGTGGACGGGCGGAAAGGTTTTCACGGGGCGTCTTTCCGGCGGACGGGACGAACTTCGCTTCGTCATGCAGGAATCCTCGCACAGCCTCAGCGTGGAGGAGAAGGGGATGATCAATCGCGTCCTGGATTTGCAGAATGTGACCGTGGCGCGGGTGGTCGTTTCCCTGGCGAACACGGTGACCGTTACCACCGGAACCCTCATGGAAGAGGTGTTCAGGATTTCCCGCGAAAAAAACCTGACCCGCCTTCCGGTGATCCAGAATGTTTCCGGTCGGGATCAGATCATCGGCATCGTCAGTTTGAAGAAGCTCTTTTACCGGGAGGACCTGGACCTCAAGAAAACCGCGGGCGATTACGTCAGCCCCGCATTGTATCTCCAGGAAGATCTCCGGCTGGAGGAGGCGTTGCGCCGCCTGCAAAAAAGCGGACGACGGCTGGCAGTCGTATTGAACCGGGACCAGCGGGAAATTGGCATCGTGAGCTTGCAGGACATTCTGAAAACAATTTTCGGGGAGGTAAGTCTCTAACATGGGTTTCGATCTCGCCATCCTGCTCAAGTTGCTGGCCGTTGCTGTTCTGGTGCTGTTGAACGGTTTCTTCGTCGCGGCCGAGTTCGCGCTTGTGAAAATTCGCGACACCCAGCTCAATCCGTTCATCGCCAAAGGGCAACGCAGCGCGCAAATCGCCCGGCAGATCATTCAAAATCTTGACCGATATCTCAGCGCGGCGCAGTTGGGAATCACTCTCGCCAGCCTGGGCCTGGGATGGGTCGGCGAGCCCGTGTTCAAGGCGTTGTTGCACCCGCTCCTGGCCCGGATGCAGCTCAGTGAGTCGATCCAGCATTACATCTCGTTCGCCGTGGGATTCTCCGTCATCACGTTCCTGCACATTGTTGCCGGGGAGCAGGCACCCAAGTTACTGGCCATTCAAAAACCGTTGCCGACCACTCTCTGGGTTGCGCGCCCGATGCTTTGGTTTTATAAAATCTCGTATCCGTTCATCTGGGGACTCGATCGGGCGTCTCAATGGCTTTTGCGCCGCATCGGATTGGAGCAGGGAGGCGAGGGCGAACACAGCCACAGCGAGGAGGAAATGCGCCTGTTGCTTTCCGAAATGCCCCGCCAGCGGGGCACCGATCTTGGCCGATCCATCGTTCTGAACTCGTTCGATCTGAATCATCGCAGTGTTCTCGACGTCATGCGGCCCCGGCGGGAGATTGTGTTTTTCAGCACGGGAATGACCATCAATGAGTGCATCGAAGTGGCGGAAAAAACCCGCTATTCGCGCTACCCGCTGTGCGAAAACGGAAATCTCGACAAGACCCTGGCCGTTGTTCACATCAAGGACCTGTATGCGATGCGAAACAAGGCGGTGACGGCGACCGACCTCCTCCCCGTGGCGCGAAAACTCATTTACGTTCCGGAAACCGCCCGCCTCGAAAAACTGCTGAAACTGTTTCTGGATCGAAAACTTCATTTCGCCATCGTGGTGGACGAATACGGCGGAACCGTCGGCGTTGTCGCGCTGGAGAATATTCTCGAAGAATTGGTGGGCCAGATCCAGGACGAGTTCGACCAGGAAAAGCCGCTCTTCGAGAGGAAAGACGCCAGAACCTGGGAGATTTCCGGCGCATTGCCGATCCACGAGCTGTCCGAGCTGGCGGGCGAGCTTTTGCAGGAAGGGGGAATTACCACCACCAGCGGATGGGTCACACACAAGCTGGGTGGCTTCCCAAAGATCGGCGATGCGATCGCCCTGGGCAGTTTCGATTTGCACGTCGAGGAAATGGATGGCTTGCGCGTCGCGCGGTTGAAACTGGTCCGGCGCGAGGAAGTGGAATCTGCGACCGGCTCCGACTGACCGGCAACCGGTTTTATGCGACCGCATCCGTGTGCCTGCGCGTGTTGAAAACATCGGGTGCCGCCCCTGCGCGAACCTCAAACTTCCAACTCGCCTAACGCTGGCGGTGTCCCCTAATCTCCGCGCCTGATTTTGTCGCAAACGAAGGGATCGAATTCGTGCGCGGCGGCCCGGTTTTGAATTTTTAATTTTTAATTTTGCATTGAAATGATGACCAGCACCCAAATTCGCCAGTCGTTTCTCGACTTCTTCAAATCGAAGGAGCACACCATCGTGCCGTCGTCGAGCCTGATGCCCGATTCGCCGAACCTGCTCTTCACGAACGCCGGCATGAACCAGTTCGTCCCGATCTTTTTGGGGCAGACGAAATGTCCTTACAACCCGCCGCGCGCTGCCGACACCCAAAAATGCATTCGCGCCGGCGGCAAGCACAACGACCTCGACGACGTCGGCCTCGACACCTATCACCACACATTTTTCGAGATGCTCGGCAACTGGAGTTTTGGGAACTATTTCAAAAAGGAAGCGATCGATTGGGCGTGGGAACTGGTGGTGAACATCTGGAAATTCCCGCCGCAACGGCTCTACGCCACGGTTTATTCGCCCGACAAATCGAAGAACGATCCGAGCGAGTTCGACCAGGAAGCCTACGATTTTTGGGCGGAGAAATTTGTCGCCGCCGGGCTCGATCCGAAAACCCACATCGTCAACGGCAACAAGAAAGATAATTTCTGGATGATGGGCGAAACCGGCCCGTGCGGTCCCTGCTCCGAGTTGCACGTCGATCTCACGCCGAACGGCGACACCAAAGGTTTGCTCGTCAACCAGGGCGACGCGCGCTGTATCGAGATTTGGAACCTGGTGTTCATCCAGTTCAACGCGAATCCGGACGGGACTTTTTCGCCGCTGCCCGCGAAGCACGTCGATACCGGAATGGGATTCGAGCGCGTGACGAGCATCATTCAAGGCACGAAAAACTTCACCAATTTCGCCAACGCGAAGATATCCAATTACGAGACCGACATCTTCCGCCCAATCTTCGACAAGCTCGAAAAAATGAGCGGCAAGAAATACGGCAGCACGCTCCCCGGCGGATTGATGGGTAGCACAGGCAACCTGCCTGTGCCGCTCGGCGACTCGCCGGGCGGAACGGGAGAGGCGTCTCTTTTGCAAAAGGGCATTGGAACTCCAATCCACGCTCCTTCCCATTCCGCCGGGCTGGTAGCCCGGCGGGACGGGCCAGTGGCCCGTTCCACCCAAACTGATTTCCCCCAAGCCGCGCCGGGCGCAACTTATTCGAAACGGAGTCTCCCACACTTCGAGAAGCCGTGGGCGATTTACCATGTCATCATCAACACCATCGGCCCGCGAAAACTTTCGCCGGCGGCGCGCGACCTGGTTTTCGATTGCATTCTCCATTGGCGCGAATCTCGTTACCGGCTCATTGCCGCGTGCGTGATGCCTGACCACACGCATTTTATCATTCAACCCGGCGTGAAGGAGAATGACAAAGAAGGGAACCCGATTTTCTGGCCGCTGTCGGAAATTCTCCACTCCATTAAATCCTACTCGGCGAAAGAGGTTAACAAACTCGATCACGTCAAAGGCACACTTTGGCAGGAAGAACGGTACGACCGTTACATGCGCAGCGATGTGGATTTGCAGGAAAAATTTCAATATGTCTGTCGTAATCCGTGGGCGGCTGGTTTGGTGCCGGAGTCCGAACCGTGGCCGTGGCTCTGGATACCGGAAATCGAAGCGTGGAAACCTTACGTGGGGTTATCCGAACGAAAGAGTGGCACAGGCGAAAATGGTAGCACAGGCGACTCGCCTGTCCCGGTCGGCGACCCGCCGACCGGAATGGGAAAGACATCTCTTGTGCAAACATCGCCTGATTCCGCAATAGACGTCGCCTCCCATTCCGCTGGGCCAGTGGCCCAGCGGCACGGGCAGGTTGCCCGTGCCACCCAGGAAAACGCCACCCATGAACAAATCCAGCTCGACATCGCGTTTCGCGTCATCGCCGACCACATCCGCACGTTGAGTTTCGCGATTGCCGACGGCATTCAACCCGGCAACACCGACCGCAATTACGTCCTGCGCCGCATTCTGCGCCGCGCCGTTCGCTACGGACGCACGCTCGGTTTTCACGAGCCATTTTTCTACAAACTCGTGGATATCCTCGCCGACACGATGGGCGATGTCTTCCCGGAAATCCGCGCACGCCGAAATCATGTTGAAGAAGTGATTCAGCGGGAGGAAGAGGCGTTTAATAAAACTTTGGATACGGGAATCAGTCGTTTTGATGGAATGTTCGTTGAGCAAATCGGAGGTTTGTTGGTCGCGGCTTCAAAGCTACAAAATGGTATTTGGGTAGCTTACAAGGACATGAATTGGCGGTCGGATTTACTAGGCAAGAACACCGTAAAAGTGGATTTGAATACCACCAGCGTTGCGAAATTGAAGGAGCTGGGAGTAGAGAAAGTCGTATTCACCGGCGCAGCGGCGTTTGAGCTTTACGACACCTATGGCTTTCCACTCGACCTCACCGAATTGATGGCACGCGAACGCGGTTTGACCGTGGACAAAGAAGGTTTTGAAAAATTGATGAAAGAACAGCGCGCCCGCGCCCGGGCTGCACACAAGAAAGAGGTCATTTCGCTTTCCGAAATTGAAAGCACCACTCCGACGAAATTTGTCGGATTCGAAACATTGGAAACTCCCGCCAAAGTTCTTGAAGTCGTTTCGCTCAAGGACAAAACCGCTGTCATTCTTGATACGTCGTCCTCGTATGCCGAAATGGGCGGGCAGCTCGGCGACACCGGCGAGTTGAGTCACGGCGGCCAAATGTGGCGCGTCGTCAACACGCAGAAAAGCGGCAACACCTGGCTGCATTTCGTGAGCAGTAGTGGCACGGGCGTCCCGCCCGTGAGTTCCGCTGAGACAGAAACGCACGGGCGAGACGCCCGTGCCACGACTGACGAGACGCCCGTTTTGCCTCTGCCGGGCTCGAGCGTTATCCTTTCCGTTGACCAGAAACGCCGCAATGCCATCCAGCGCCATCACACCGTCACGCATCTGCTGCATTGGGCGTTGCACGAAGTTGTGAGCAAAGAGGCGTCGCAAAAGGGTTCCCTGGTTGCGCCGGAAAAATTGACCTTCGATTTTAATAGCGCGCCGCTCACGCCCGAACAAATCAGTGACATCGAAAAACTGGTCAACGAACGGATACTCGAAAACGCCGGTGTGTCGTGGACGGAAGTTCCGTATGCCGACGTGAAATCGCGCAAAGATGTGATGCAATTTTTCGGCGACAAATACGGCGACACCGTGCGCGTCGTTCAGATCGGCGGAGCGGCCAACAAGCTGGACGGTTATTCGATGGAACTTTGCGGTGGCACCCACGCGCGGGCGACGGGCGAGATCGGGTTGTTCCGCATCGTCGGCGAAAACGCCATCGCGGCGGGCGTCCGGCGCATCGAAGCAGTGGCTGGTCTCGAAGCCTACCATCGCGCGAACCAGGAATTGCAATTGATCAAATCGGTGGCCGGAAAACTCAACGCGCCGATTGGCGAACTGGAAAAGAAAATCGAGGCGCTAATCGCGCAGCAAAAAGATTTGGAGAAGGCCTTGCGATCAGCGAAACAAAAACAAGCGGTCACGGATGCTAACGATCCTAGTATGCGGCCCGTTGTTGTGAATGGGATTCCTATGATCACAAAAAATTTCTCCAACACATCAGGTGATTACTTGCAGGCGATTGTTGATGCATTGAAAGAAATTGGATTCAAAGGTGTCGTTGTTCTTGGCGCAGTTGAAGATGGTGCGGTTTCACTTGTCGCGTCCGTCTCATCCGATTTCACTTCGAAGGTTCAAGCCGGAAAAATCATCCAAACCATCGCGCCCATCGTCGGCGGCAAGGGCGGCGGCAAGCCCGACAACGCGCGCGGTGGCGGCAAGGACGCGAGCAAGCTTGATGAAGCTCTGACGAAGGCAAAGAGCTTGCTCGGCTGAGTTTTCGGGCGCAGAGTTTGGTTATGCTCGCGGATGAACAAACAAGCCCGGAACAGTTCGCCATTTACAGAAGCATGACGCCGGAACGTCGTCTGGCCTTGGCGGAAAGCCTTTGCTGGACGGCGCGCGAAATGAAAGCTGCCTGGCTGCGTTCGCAGCACGCCGATTGGTCGGAAAGCCAGATTTCGCAGGAAGTGGTGCGTATTTTTTCTCATGCCCGAACCTGAACTTTCTCTTTTATTTGTCCGTCCGCTTAATCGAATCGGCGCGCGATATTTTATCAGCGGCAGCGTTGCCTCAATTCTCTACGGGGAACCGCGTCTGACGAATGACGTGGATTTCATCATAGTTCTCAATCATCAGGATGTCTCTCGTTTGCAGAAGGCTTTTCCTTCGCCAGAATTTTACGTTCCACCGGCTGAGGTCATTGCTGCCGAAATCGCTCGCGAAGCCAAAGGACAATTCAATGTGATCCATAGCGATACCGGTTTCAAAGCTGACTTTTATCCAGCGGGGCGGGATGACCTTAACCTGTGGGCGTTTCGGAACTTGCGTCGAATGGTATATCGGGGCGAACCGATGATGGTCGCACCGCCCGAATGTGTCATCGTTCGCAAACTGGAATATTATCGCGACGGCGGTTCGCAAAAACACTTGCGCGATATTCGTTCCATGATTGCAATGTCGGGAGACCAACTCGATCAATCAGCACTCAATGAATGGATCACGCGTCTGCATTTGGAAGATCAATGGAAAATGGTTTCACTGTAAGATGCCTCAAGGCCAATCGGGCAGTGGCGAAAGAAAGAGCGATTCCCGGCCAATGACAAGTTTCAAATATCTGGCGCGATGGTGTTACGGACTCGTTGTTATCAGTTTTCTATTTGAAACAACGGCAAATACGGCTGAAACCAACTACGGTTTGTCGGCCAACTCGAAAGGCGGATTATTGCTCAAGGGCAAATCGTATCGCGGTATCGGTGTGAACTATTACGATGCCTTCGCCCGCCTCTTGGAAAATGGAAAGATCAGCGAGGTTGAAGCTGGCTTTCGTGTTCTTGCGTCCAACCAGATTCCGTTCATACGGTTTTCTGCCGGCGGGTATTGGCCGGTGAATTGGGGTTTGTACCAGACCAATCGGGCAGAGTATTTCGAACGGCTTGATCACGTCGTCAAGCTGGCCGAGACCCATGAGGTCGGCTTGATCCCGTCTTTGTTCTGGCATCAACCAACCATCTCCGATCTCGTTGGCGAACCGGTGTCGCTCTGGGGTGACGCCGCCAGCAAAACGCATGAGTTAATGCGGACCTACACCCGGGAAGTCGTGACGCGCTACAAGAATTCTCCGGCGATCTGGGCATGGGAATTTGGCAACGAATTCAATCTGCCGGCCGATTTGCCGAACGCGACGCAACATCGTCCGGCCATCGTGCCGAAGCTCGGAACGCCCTCGACGCGTTCGTCTCGCGATGATCTGTCACACAGGGCTATTCGCGTGGCTTTGGAGGAGTTTGCCCGGGAGGTGCGGCGGCACGACGCAGATCGATTGATTCTGAGCGGAAATGCCTTTCCGCGGCCTTCGGCCTGGCACCAGCAACACGACGGCACATGGAAATCCGATTCCACGGAACAACGATTGGAAATGTTACTGGCGGACAATCCGTCGCCTGTTTCCACCCTGAGCGGACGCCTTTATTCCACGAACGATCTTGTGTTTCTAAGGCCGGCGATGGAAAAAGCGCGTCAGGTCGGGAAACCGCTCATCATTGGTGAATTTGGGGTGGAGGGAATGATGACGGAGTTGGCGACCAAACAATTTCAAAAATGGTTGGATGCGCTGGACGCGAGCGGTGTTCCGATGGCGGCGCTTTGGGTTTTTGATTTCCCGCACCAGAAAGAGTGGAGCATCACTGGCGACAACGATCGCAAAGAACAGTTGCAGATGATCACGCGGATGAATGCCCGGTGGCGGGGGGCAAACCGAGGGCTTTGAGAAACGAAGCAGTTGTTCAGATTTGGACTTGACCAAATTTTCTCGTCGGGTGGAAAAAACATTGAACAACCGAAAGAAACTCTTCGAGCAATGCGTGTGTGATCCGGTCGCTATTTTTATGTCAGTTTTTTACTGACGCCGGCATGGGTTGCTGTTCTTCTTGAGAAACGGGTTTTTCGGATTACGTGCTATGAAAACAACGCGCTCTTTTTTTTCTGTCAGGCTCGATCTCCCGAAGTTATGTACGGGAGCAGCTATTTTGCTCGCCGGTCAATTCTTGCGGGCGGCGGATTTCAATGTCACCACTCCGGGAGGCGCATTAAATTTCACCATCAATGGCGTCGCGAACAGCCCGACGTTGACTTTGGTGCGCGGGCAAACCTACACGTTTGGTATTACGAACTCATCTTTTCACCCGTTCAACATCCTCGCTCCGGGCGTGAGTGGCGGCAATCCCACCGCCAACGGTGTTCTGACGTTTACCGTGCCGATGGCCGTATCCAATTATATGTATCGCTGCGGCGTTCACACGACGACCGCTTCTTTGATGGGGGCGATCCTCACCATCGAACCGCCGGTGCCGCCTCCGATTCAGATCGTCGGTCTTTCTGTGAGCTCCAATATCGTCCTGCGATCAACGGGGACCAACACGTTGACGTTGTCGCCCGAATTTACCACCAACATCAGTGCGACGAACTGGTTCGCGTTGACCGTGCAAACGAACCGGTTCGCCGACGGCACTAACGAAACCATTTGCGGCAGGCCGGAGGGGAATCCGGTGTTTATTCGAATCCGGGCGCAATAAAACGGGCGTTGCCAGAATTCTTCCGATTCTCCAAATGACCCGAAGAAGAATTCTCTTATGACAATCAAAGACAGCGAATGGGCGGACATCGACACCCCGACCGGGCCGATGCGAACGTATGTTTTTCGTCCGGCCGCGGCGGGGCGTTTTCCAGGGATTCTCCTATATTCGGAGATTTTTCAAGTGACCGGGCCGATCCGGCGCACGGCGGCGTTGCTGGCTGGGCACGGATTTGTCGTGGCGGTGCCGGAGATTTATCACGAATTCGAGCCGGCTGGAAAGGTGCTGGCCTACGATCAAGCGGGCGCGGATCGGGGGAATGAGTTGAAAACAACGAAGGAACTCTCAAGTTACGACGAGGATGCGCGGGCCGTGCTGAAATATTTATCAGGACACGCGAATTGCACGGGCATACTGGGCGTGATGGGGATTTGTATCGGCGGGCATCTGGCGTTTCGCGCCGCGATGAATGCGGAAGTTTTGGCGAGCGTGTGCTTTTATGCAACGGACATTCACAAGCGCGGCCTCGCCAGGGGCATGAAGGATGACACGCTGGATCGTATGACAGAGATTCGCGCGGAAATGACCATGATCTGGGGGCGCCAGGATCCGCATGTGCCTCGCGAGGGACGCTCGGTGATATACAATGCGATGGCCGATGCCGGAATTCATTTCACCTGGCATGAGTTTAATGGCCAGCACGCGTTTCTGCGCGACGAAGGGCAACGTTACGATCCTGAGCTTGCATCAATCGGTTATGGCCTGGCTCTTGCCTTGTTCAGACGGAAGCTGGGCGAGGGTGACGTGCGTGAGACCGCGGCCGGCGCGCCGGGGGAATCGCGCCACTGAGCGTTCGATAAAGTATTTTTGAACAAAGTGATCCCGAATGCGTCTTAAATTGCGAAAGTAGTTGTTTAAGTTAAACAATCCAATAGACTCCAATCATCCTATGAAGAAAATAATCGTTTGTTTCGCGTTGGCCGCTGTCGCCGCTTTGCCGGTGTTCGCGGGTGAAAAATCTGATAAAGCCTCGACTCCTTGCGCCGAAAAAGCCAAGGCTGCTTGTGCTGGCAAAAGTGCCTGCGGCAAATCGGTCACAAAACAATCGATTCTCAGCCCAAAAGCCGCTGAGGCGCAGAAATCCGTCGCGAAAGCCAATTAAGACGGCTGTTCTTACAACTCCAAAGTTTCAACCTCGCTCGTGTGAGCGGGGTTTTTTGTTGCTGGCGGTTGTCGAGCCGTTGGTTAGATTCGCTATCGCAGAATGAAAATAGAATTTGATTCCATCGAGTCCGTCATCGCCGATTTGCGCAAAGGAAAACTGGTCATCGTTGTGGACGACGCCGACCGTGAAAACGAAGGCGATTTGATCATGGCTGCGGAAAAAGTCACGCCGCAGGCGATCAATTTCATGGCGAAGTTTGGCCGCGGGCTGATTTGCGTGCCGACGACTTCCGAGCGGTTGAAACAATTGGGAATCGAGCAAATGGTCGTGCAGAACCGCGACACTTTTAAGACAGACTTTCAGGTCAGCGTCGATGCGGCCAATAACATTTCCACCGGGATCAGCGCGGCGGATCGCGCGGAAACCATCAAGGTGATGGCGGACCCGACAGCGTTGCCGAACGATTTGGTTCAACCCGGCCACGTGTTTCCGTTGCGGGCCAAACCGGGCGGAGTTTTGCAGCGCGCCGGACACACTGAAGCGGCCGTAGATTTGGTGAAGCTGGCGGGATTTCGGAGCACGGGAGTGATTTGCGAAATAATGAGCGACGACGGTTCGATGGCCAGGCTCCCCGAACTGCGAAAGTTTGGCAAGCGGCACCGGCTAAAAATCTGCACGATCGAATCGCTCATCAAGCACCGTCGTACGCGCGAGAAACTCGTTGCGCGAATCGAAGTCATTAAGATGCCGACGGAATACGGCGATTTTGATTTGCACCTCTATCGTTCGAACCTGGATGGCCAGCACCATCTGGCTTTGGTGCGGGGCGACGTGGCGGCGAAGAAGAATGTCCTGGTGCGCGTTCACAGCGAGTGCCTGACCGGCGACGTTTTCGGATCACGCCGATGCGATTGCGGCCCGCAACTGCATCAGGCGATGCGGCAAATTGCCAAGGAAGGGCAGGGGGTCATTGTTTATATGCGACAGGAAGGGCGCGGGATCGGATTGGGGCCGAAGATTCAGGCCTACAAACTACAGGAGAACGGCTACGACACGGTCGAGGCGAATTTGAAGCTCGGCTTCAAAATGGATTTGCGGGAATACGGACTGGGCGCGCAAATCATGGTGGATCTGGGGCTGAAGACCATCCGCCTACTGACCAACAATCCGAAAAAAGTTGTCGGCCTTGATGGTTATGGATTGGAAATCGTGGAGCAGGTTCCCATTCGGGTTAAGGCGAATCCCCATAATGCCGGTTACCTGAAAACCAAGCGCGAGAAGCTGGGGCATTTGATCTAATGCTGCGCGCCAATCCAAAATCCAAACGCCGCGATACGGGTGGAAAGTTCGCCATTGTGGCTTCGCAATATAATTCACTCTACGTCAATGCGATGCTGCGAGCCGCGAAGGCGGAGTTAGTTGGGGCGAATGCCAGCGTGCGAATCGTGCGCGTGCCCGGCGCATTTGAAATTCCGGTTGTGGCTGCCGGGCTTGCCCGCTCCTCGGTCGAGTGGTCCGGTATTATTTGTCTCGGCGTTATTCTCCGCGGCGCCACGACGCACGCCCAGCACATCGGTGAAGCGGTCAGCGATGCGTTGATGCAGATTCAAACGCAATATGGAGTTCCGGTGATTCATGAAGTGTTGCTCTTGGAAAATGAAGCTCAGGCGAAAGCGCGGTGCCTGGGCAAAACTCACAATCGCGGGACGGAAGCGGCGCAAACTGCCCTGACAATGGCGCGTGTCATGAAATCCCTGTTTGAATAAGATCCGCTTGAGCGCGTCCAAAGAAAGCCTTTGTGAAATTTTTCACATAATCGCGCTTGGAAGTTATGTCGGCTAATGTTAGTTTCCGAAACGTTTGAAACAAAAACACAATTCTATGAAAAATCAGGTTCGTTTTATCACCATTTTGACAATCGCGGCGGCGCTTCATTCCGCTTCGGCCGCCGATATCACAGGCACCATTACTCTCAAGGGAACGCCTCCCCCGGAAAAAGATATTCCGATGAGTCCTGATTGCGGAAAACTCCATACGACAGCGGTCAAGACCCGTTTTTATGCCGCCAACGACAAGGCGCAACTTGCCGACGTGGTCGTCGTGTTGAAGGGCGCGAATCTTAAATCTTCCGGCGCTCCAGCGAAACCGGTCATTTTGGATCAGGTCGGTTGCGAATATGTTCCTTATGTGGCTGCGGTCCAGGCCGGGCAAAAGATTCTGGTGAAGAACTCGGACCCGTTGATGCACAATGTGCATCCCACTCCGGCGGTTGCGGGAAACAAGGAAGCCAACAAAGCCCAGATGCCAAAGGCGGCGGATCTCGAGTTCATCTTCGATAAGGCGGAACATTTTCTGAGATATAAATGTGATGTCCATCCCTGGATGTTTGCCTACGTCAGCGTGTTCGATCATCCTTACTTTGCTGTGACCGGTGCCGATGGCAGCTACAAGATCGCAGACGTGCCTCCCGGCAAATACACGGTTGAAGTCTATCATCGCAAGGCGGCTCCGATCGGTTCGCCGGTGACCAAAGAAGTCGAGGTAAAAGACCAGTCCGCAACGGCGGATTTTGCGCTCGAAGTAAAATAGCTTTTTAAGAATCTGCAAACCGCTGGGGCGACTTCGCCGCAGCGGTTTTCGTTTTTGTGACCACCCCTTCCACTCATAGCCCGTGGCTTCATCGCTTCGCTGTTCTCACTGCGATTTGCACGCTGGCTTTGATCGGAGTCGGCGGTCTCGTCACCAGCAAAGGGGCGGGGATGGCTGTGCCGGATTGGCCGACCAGCTACGGCTACAACATGTTCGCCCTCCCGTTCAAGTTCTGGAAGGGTGGGGCGTTTCACGAGCACACCCACCGGCTCGTGGCCTCGGTGGTGGGGCTGATGACCGCGATTCTCGCCATCTGGCTTTGGGTCCGGGAAACCGACGGCAAAACCCGTCGAAACGGGATTCTGGCGATCGTCTTTGTTCTGCTCGTCGTCGGTGGAATGATGGGGGTGCGGCAGAATCCCGTGTTTGTCTCCATCGCGAGCGCGGGCCTGTTTGGAATCCTATTTGGTTTTATTAAGATCAGACAAACCTCCGGGTTGCGATGGTATGGGATCGTCGCTTTGTCGGCGGTTATTTTACAGGGGGTATTGGGCGGGCTACGCGTGGTTTTATTTCAGGATGAGATCGGTGTTTTTCACGCGACGCTGGCGCAGTTGTTCCTGGTTTTTGTCAGCCTGATCGCCTTTTTTACCAGCCGGTGGTGGCGAGAGGTTTCAAAAGCCAGCCTCGCATCGCCCGGCGCGAACCTTCGCATCCTTAGTGTTTCCATTGCCTGCCTGATTCTGTTCCAGCTCATCGTCGGCGCGACGATGCGCCACCAGCACGCGGGGCTGGCTGTGCCGGATTTTCCGCTTGCTTACGGGAAAATCTGGCCACCGCTCGATCCGGCTTCGATTCAAGCCATCAACCAAAAGCGGATCGAGGTGACCGACCCAAATCCAATCACCGCGTTTCAGATCGTGATGCACATGGTTCATCGCATCACTGCGGTCCTGATCTTTTGTGGCGTCGGATTTCTGGCGTTGAGGTTTAGAAAATTGCTCGGAGCGGAGGCGCGTTTGAGCCGGCTCTCGTTGATTTGGTTTGGGATGATCGTGGCCCAGGTTGGCCTTGGAATTTGGACCGTTCTCCAAAACAAACCCGCTGACATCGCCACCGCTCACGTTGTGCTTGGGGCGTCGTGCCTGGTGTTAGGTGTGGTAATCGCGGTCATCACGATGAAAATTTCCGTTGAACGCGAAAATGGGTTACGGCATGTTGAGGCCGCAATGTCGGTTCCACCCTTCTCCGAGTCCAAAAAGGTGTGCTGACCATCAAGAATGAAAGCAGTTGCTCAAGCATTAATTCCGCCGCAGGTCGTTGAAAAAACGTCGTTCGCGGTGTTTTCTGAACTGATCAAAATGCGGTTGACCAGTCTCGTCCTGATGACGACTGCGGTCGGATTTTATTTAGGGGTTCGTGGCGCGATGGATTGGATGCTTTTATTTCACACCCTGCTTGGAACGGCATTTGTCGCGAGCGGCGCTGCAGCTCTCAACCAGTTGATCGAGCGGGAGCACGACGCCAAGATGGCTCGCACGGAGGATCGTCCGCTGCCCTCTGGACGGTTGCAGCCGGAAACAGTTTTGATCGGCGGGGCGCTGGCGGCGGGACTTGGCTTGGCCTATCTGGCATGGAAGGTCAATTTGCTGACCAGCATTTTGGGAATCATCACCTTGATCAGTTATCTCTTCCTTTACACGCCGCTGAAGAGAATTACTACATTGAACACCGTTATCGGTGCCATCCCGGGCGCGCTGCCTCCGTTGATGGGATGGACCGCTGCGCGCGGTCAGATCAACATTGAAGGATGGTCGCTCTTCGCCATTTTGTTTTTCTGGCAGCTTCCGCACTTTCTGGCCATTGCCTGGATGTACCGGGAAGATTATGCGCGAGCGGGGTATGTCATGCTTCCGGTCATCGACCCGGAAGGTTTTCGCACGGGCAGGCAGGCGGTCAGCCACACGCTGGGACTGTTGTCGGTGAGTTTGTTCCCGGTCCTGTTTGGCCTGGTGGGGTGGTTTTACTGCGCCGGAGCCATCGTTTTGGGTGCGATATTCCTGGTGGCGGCGATTCGTTTCTCGCGGCATTTGACGAGAGATCACGCGCGGCAGTTATTCTTCGCGTCGATCATTTATTTGCCCCTGTTGTTGGGACTAATGGTATTGGATAAAATTAATATTTAAACTTGAACTGATTCTGCCGTTGACACCGATTCAAACGCTAAGTTAACTAGCGCCCCTAAAATTCCAGGTGGAAATGAATCTGGTTTTCGGCGCTAAAAAAATTAACAGCCATGCAGCACTCAAATCACGAAACGCATCACGACCATGCGCACCACGAGCCCGGTTTCTGGGCTAAATATATTTTCTCGACCGACCACAAGGTCATCGGGATTCAGTACGCCATTACCTCGCTGGTGTTCCTTTTCTTTGGCTTTGGCCTGATGATGGTGATGCGATGGCAACTGGCGTATCCCGGCCAGGCCATCCCGGTCATTGGGTCGCTCCTCCATTCGATGCTTGGAGACGCAGCGCCGGGCACGATGGATGCGGCCGGGAATATCATCGGATACACCATGTCCGCGGATTTGTATAATTCCTTCGGCGCAATGCATGGAACGATCATGGTGTTTTTGGGAATCGTGCCCCTGGCCTTCGCGGCGTTCGGAAATTACGTCGTCCCTCTGCAAATCGGCGCGCCGGATATGGCGTTTCCCCGGATCAACATGGCCAGCTACCAATGTTTCGTGGTCGGCGGTGTGATCATGCTGGTCAGCTTTTTTATTCCGGGCGGCGCGGCGCAGGCCGGCTGGACCTCTTATTCCCCGTTAGCCACGGTGATTCCAACCCACGGTCAGACGTTTTGGCTGGTCGGGATGATTTTTCTCATCACGTCATCGCTGCTTGGCGCTGTTAACTTCATTGCGACAATCATTCAAATGCGTGCGCCCGGCATGAATTGGATGCGTCTGCCTTTTTTCGTGTGGGCGCAGTTTGTGACCGCGTTCCTGCTCCTGCTCGCGTTCCCGCCTCTGGAAGCAGCCGGCATCATGCAATTGATGGACAAAGTTGCGGGCACCAGTTTCTTCCTTCCGACCGGTTTGGTTGTATCCGGTCAGATTGCAAACATCAGCGGCGGTGGCAGCCCGCTTTTGTGGCAGCATCTGTTTTGGTTCCTCGGGCATCCGGAAGTTTACGTTCTGATCCTGCCCGCGATGGGTATCGTGTGTGAGATTCTGGCCAACAACACCCGCAAGCCGATTTGGGGATACAAGTCCCTGGTTTACTCCTCCCTGGTCCTTGGTTTTCTTTCCTTCATCGTTTGGGCGCATCACATGTATCTCACAGGGATGGGCACGAAAATCAGCACGTTTTTCCAGACGACCACGATGATCATATCGATCCCGTCGGTCATCATCCTGACCTGCTTCTTCATATCACTTTGGGGCAGCTCGATGCGTTTCAACACCCCGATGTTATTCTGTCTCGCCTTCCTCCCGATGTTCGGCATCGGCGGGCTGACGGGTCTCCCGCTCGGGTTCAACTACAGCGATTTATTTTTGCATGACACCTATTACGTCATCGCGCACTTCCATTACATCGTGGCGCCGGGAACGATTTTCGCGTTGTTTGCGGGAATTTATTATTGGTACCCAAAGGCGACGGGTCGGCTCATGAACGAGTTTTGGGGGAAGGCTCACTTCTGGCTTTCGTTGCTGTTCATGAATTTGATTTTCCAGCCGATGTTTGTGCAGGGGATGGCCGGATTAAATCGCCGTCTTTATGATGGGGGCGCAACCTACGCTGGCGCGATTAGCCCAACGGGCGGAGGAATTGTCGGAATCCCGGAGATTTACTTGAATCTAAACAAAATGATTTCTCACGCGGCCTGGGCGTTGGCCATCGTTCAAATTCCTTTCATCATCAATTTCTTTTGGAGCATGAAGAGGGGGAAGAAAGTCACGTCCGACAATCCCTGGCAGGCGACCACATTGGAATGGCAGACGCCAACACCGCCGCCTCATGGTAATTTTGCGGTCGAGCCTCATGTGTATCGTGGCCCCTACGAATACAGCGTTCCCGGTCACGAAACTGATTTCACGCCACAGAACGAACCGGATCGCGTCGCGGCCAAACCGGCCAAGCCTGCAAAACCTTCACACAAGTAATTCATGGAAATTCCCTACACAGTCAAACCCCGTCCGGACACGGGCCTTTACAACGCCAAGGTCGGCATCTGGCTTTTCCTGGCTTCCGAAGTCATGCTCTTCGGCGCGCTGTTTTCGTCCTACATTTTGCTTCGGGTCGGCGCAGATCCTGGGACTTGGCCAAAAGGATTGTTGAACGTGCCGCTGGGCACGATCAATACGGTCGTTCTGATCACCTCCAGTATCACGGTCGTCATGGCGTGGGTTTCGCTGAAGTTGAATCAATTCGGCCGTTTCAAACTGTACCAGGCGATCACCATTCTTTGCGCCCTGGCATTCTTAGTGATCAAGACCTTCGAGTATCGCGACAAATTCAGCCATTATCAAATCCTCAAGTCCGATAGCACCTACGTCGATGGCCACATGCACGGGGCTTCGTATGTCGGCAAAGACGGAGCCGTCCGTGAAGAACATCGTTATCGTGGACTGACCTTCACCGAAAGCAAAGGAACAGAAAAAATCGAATACACGTTGAAGGATGTGACCCTGAACGGATTTGAGGCCAAAGAGCTGGCCGAAATCAATGAGCCCCACCCCGGCCACAAGCATGAACATACGAATATTACTGTTCCTGCGGCCGACATAAAAAAGATCGGGAACTACGGCCCATGGCACAACACCTACATGGCAATTTATTTCACGCTCACCGGACTGCACGCGCTGCACGTGATCGGCGGCGCTCTCGTCATTGCCTTCCTGTGGGGGCCGGGTGCCAAAATGTGGCGCACCGAACCGGAGCGTTTCACCAACCGCATTGAAATCTCCGGCCTGTTTTGGCACTTTGTCGATCTGGTTTGGATATTTCTGTTTCCGGTGCTTTATCTTCTGTAAAAAATATGAGCGAAAATCATACGAGTCACGATGTCAGCAAACACGTTCGCGGTTATTTGATCGTCTTCGGCGCTTTGCTGATCGGAACTGTGCTGACGGTTTGGGCGTCCTACATCCACTTTGGCGACAAAGACAGTAACGTTGCCAATATCGCCGTGGCGCTTCTCATCGCATCGGTGAAGGCATTCCTGGTCGCCGGTTATTTCATGCACTTGATCTCGGAAAAGAAAATGATTTATTCCATTCTCGCGTTCACCGGTTTTTTCGTGGCAGGGCTGGTTTTCCTGACCCTGTGGTCGATGAACCCAAACAGCATCATTCATATTAAATAAAAAATGTCTCTGAAAGCGTTTCATATTGTTTTCGTCACAGCGTCCACCCTGCTGGCATTTGGTGTCGGTGGTTGGGAGCTGAAGGCTTATTTTGCCACGGAAGAGAACACGGCGTTGTTTTTCGGTATCGGATCGATTGCCGCCGGGGTCGCGTTAATCTGGTATGGCAAAGTGGTATTGAAAAAATTGAAGCACATTAGCTACCTATGAGTCGCATCAAAACAGTTCTCCTCACATTTCTGCTGCTGGCTGTGACGGCACCCTCTGCCCTGGCTTGCGCTGTGTGCGGTGGCGCGTCGGATTCGCCGATGGCCCAAGGCATGAACTGGGGAATATTCAGCCTCCTCGCCGTCATCGTTCCGATGCTTGGGTTGATTGCCTGCTTCTTTGTTTTCCTGGCGAGGAAAGCGGCCCAGGTCGCTGCTGCCGCCGAACAATCTCCGAAGGACGTTTAAATCAATGAATCCGTATCTCGACCTCACGAAACTTCTCCATTTGCCCTTCCTCGCGTCCGAACACGGGAGGAAAGTCGATACGCTAATCATTTATGTGCATTGGCTGATGATCGCCCTGTTTGTCGGGTGGATTGCTTACTTTTTTCTGGTCATTTACAAATTTCGCAAATCTAAAAACCCGAAGGCGGATTATGTGGGTGTGAAAACGCATGCCGCCACGTATGTCGAAGTCGCCGTGGCTGCGGTCGAGGGCGTGCTCCTCCTCGGATTGGCGATCCCGTTGTGGGCACAGGCAGCCGATCGATTTCCCTCGGAAAAAGAAGCCACGGTTCTTCGGGTGACGGCGGAACAGTTTGCCTGGAATGCGCGTTACCCTGGTGCGGATGGAACTTTTGGAAAGCAGGATTATAGATCGGTCAGTTCCACAAATCTGCTTGGCTACGTTGCCGACGATCCCAACGGCAAGGATGACTTCGAGGTATCGAACAGCGCGGAGATGCACGTTCCGGTGAACAAGCCCGTCATCGTGTATCTCACTTCCAAAGATGTGATTCACTCGTTCCAGATTGACCCGATGCGCATGACGCAGGACGCGATTCCCGGGATGAAGATTCCGCTGCATTTCAAACCCCTGGAAACGGGCCATTACCAGATTCAGTGCGCGCAGCTTTGCGGCGGCGGTCATTCCAAGATGCTCGGCCACCTGATCGTGGATACCGATGAGGATTACGCAAAATGGGTTGCGGAAAAAATCAGTAAACAAGGCAGCACCGCCACAAGCTTCGAATAGCGGCGTGGATGTCGGGTGAGTTTTCCGGGGAGCAGCTTCGCAAGATCGATTGCGGGCTGCTCCCCAAGTTTTTGGATGAAGTCGAATTTGCAACGCATTCAGTTTTTTGTCTGGGGCTTTTTGCTCCTGATCATCCTCGCCATTGTCGGCGCGTTTGTCTGGAGCAAATTGGACGGAGGAGGGAAACCACTGATGGTTTACAACGAGGTCGGCAGCTTTTCCCTGACCAACCAACACAACGAGGTAATCTCGGATAAGCACCTTAACGGACAAATCTGGATTGCGGACGTCATTTTCACCCGGTGCCCGTTGCAATGCATCCGCATGACCAAAAGAATGCGCGAACTGCAGGAAAGCTTTTCCGGTGAAAAATCCGTTAAGTTAATTTCTCTCACGGCGGATTCGAACTTCGATTCGCCGGAGGTGTTGAAAAAGTATGCGGCGGAACACGGCGTGGATCAAAACCGCTGGTGGTTTTTGACCGGATCGGCTTTCGACATCAACCAATTGGCGGTGACAGGACTGAAACTCGCGATCTACGAAAATAAACCGGAAGAACGAACCGTGCCTGCTGATTTGTTTGTGCATAGCACGAAGTTGGTGGTGGTGGATCGGCAGGGGAGAATTCGTGGATGGTTCGACGGAGAGAATCCGGAGTCCAAGGGAGAAATTATCCGGGCGGTCAAAACTCTATTGAAAGAACGGAAATGACTCTATCTGATTTGCCGGCCATCAATGCGTGTTTGAATTCGCTGAGCGCGGTATTCCTGACGCTCGGCTATATTTTTATCCGCCAGAAGAAAATCTCCTGGCACCGCAATTGCATGGTCTCTGCGTTCTGCACGTCAACGCTTTTCCTGGCATCCTACCTGACCTACCATTTTTTTGCCGGGCGAACGACCTTCAAAGATCCGCAATGGTTTCGGCCCTACTATCTGGTACTTTTACTCACACATACCGTGCTGGCGGTCGTCATCGTGCCGATGATTTTTCTCACGCTGCATCGCGCGGTTAAAGCCCGCTATGAGTTGCACAAGAAAATCGCGCGATGGACCTGGCCGATATGGATGTACGTTTCGGTGACGGGCGTTCTGATCTACTATTTGCTTTACGTGAAATTTCCGCAGCACTGAAGGCCGAGGCTCCGGGTCGCTGTGTGCTCTGCCGGACATGGATTGGGCCTGCCGCTGCGACGGTTCCAGCCCACGAATCAAGTCTCGATTCCATAAACCTTGATCTTGTTGTAGAGAGTCTGGCGACCGATGCCGAGGCGCTTGGCTGTTTCGAGTTTATTGCCGCCGGTTTCCTTGAGAATTTTCTCGATTGTATTTCGCTCCATGGCCTCCATGAGTGTGAGGTCTTCCACCTCGGTCTGGCTCATGACCGTTGTGATCGACAAGTCCTGCAAGTCGATCACGTTGTTTTCGCACATCAAGACGGTGCGCTGGATTTCGTTCTGGAGCTGGCGAATATTTCCCGGCCATTCGAAGGTCCGCAACATTTCTGCGGCCGGCGTGGTGAAGCCATTGATATTGCGATCGGCTTGCGCGGCGTAGCGCTTGAGAAACGTGTTGGCCAGCGGAAGAATATCCTCGCGCCGGTCGCGAAGGGGCGCGAGTTCGACGGAGATCGCGCTGATTCGATAAAACAAATCCTCGCGGAGCTTGCCTTCTTTGATGGCAAGGTCGGTCGGACGGTTGGTCGCGGCGATGATCCGGCAATCGCTTTTGTAGCTGACTTTGCCGCCGACCGGGCGAACTTCCTTTTCCTGCAACACGCGAAGCAATTTGCTCTGGGTGTCGATCGGCATCTCCGAAATTTCGTCGAGGAACAGGGAGCCGCCTTCCGCCTGGCGAAATAAACCGTCACGGTCGGCGTTTGCGCCGGTGTAGGCGCCCTTGACCGAGCCGAACAATTCACTCTCGATCAGCTCACGCGGCAGCGCGGCGCAATTGATTTTGATCAGAGGTCCTTTGCTTCGCGGGCTGAGCTTGTGGATCAAATCGGCGATCACTTCCTTGCCCGTTCCGCTCTCGCCGGTGATCAGGATCGACACGTCGCTCGGGGCGACGCGTTCCACGGTGCGAACGACATTGCGCATGGAGGGACTTTGGAAAATGGGGAAAATCGCCTCGCGTCGTTCTAAAAGAATCTGCCGGTGCTCCAGCGCCTTCTCGACTGTGAACAGGAGAGTCTTCGCCTCAAACGGTTTTGGCTGGAATGAATAGGCACCGCGTTTCGTCGCCTCCACCGCCGTGTCAAAATCCGCTTTGCCGGTCAGGACGATCACTTGCGTGTCGGGCCATTGCTTTTTTATTTGAGGAAGCAATTCCATTCCATTGCCGTCAGGCAATGCGAGGTCAAGAAGCATGACGTCGGGTTCATTTCCGGTCAAGGCCGCCTTCAGTTCGGCAGCGTTGCATTTGGGCAAAGGCTCATATCCCGCAGTTTTCAGAATGACACATACCAGATCCCGAATCTCCGGGGTATCCTCGACGACCATCACTTTATGTTTCATAGTTTTTTTGCTCCGCTGCCGCAGGAATAAACAAAGCTTCCAAATATCCCGGAGAACTCTTTGTGCCGATCTGTCAGGCGCTCCGGGTGAAATTGAACCGCCAATAAATACGGCAAAAGCCCCGCGTTTTTCAACTCCATTGCTTCAATAATACCATCCGGACTTTTTGCCGTGACCCGAAGCAGTTTCGCGACGCGGTCAACGGATTGATGATGCGTGCTATTGACGCGCAACGTTCGTTTGCCCGTGATTTTGGCTAAAAGTGAATGAGGCGTCAATGTAACTTCATGCACTTTGTCACTTTTCAAATCGAGGCGTCAATGGTTGATCGTGGAGGCCTTCTGCGTTGGAATATCCACAATCAGGCTCCCGCCGAGGGCCACATTCAATATTTGCTGCCCGCGGCAAATGGCCAGAAGCGGTTTGCGCTGCCGAAAGACTTCGTCGATCATCAACAATTCCAAAACATCGCGGGCCGGTTCGGTCGGCCCCATGAATTTTGCCAGCCGGGCGGAAAGTTTTTTCGAATAGATCTCCGTTTGCACATCCTCTCCGCCGGTGAGGAGGACCCCGTCGCTGCGCCGCACATACTCCGCGACGAGTTCCCTGGATTCGGCGATTGGAATGACTACGGGGATTCCTCCCGCCTCGATGATCGCTTGCGGGTAACGATTTGAGAGGCTGAGCGAGGCGTCGGCAAATTCGGCCCCCTCGCGCTGGGTGCAGGGAGAAATCAGGATGAGCGGGCGCTTCATAAAATGACGAATGACCAATAGCTAATGACCAAAGAATGACTGAAATCGAATGTCGAATTCATTTTCTCCAGATCGCCGCAAAAATTAAATGGAGCTCCTTGGCTTCCTGCCAGAGAGCGCGAGCCTGGTCTTTTTCAGATTTCGTCATTCGTCCTACCCCATTCAGGAAACCTTTCTTTGATCGCCTTCTTGATGCGGGCCTCCTCTTCCGGCCGGAGCAGACTGCGGTTGATCCGGCGCTGGGCAGAGTCCAGCAGTTCGAGCCAGTCTTCCAGCGGCGGGTTCTTCACCGGCTCCCAGTTGTCATAGCGTTTGCCGCGCATGAAAAACTTCCATTGATCGCCCACGTGCTGCGCATAGACCTGCACTTTTTCTCCATCCTCGGTCGTGCGTCGCCAACTGATTTCTGCTTTAGCCATATTTTAATTAACATACTCCGCATCGAATTCGGATCGTTTCCAGCGTCGCTGCGAATCCATCCTCCTAACCATCGGCAGGCCTTTGCTCGGGCACGTCCACGCTCGCCACCGCCATCGCGGCAATGCCTTCGCCCCGACCGATAAATCCGAGGCTTTCGTTTGTGGTCGCCTTGATTCCCACCCTGGCCGCCTTGATTCCGAGCGCCTCGGCGACCCGGAGTTTCATATCCGGCGCGTAAGGCATCAGCTTCGGTTCTTGCGCGATCAGCGTGGCATCAATGTTGATGATCTTGCCTTCGCGAAATGAAACCTGCCGCGCGGCCTCCTGCAAAAAAACTTTGCTCGGCGCGTTGCGCCAGCGCGGATCGGTGTTCGGAAAAAACTGGCCAATGTCGCCTTCTCCGATCGCGCCGAGGACGGCGTCGCAGATCGCGTGCATCAATACGTCCGCGTCGGAGTGGCCATCAAGGCCTTTGCTGTGGGGAATTTCGATTCCGCCAATAATGAGCTTTCTTCCGGCCACCAGGGGATGGACATCATAACCGATTCCTACGTGAAACATCGCAGGAAACTACATTCAGTGCGAGGGCGATACCAAGCACATTTGTTCGGCTGCGCGAGGAAAGGGAGAATCACCTTTGTCGGCGGCCCTCGTCGAATGGCAGGTTCGGCAGCCGTAGCCACTGGCGTAAGGAAGCGGAGTCCACGATCGAGTTGGTCGGATTCTCCACCTCCTGAAGTCGGTGGCTACGTCGGCAATCCTACCCTTCCCAGGCCCCAAGTGAGACGAAATTGAAGTAAAACCTGGACGGGAGAGCATTGCCCCTCTGCAGTTGCCCTGTTTAATATCGAGATACTTCCAGTCATGTCATTTACTCTAAAGATCACTCGGTGGCCGCTTGTTCGGATGAGGCGGCGCGCGTCATTAGTCCTTTTGCTCCTGATTTCCGCGGGCCGCTCGACCGGCGCGCCGTTGTTCGAGGACGATTTCAACCGGGGCTTTCCCGGTTGGACATCCGTCAAACCACCCGGCGCGTATATCGACGGCCCTTTGCAATGGCTGCACGACGTCGTGACCGGCTCATTTGTGGAGATGAGCAATATCTACACAGATAGCGCGACGTTTTCGTCCACCGCGACGGCGCCGATGTTGATCAACGACTCGCTCACGGCGATCAATTTCACCTACACGGCGCGATTGACGGCGGGGGACGATGACGGGTTCGGATTGATCTTTGGCTGCCAGAACGAGACGAATTTTTTCCGCGTCACGTTCGCCAGGCAGTCCCGCGCCGGATTTCCCTGGACCGGTTGGAGCGTGGACCGGAAGGTCAACGGCGTGACGGCGAATCTCTTCGGCGCTGGAACGCCTGGCTACACCCAGACATTTGTGAACACGGCAAACCGGCCTTTCGATGTCACGATCTCGGTGGATACTTCGAGCCGGTTAACGCTCACAGTAGTGGACAACCCGCTCGCGACTCCCGTGGTCCAAAATCTGGTCGTCAACCAAACCATTCCCGCTGCGTTCGGCAAAGTCGGCATATTTACCTGGGGCATGAGCGGCGGCACTCCGAATGGATTTCGCATCCAGAATCTGAATCTGTCTCCCGCCGGTCTGGCCGGAAACCCAGGCGGGCTGACCAACTGGAACTCCGTCGTTCCGCCGCGCGCCAATGGCAGCGTCGCGCTGAGTGGCGGCGTAGCGCAACCGTTTTGGTCCCTCGCTGTTGGGGAAAATGGTCCGTTGGGAATGTTGATTGAGAACGGCAATTCCCTTGGCGGGAATGATTCGCCGGGCCAGGTGGATTTTACCGGGCCGACCCTGGTGGCGGGCGATACGAACTGGACCAATTACACGGTCGCGGCGCGGATTATTCCGGGCGACGACGACGGGCATGGCATTCTGTTGCGCTATAAGAATCTGACGAATTTTTACAGGATCGCGCTGCGCTCGCAAAGCTCCACCCTGGGAGTCGTGCGCGGGCTTTCCATACAGAAAAATATCGACCGCGTTTACACTGAGGTTTACCGCGACAATCCGGTGAAATACGATCCCCTGCCGAATGTACCCTACGACCTGATCGCCTCGGTCAGCAACAACGTGCTTCAGGTGCTCCTAATCGGTGATCCGGACGGCACGGCTCAAACCCATTTTTACGGCCCGTTTGATCTGGGCGCGCCGACGGTGACGAATGGCAAAATCGGATTGTTCAGTTGGGCGATGTCGCAGACCGGGTTTGATTTCGTCAACGTGCAGGATGGAACCCCGCTGCATGTTTCTTCGGCCCATGGAACGCCCGCTCCGGATAAAGGGTTGAATTCATTTTCCCCGGGGACACTCGTGAATGCTTCCGGGGGGAGCGTCGTCACGAACGAACCGGGGATCCGACGGTTCCCGAATGGCTGGACCGGTTCGGGCTCGGTGCCGGCGAGCGGGCCGGGTTCCAACGTGAGCTTTACGCTGAACGCTTTTTCACACATCCATTGGCTCTGGCGAACCGAGTATCGCCTCACGGTGACACACGGCACGAACGGGACTGTTTCGTTTCCTCCTGGAGACTGGTTTGACGAAGGCGCGAACATTACGGTGACCGCGCTTGCGAATCCGGGCTTTGTCTTCGCGGGTTGGCTGGGCGATTTTCTTTCCACTTCCGCGACGTTGAACTTTTCCATGGACCGGCCGACGACCCTGGTGGCCACGTTCACAGCGGATACCGACAACGACCACCTGCCTGACGAATGGGAAAAGGCCTATTTCGGAAGCCTCCTCGCATCGCCGGGTGGCGACCCCGACAAGGACGGACGGACGACACTGGAAGAATTCTTAAACGGAACGAACCCGACTGTGGCGGATAATTTTCGTATCACACATTTGCGGCTCACGAACAATGTTGGCGTGCTCGGCATCACCAACAACTCCGGAACGCGTTTCAACATCCAGATGGCGACGAATCCGGTTGGTACCTGGTCCACCATCGCTTTAGCTCAGCAGGTGAACGCTTATACGTCCTCTGTGCCCGCGGGCGGGAGCGCATTCTGGCGGCTGCAACAGCCGGCCCGCGCGCCCGACGTGGCGCCCTTTGTTCCGGGATCGTGGACGATTGCAGTCTTGCCCGACACCCAGGTGTATTCCCAAAGCTACCCCGAACTGTTCAAAGATCAGACGCGTTGGATTATCGAAAACAAAGACCGGTTCAATATTAAGTACACGTTGCACCTGGGGGACATCGTTAATGTTCCGACGGCCCCGGACCAATGGGTCAACGCGAAGGCCGCCCTGTCGATGCTCGATGGAATTGTTCCCTACGCCTTTGTCACCGGAAATCACGATCACGGATCCGCTGGCGGCGGCGCGAACGATCGAACCACCCTCGTGAACAATTATTTTCCCGTCTCAAACTATGTTTCCTGGCCGACGTTCGGCGGCACGATGGAGACCAACCGGATGGAAAACAGTTATCACCTGTTCAGCGCGGGCGGAGTCGATTGGCTGATTCTCGCGTTGGAATGGGGGCCGCGTAATTCTCCCGTGGCCTGGGCCAACCAGATCGTCAGCAATTATCCGGATCGAAGAGTGATTCTGATCACCCACGCCTATATGTACTATGATGAGACGCGTTACGACTGGGCGACAAAAGGGAGCGCGCAAACCTGGAATCCCTACAGCTACGGCACGGCCAATGACCCCGACGGAACGAATGACGGCGAGGATTTGTGGCGCAAATTGGTGAAGATTCATCCGAACTTCGTGATGGTCTTCAACGGCCACGTGCTGAACGACGGCCTTGGATTGCTCTGCAGCACCAACGACTTTGGCAACATGGTGCATCAAATGTTGGTGAATTATCAGAACAAACCCCTGGGCGGTGAGGCATTTCTCCGCCTCGTCGAGTTTCTCCCAGACGGAAAAACCGCGCAGGTCAAGGCCTACTCGCCGCTCTACGGCATCTACAAAACCGATCCGCAAAATCAATTCGTCCTGATGCTGGATCCGCCGTTGCAGTGACCGTTCCGGAGGGACGCGCGCCGCAAGTCCCTTACTTTGCTGATTCCAGCAGAAGCGTCGGCGAAGTTTTTCCGGAAAAGAAACTGTGTCGGCATATCCAAGTGGCGTCGCGATCCATCTTGATAATTGAGCCTTGGAGATTCTCTGGAGCTTGGGGTTTGGAGCTTGGTGTTTGGCACGCTGCGACGATAAACGAATTCGTTCGTCGGATTTCCGATCGGGGACTTGCGGAGCGCGTCCCTCCGGGTTCTCATTTCCCGGTGTGGTCTTTGCGATAATTCCCCGGCGTCATGCCAATCTCCCGTTTGAAAGCGACATTCAAGTAATTTGGGTTATCGAATCCGGCCATCTCGGCGATTTTTTTCAAGGGAAGTGAGGTCTGAGTCAACAGGGCTTTGACCCGCTCGAGTTGGACACGCAGGATTTCGTAGTGCGGCGATCGTCCGAGCGAGTTGTAAAAGCGTTGATAAAACACGCTCCGGGAAGTGCTGAACTGTTTGAGCAAATCGTCCACGGTCAATCCATGCGCCGCCCTTTCACGAATTACCCGGGCCGCGTTGGCAATCAAAGGATCATTGATGGCCGTGACGTCGGTCGAGTGCCGCGTGACCACCCCCAACGGCGCCAGCAAAACGGATTTCACGGCGGATGGTTTGATTTTTTTCTGCATCAATTTATCGAGCAGGGCGGCGCCTTCATGGCCGACCCGCTCGGAATTGAGAATCACGCTGGTCAGGGGCGGGTTCGAGAGCCGGCAGATTTCCTCGTCGTTGTCCACGCCGACGACCGCGACTTCCTCGGGCACGATCACATCGACCCTCTGGCAGGCATCCAGAATGCGTTGGGCGTGATGGTCGCTGCACGCCAGCAGGCCGATCGGTTTTGGCTGCGCCAGGATCCATGCCGTCAGTTTCTGCTGGATCTGCTCCCATTCCGCCAAGGTTTCCGGCCTGTCGATCGACAGAGTCCGCGGCGGCGTGCAGTCGGACGCCGAAAGACAATCCGTAAAACCTTGTTGCCGCCGATCCGACCAGAGGGAACGGGTATAACCGCAATAGGCGAAATGCCGGAAGTGCCGTGCGATGAGATGCTCCGCCGCGACCCGGCCGATGGCAATATCGTCGTGTGCAATGAGCGGAAGGATGTTGTCGTCGCGATACGCGAACAGCTCGACGGTCGGAATTCCTGATTGGTGCAAACGCCTGGCCCGTTTTGGCTCCTCGATGTAGGTCAGGATCCCGTCACCGCGCCAGTTTTCCGAGCGGCCCTTGGAGAATTTGCTGTCGGCCAGCGGATCAATGAAGAGGGACCACGGTCCGTAGGTCTCCACGTATTTCGCAATCCCGCGCATCACGCCCCGTCCGTGACTGCGGAATTGATCCAGGCACACTGCGATATGCGGATAGCTGCTTCGGACAATGCGGCGTTTCATCGGATGATCGGCGCATTCTTCAATGAGTTCCTCCGTGCATCAAGCCTCCATCCTGAAAAACTGGAGACAGCAATTTCCCCGGCGGGAGGGATTTCGTTGAAATGGGGAGCGCGCCCGCCCCGGGCGCAGCCGGCCGCGCCCTAGCGGTCGGCGTCTGCCGTCCAACGCGTGAACTGTTTGGTGCGTGCGGCGCGCGGAGTGTTCGGCGCGAGGGCGCGCCGAACGGCCGCCGGGGCGGCTGCGGTCCCCGAATCCAAGGGAATCGATCCGGCTCAGACTTGCGCCGTCTTCCACGCAGATTCAATTCGGACGAAATCGCAGTTTATTTCGGACATCTGCGTATTGAGATAATCTGAATTTTTTTTATGATCGCTTCATTCCAAACTGAATGTTCCAAGATCGTTACAAGAACGACGCTTGGATGGCGTGCGTATGTTTTACAATTCCTGCGCTTGGAATCGACAAGGTCACTGGATGAAACGAAATCGAACTTATGAAAAAAAAGATATCCCACCCCAACCGGCTCAATTTGCTTGCCGTCTCCCTTGTTTGGTTAAGCGTGTGGTGCGTTAACCTGAAGGCTGCGCCCGCGACGTCGTTGTTCGAAGACCATTTCACGGGGGGCATACCGGGCTGGACGGCGGTCCAGCCAGCCGGGGGTATCTATTTTGACGGTCCAATGATTTGGGAGTTCGACAAAACGACCGACTCATTTTCGGAGCAGAGCAACATTTTCACGGACGCCGCCGTGTTTTCCGGTTCCCGCATCGCCTGCATGCTGATCAACGCCACAGCGGCGCCAACCAACTTCACCTACACGGCCCGATTGACGGCTGGCGATGACGATGCGTTTGGATTGATCTGGGGTTACGAGGACGAAGACTCGTTTTATCGGGTGTCGTTTGCCCGGCAGGTTCGCGCGGTTGGCGGCTGGCCCAACCAGGGATTCATCGTGGACCGCATGAACAACGGCCAGTACACAGATCTCGTTCCGCCGTCGAACGCGTTTGTCAACACGGCCAATCGTCCGTTCGATGTCACCCTCGTGGTTAACAACGGACGCCTGACCCTGAGCGTCGTGGACGATCCGCTGGGTGTGGCGACCCCAATCGCTTTGGCGACGGATGTTCCGTTGCCGACCGTTCCGAACGGCGGGAAAGTTGGTATATTCAGTTGGGGGCAGTCGGGTGGCACTCCCCGGGCCTTTCGAATTCAAAATCCAGTCCTCTCTCCCACCCCGTTGACCGGCGACCCTGCCGCCACCGTCCTGACCAATTGGTCCTTTCTTATCACGCCCCGCGGCAGTGATGGCACGGTGCCGGTCGTCGCTACCACTCCGTTATGGTCGCAAGGAGTGAGCATCAACGGCGATAGGGGGACAATGATCGAAAACAGCGACTGGCTGGCGGACAACACTACGAGTGCCTTTACGAACTTTGCCGCTCCTACGGCGATTGCCGGCGATGTCAATTGGTCCAATTACGTTTATACTGCTCGAATTATATCCAGTGATAACGACGGGTTTGGAATCCTGTTGCGTTATCGAAACGAAACGAACTTTTATCGCATCGCGTTTCGCAATCAGGCGAATGGCTCAGGCGTAAGGACCGGCATTTCCATCCAGAAAAACGTTGATCTGGTGTTTGACCAGATTTTCGCCAGTACTGCATTTATTCCGCCCGTCGGCGTCCCAATCGATGTGAATGCGTTCATTCGCGACAACCGATTGCAGATTGTGATTGTTGCGAATCCTTTGAGCGCGGCGGCGCAGAGTTCCTTCTTTGGTCCGTTTGACATCACCGGCGGCACGGTCGATACCGGAAAGATTGGCGTGTTCAGTTGGGCGCAATACAACGAGGCATCCCAGAGAGCCGGCACGGAAGTGGATTTCGTCAAAGTGCAGTCGGTGGCAGGCGAGGGATTGATTGTCTCGTCTGCCTTCGGCACCCCGGAGCCGCCCCTGGGTTTGAATGATTTTCCCGTCAGCACCGTGCTCACCGCGGCGGTTGAGAGCGTGGTCATGAATCAGCCGGGCGTGCGCCAGATCTCGACCGGTTGGTCGGGGGTCGGCGCGGTCCCCGCCAGCGGTGCCACCAATTCAGTTACCTTCACGCTCAGCACCTTTTCATCGATCATCTGGAAATGGCGGACCGAATATCTGTTGACGACGACGACGACTTCCGGCGGGAGCATCGTCGCCAACCTGGGTCCGTGGGTTTCGGAAGGTTCCAACGTGACGGTCGTCGCCACGGCTGATCCCGGATTTATTTTCACCGGCTGGTCGGGGGCCAACATTTCGACGAGCTCTAATTTAAACTTTGCCATGACGCGCCCGGTTTCGTTGACCGCGAATTTCTCGGTAGATTCAGATAACGATGGGCTCCCGGATAGCTGGGAAATGCAGTATTTCAAGAATCTCGATCAGGACGCCTCGGGCCAGCTTCCCGACAACGACGGGGTCAATCATGGCGATGAATTCCGCCGGGGGACCGACCCGACGTTCGCCGAGACACTCGTGGTTTCCGATGGCTTGGGTTCCAAGTGGATCAACACTCAGCGCGATCCGGTGTTGTCGGGTCAACTCGGGGTGGTCGAGTTCGGCCCCGGCTATCGTGGCGCGTTCGACGACAGCAACGACAACCGCGCGGGAAGCGATTTCACTTTCATTCCCTCCACGAACGCTGGCAACTTCGCAAGCTGGCAGGGTTCACGCGTTCTTGTCCAATCCAATCTGTGGACTGCCGACTGGGCGACCAACTTCAGCGCCAGCATGGAGCTTTCGGTCGGGGACAACGACGGCAACAGCCTGTATTTCCGCTACAAGGACGAAAAGAACTGGTATCGCGCCACGCTCTCTGGCGAAGACCCGCTCGGGAACACGGCGCGCCCGGCCCTTGGCTTGAGCATCCAGCGCCGGCTCAACGGGAAATACGATACACTGGTCACCACACCGATTTCGGGTCCGGCTTTCGCCGCCTACACCGATCCCACGGATGGCTCCGGCACGCCCGCCGGATTCAAGAAAGTGCGGATCACGGTCAACGCGACCAACGAAAACTTCGAGGTGCGCGTGATCGGCTGGAATGCCCTGGCCTCCCCACCCGATTTTGACCCAAACTTTGAATTGATCGAAACCTTCTCTGACACGAATCACTTGAGTGGCCGGATCGGATTTGGATTCTGGGGTATGGGCGCCTTTGGCAATAACCAAAATCAGATCAACGGAATCCCGATCCCGACGGGCGGATTCGTCGATAACATCGTGGTGAAGTCACCGGTGGGTGGCCCGATCGTCTTCAGTGAGGACTGGGAAACCTCGCCATTGACCAACGAATTCCCGGCGGGCTGGGCCAACGCCTATGACGCGGGCGACTTCTTGTTTGGCGACTGGCGGATGAGCGCTCACGGCACGATCATGCAGGAATCCAATATCGGATTCTCTTCGACCGGCACCCCTTCGGTTCCCCGGGCTGATGTGGACGGCACCGTCTTCCTGGCTCCAAACCAGGGCGTGACCAACTATCTCCTCCAGGTCGGCCTTCATCCCTACGATGACGATGGCGTGGGAGTCGTTTACGATTTCAAGGACACGAACAACTACGCGCGGGTGATGTTTGTCGCGGAGGCGTCGGCCGATGGGCGAATCCCGCAGGGATTGAGCATCAGCCGCAAATCGGGCGGCGTCTGGAGCGACATTGCGGCGGGTGACCAGGCGTTTGTTTTCACACCGGGCCGTCCGTTTGAAGTTCAACTCGCCAATAACAACGGCGCGTTTCACCTCATGGTCCGGGACCTGGACAACCCGGCCAGCACGTTCAATTGGAGCTGGACCGATACCGCCTCGAAAGTTGCCAATCGCTTCGGCCTGACCACTTGGGCGGCGACGGACGCCCACTTCCTTTACGCGCGCGCCTTGAGCCTGCCAACCTCGCTGGCGACGGTTCCGCTGAAAATCACCCAGGTTAGCCTGAGTGACGGAAATATCATGCTCGATGTGTCAAAGCCCTCGGGCTCCCTTTATGACGTTTTAAAATCCGGCAACGTGGAAGGACCGTACAATCCGACCGCGACCAACCAATCCGGCGCGCAGTACTCGGAACCGGCGCCCTCGACCACTACGTTCTATCGGCTGCAACTTGTGCCATGAAGAAACCGAAATCATCCGAATTAGTCAGGCGTAAATTGAGTGGCGGCGAGGTGTGCCGGGCCTTTACGCTGATTGAATTGCTGGTGGTCATAGCGATTATCGCCATCCTGGCCGGCTTATTGTTGCCCGCGTTGGCCAAGGCGAAGGAAAAGGCGAATCGCACTTCGTGTTTCAATAATTGCCGGCAAATCATGATCGCCGCGGAACTCTATTCGCAAGAGTGGCCGACGCATTATTATTACACGGCTAGTGTCGGGAGCGACGAGGCGCCCCTTTCGTATTACCCGAACCTGATCAAGAACGTGAAAATCTTCAACTGCCCGAGCACCAAAAATGTTATCGATGTAAAAAACATCGATCGAAACGGCGTGCTGCTCGACCTGGCGCGGACCTGCAGCGGGGATCGCGAATCTCAAGTGATCAAGAATGGCACCAGTTACGAATTCTTCGGCTGGTTTCAACTGGCGCCCCACGCGGGTGAGCGGAAATCGCCCAAGATGTCTGTCTCTCCGACGAAAGTCGTGATCGTCCTGGATGCGGACGACCCATTGCCCGCGCCCTATCCTGCTGCGGGAGGGCCGTTGAACCGGAACAACCGGCCCGATGCCATTAACAACCACGGCGCCAAAGGTTGGAACTGGGGATTTGCTGATGGGCACGCCGAGTGGGTCACCGCCCGGCAAACGTATAATAGTTTGAGCAACAGTTTCATGACGGCCGGGTTGGAATTTGGCCAGGGACCGTAGCCGCCCCTTCAAAATTCATTCCTCCGCAGCCGCGAACGTGCGTTCGCGCTTTCTTTAAATTCCTGCGGAAGAAATTCGACGACTGACGTCAGCGCCCACTTTTTCAGTCAGGCTCGAAGCCGGAACCATGCGGGGGGATGAAACGCTCGCCCTTTCCATAAACATTAAGGTAGGGATGGCTGTCCTCAGCCTGCCGAAAACGGCCCAAACGTGGAGCCTGGATCGCGGCGTGGCGACGGCACCGCGCCCTGCCAGTCCGGCCGATTCAGGCGTTCGAAACGCGAAATTTTGGTCAGGCAAAATCTCATCCGACCCTCACCACAAGGGGAGGGAGAATGTTGTCTGCAGGGCCGATCCCCCGCGTCACCCGTGATGATGATTTTTCTCTGATTCGTTTTCCGGTCAGGAAAACATTTGTATCCCCTGAGGTTTCGAGGGCAGTCTAACGCACTGAATGAATCTAGTCTCCGCCGCACTGCGCCGACCACTCACGGTCGTTGTGCTCGTCATCGCCGTGTGCCTCGGCGCGTGGATCGCCCTCCAGCGGATGACGCGCGATGTCTTTCCTCCTCTCGGCATTCCGACCATTTACGTCGTGCAACCCTTCGGCGGCATGGACCCGGCGCAGATGGAGGGCTACCTCACTTATCGCTACGAGTATCACTTCCTCTACATCCAGGGAATCGAGCATGTGGAATCGAAGTCCATCCAGGGCGCTTCGATCATGAAACTCCAGTTTCATCCGGGCACCGACATGTCGCAGGCGATGTCCGAGACGGTGGCACAGGTGAACCGCTCGCGCGCCTTCATGCCGCCGGGCACGGTCGCGCCGTTCATCATGCGCTTCGATGCGGGCAGCGTCGCGGTTGGCTATCTGGTATTCTCCACCGACGATCCTAACATCACGCTCGGCCAGATGCAGGATCAGGCGCTCAACCGCGTCCGGCCCGCCTTCGCCACGCTCCCCGGCGTGTCGGCGCCGCCGCCGTTTGGAGGCAGTTCGCGCGGCATCATCGTGGACGTGAACCCCGACCGCATGCGTTCCTACGGCCTTTCGCCCGACGACATCGTGCAGGCGCTCGCCAAGGGCAACGTCGTCAGCCCGTCGGGCAACATGAATCTCGGCGACAAGTATCCCATCGTGCCGATCAACGCCATCGTCTCGAACATCAAAGACCTCGAAGGCGTGCCGCTCAAGCGCACGGCCAACGGCGCGGTCTTCGTGCGCGACGTGGCCACGGTCTCCGACGCCGCGGACGTCATCACGTCCTACGCGCTCGCGAACGGGCGGCGCACGGTTTATCTGCCCGTCACCAAGCGCGGCGACGCCTCAACCCTCGAAGTGGTGAACCTGGTGAAGAAGAACATTCCGGAGTTTCAAAAGCTGCTGCCCGAGAGATTGAAGGTCAGCTACGAGTTCGACCAGTCGCCGGGGTGAAGCGTTCCATCAAGGATCTGCTCAAGGAAGGCGGGCTGGGGGCGGTTCTCACCGGCCTCATGGTGCTGCTCTTCCTGCGCGACTGGCGCAGCGCCTTCATCGTCGTCATCAACATCCCGCTCTCGTTGCTCGCGGCGGCCTTCGCGCTCTGGGTGAGCGGGCAGAACATTCACCTGATGACGCTCGGCGGCATGGCGCTGGCCGTGGGCATCCTGGTGGATGAAGCCACGGTGGCGGTGGAGAACATCCACGCGCATCTGAAAAGCATCGCCGTGGACAAAGGCGACACGGTGCAGGCTGGACAGGCGCTGGGTGAAATCGAAGTGCCCGAGCTACTCGCCGACCTTGCCAAGTACCGGGCCGAGTTGCGCGTCGCTGAACTGGATTTCAAGCGCCTCAACGCTGCCCGCGAAAAAGCGCCCGATCTCGTCACGCCCCAAGCGGTCGATGACGCCACGGGCAAAATGGAGATTGCCAAAGCTAATCTTGAGCGCATCGACACGCTGCTGCGTTACAGCAGGCTCACCGCGCCCTTCGGCGGGGTGGTTACCATGCGCTATGTCGATGCGGGCGCGTTCATCCCGGCGGCCACGAGCGGCAGCGCTGCCGGCGCGGCGGTCTTGACGATCATGGATTTCAACACCGTGCGGGCGCAGGTGGCCGTGCCGGAAATCGACGCCGCCTTTGTGAGTAAAGAGCAGCCGGTCAAGATTAGCGTCGAGGGTCTTCGCGGCAAAATGTTCGAAGCCAAAGTCACGCGCCACTCCTACGCCCTCGACGACGCGAGCAAGACAATGCTCGTCGAGGCCGACCTTCCGAATCCTGACCTGGCGTTGCGCCCGGGCATGTATGCAACCGTCAGGATCGGCGTTGAGAAGCATGCCGGCGTCCTGTTGCTGCCCGTCGAGGCAATCCTGGTCGAGAAAGCGGGCGTGTCGGTTTTCGCCGTGGCGGAGGGCAAGGCAATAAAAACTCCGGTCCAGATCGGGTTCAACGACGGAGCGTTCGTGGAAATCGTGAAGGGGCTTCCGGAAACTTCGCCGGTCGTTCTCGTCGGCAAGATGACATTGGTAAATGGGCAGGCGGTCAACGTCACGGAGGCGAAATGAGACACGCTTTTTCTTTCGTCCTGTTGTTGCATGCGGTGAATTTGTCCGCGCAAACCCCCCGGGGCGAGTCCCGGGACGGAAAGCCCCGGCCCGATGTCCGTTATTGATTTGCCGACGGTTCTCCGGCTGGCGGAGGCTCAGAATATCGATATCCAGATTGTTCGAGAAAGATTGAACGAAGCCAATGCCGGCCACACCAGCGCGCGTTCCCAATTCTTTCCATGGCTCTCACCCGGCGTCAGCTATCGGCGTCACGACAATTTGATTCAAACGGTCGAAGGCAGATTAATCGATGTGCATAAGCAATCGTATGCGCCTGGGGCGACGGTCGGCGCGCAACTCGACATTGGCGACGCCATTTACAAATCGCTCGCGGCCCGCCAGCAGGCCAGGGCGGCGGGCTACGCTGTCGCTGCCCAGCGGCAGGAGACGGCTGCAACCGCGGCGCAGAATTATTTTGCGTTGCTCCTGGCGCAGGCGGCCGTCGGGATTGCCGGGGAATCGGTGCGGCTCTCCACCAATTACGAGGCGCAGATCCGCGAGGCGGTTTCGGCGGGGCTGACTTTTAAGGGCGACGAACTGCGGGTGAGAATTCATGCGGAACGGAATCAGGTGGCGCTGCGGCAGGCGGAGGAGCAGCGGCGGATCGCGTCCGCACGGCTGGCCCAGACGTTGCGTCTTGACCCGGTGATTGCGCTGGTCGCCAACGACTCGGACCTGACTCCCTTGACGCTCTTCGAAACGAACGCCGCGCTCGGCGCGCTGGTTGCGCAGGCAAATTCCGCGAGGCCGGAATTGAAACAGAGTCAGGCATCCGTTTCCGCCGCCGATCACGCCAAGCAGGGCGCCGTTTACGGGCCGCTCGTTCCGTCCGTGGGAGCGCAGATTTTTGCCGGGGGGCTGGGCGGTGACAGCAGCGCCGGCCCGAGCCGGTTCGGCGAACAGGAAGATTATTTTGTAGGCGTGAGCTGGAAGATCGGGCCTGGCGGACTCTTTGACATCGGGCGAACGCGCGCGGCGGAAGCCCGTTTGCAGGCGACCCGGCTCTCTTCGGCAAAACTGGACGATGAAATCGCCCGGCAGGTGGTGGAGGCTTTTGTCCGGATGCAGTCGTTGCGGGATCAGATCGACTCGACCAAACGGGTGCTGGCGAGTGCGGAAGAAGGATTGCGCTTGACGCAATTGAGAAAAGAGTTTTCCGTCGGGATTGTCCTGGGAAACCTCCAGGCGGAACAGGACTTGACCCGGGCGCGATATGATTACCTCAAGACGATTGCGGACTTCAACTCCGCGCAATACGCGTTGAGCCGCGCGGTCGGCAAATTGTAACAGTTCCGGAGTATCGCCCCGCGACGGGACGATGGATTTGGGCTTGTGTCACCGGCAAGCTCGCCTAACGTTTTGCCAGACAAACCGCGGCTGATTTTTTATGTTCTCTCTACAAAAATTATTGGGCAAGGAAGACAAATTTTTCGATTTGTTGGAAGCCAGCGCCGAGGAGGGCAGGGCGAGCGTGCAGGCTTTGATCAATTTGGTGAAGAGCGCCGAGGAGGCACGCACTCTGGAGGATTTCGTCGCGGCGCGGCGGAAGGAGAAGCGAATTCACGCACAAATCAGCGAGATGGTGGCAACCACGTTTGTCACGGCGCTGGAGCGCGAAGATATCGAGGCGCTGTCGTTCGCGCTTTATCGGATTCCAAAAACGGTCGAAAAGGTGGGGGAGCGAATCCTGATTGCCCCGCATTTTTTGACCGGCGTGAACATCTCGCGGCAGTTGGCCATGATGGAAAAATCGACGGACACGCTCCTGCTCATGCTCAAGGAACTGCGCCGCGGGGTGAACGTGGAGAAGATCTACGCGCACAACGAGCAGCTCCAGGCGATCGAGGGCGAGGCCGACCAGCTTGTGCTGGAGCTTTTGCGCGATCTCTATTCCGGCAAGCACGAGCCGCTCAAGGCCGTTTTTCTCAAGGAGCTTTATGATCTGTTGGAAAAAGTCACGGATCGGTGCCGCGATTCCGGCAACGTGATCAACCAGATCGTCTTGAAGAATTCCTGAGAACCACATGACGCTTATTCTGATTGTCGTGTTTGTGGCGCTTGCCTTCGAGTACATCAACGGCTTTCACGACACCGCCAACTCGATTGCGACGGTAGTCTCCACCAAGGTTCTGACGCCGCGCATGGCGATTGGTTTGGCGGCGATCATGAACCTGATCGGCGCGATGTGGGGGACGGCGGTGGCGAAAACCATTTCATCGGGCCTGGTCGATACAAAGGTATTCAACCTGACGAGCGAAGCGCTGATCTGCGCGCTGGCTGGCGCCATTATTTGGAATCTGGCGACCTGGTATGTCGGCCTTCCCTCAAGTTCCAGTCATGCTTTGATTGGGGGACTCTGCGGCGCCGCCCTCGCTGCGGCCCGAAACAATTGGCACGTAATCATCTGGTCGCAACCGGATCCTGTGAGTTGGTACAAGGGCAAAGGCCTTTTGTGGAAAGTGATTCTGCCGATGGTGACGTCTCCCTTCCTTGGATTCGTTCTGGGATTTTTCATCATGGGTGTTTTGTACATCACCCTGCAACGGTTTCGTCCGCAGACCATCAACCGGATATTCGGGAAGCTCCAGATTATGAGCGCGGCGGGAATGGGGTTCATGCACGGCACCAACGACGCGCAAAAAACGATGGGGATCATCGCGCTGGCCCTGCTGACCGGAACCACCTCGGGCGCCTTCGACAATGCGCCGGGATGGCTGTCGTTTCTCCACACCCCGCAGCCTGCCGCCGGAAAAGATCTGGACATCGCCCTGTGGATAAAAATTACCTGCGCCATTGTCATGGCCGCAGGCACGGCGGCGGGCGGGTGGCGCATTATTCGCACCCTCGGTCACAAGATGGTGAAGCTGCAACCGATCAACGGATTCGCGGCTGAAACCAGTTCGGCGTCGGTTATCTTTCTGGCAACGCACCTCGGGATTCCCGTTTCCACGACGCATAACATTTCGGCGTCCATCATGGGGGTGGGCGCGGCCAAACGCTTTGGCGCTTTGAACTTTTCCGTGATCGAGAAAATGCTTTGGGCGTGGGTTTTCACGATACCGATTTGCGGCACCATCGCCTACGGACTGGTCCGCCTTCTGGAATTTCTCCGCCTGATGGATTGACGGGTGAGAGTTGACGCCATGACTGACATTCCTCTTCGCGTTCTGGCTGTGATCGGAAGTTTGCACCGCGAATCGGTCACGCGCTCGGTGATCTGCCATATCGCGGGAAAACTGGAGGCGGCCGGGTGTCTCGTGGACATCGTCGATTTCGAGCGCGAGCCGTTGCCGCTCTTCAATCCGGACACGGCTTATGCCGCTCCGGCTTTTCCCGCATTGAAAAAGCGGGTGGATGACGCGGACGTGCTGCTCCTGGGAACGCCCGATTATCACGGGTCCATGAGCAGCGCGATGAAGAGTTTTCTCGACCATTTTTGGCGGGAGTTTTCCGGCAAACTTTTCGCGACGGTGGTGGCTTCGCCCGAAAAGGGGCTGACCGTGACCGATCAGCTCCGCACTGTGGCCCGGCAATGTTACGCCTGGAGCCTGCCCTACGGAATGGCTTTCTCGGAGAACGTCGATTGGAAGGATGGAGCCGTCCTCGGCGAAATGTTTGGAAAGAGAATTGAAATGTTCGTCAGGGACATCGCCATTTACGGGCGGCTTTTGGCGAACCAACGGAGGGCTGACCTGACGGGAGCGGATCCGTGTTTTATGGCGAAGCATCGGGTGTAGGCGGGCGCACGAACCCTGGTTGGACACCTGAAAATGCCGATCTTCCCCGAGCGCTGAGGCGGCAGGTTCTTCGCCATAGGACTGCAATTATCAGGAGCCGATTTCGCAATTCGACATTCGGGGGCGCTTCTTTATCCTTTGGGCATGAACCTGCAGTCAACCCCTCCCTTTACCAGGGAAGATCCCTGGCGGATTTTCCGAATCATGGCTGAGTTCGTGGACTCGTTTGAAACCCTTTCCCAGGTCGGCCCGTCGGTGACGATCTTCGGATCCGCGCGGCTTGCTCCGGACAATCCGCATTACAAGACTGCGGTCATGCTTGGGAAAATGCTCGCGAAGAATAATCTCCCGGTCGTGACCGGCGGCGGGCCGGGCATCATGGAGGCGGCCAACCGCGGCGCGTTCGACATCGGCGCCAAGTCGGTCGGCCTCAACATCACGCTGCCGTTCGAGCAGGAACCGAACAGCTACATCACTCCGGAGCTGTGTTTCGAGTTCAAGTACTTCGCGATCCGGAAGATGCACTTCCTGATGCGCTGCAAGGCGATGGTCGCGTTCCCCGGCGGCTTTGGCACGATGGACGAGCTGTTCGAGGCGCTGACGC